>MDTA01068161.1_pt1 | contig 38666 bp, 32 predicted proteins | sample 811151 | NCBI WGS metagenome assembly MDTA01 (sample SAMN05326648, study PRJNA326480) | marine metagenome | isolation source: seawater | place: Indian Ocean: South | collected 2010
TCAAGACGCTCTATCTCGCCGTTCGCGACAGTATTAGCTATAACCCTTACGTGTTCCGGACTGATGCCAACACGTTCAGTGCCAGTTATGCCCTGGAAAGCGGCGAAACCTACTGCATCCCCAAGGCCGTTCTTCTGGGGGCAGCAGCTCGCTCAATTGGCATTCCCAGCCGGCTTGGGCTGGCCGATGTGCGCAATCATCTCTCAAGTCCGAAACTGATCGAATGGCTGCAGTCGGACATCTTCCGAATGCACGGTTACATCGAGCTGTTCCTGAACGGCCAATGGGTCAAGGCGACCCCTGCGTTCAACCGGCAACTGTGCGAGCTGATGAAGGTGGAACCGCTGGAATTCGACGGGGTGCACGATTCCATGTTTCAGGAGTATACCGAGGACGGTCATGCGCACATGGAGTATGTGAACGACCACGGCCTGTTCGACGACGTGCCCCACGATTTCATCGTCTCGGGTGTGCGGGCGGCCTACGGCCATCTCTTCGAGGACGAGGAAGAACCTGACATGCCCAAGGGGAGTCTCGAGCAGGATATATCGAGGCCCTAGAGCCTGCTCGAATCCGCGAAGGCCTTACTCTCTGCTCGCTACCGAGCCCGTTTCCTGCCTTGTCAGCGCTCCAGTGATCGCATCCAGCACGGCATCAGGGTCAGGCAGGGCCTTCGCAGTCTCAGACTCGCCAACACGGCTGAACTGTCGGAAATCAATACTGCCCCAATTCTCCGGATCCGCAATGCGCTGTACCTGGTCGATATTGTCACGGGTTGCCGGTTCCAGCTTGTAGCGGAACACATAGTCCGGTGACATATCATCGAAGTCCCGGCCATTGTGGTAGTCATGCAGGAGGAGCAAGGCAAGCCCACCACCCATGAAATGCCGCCCCAGGCTGACCAGTAACTCCCCGGACCGGATTTTATCCAGGGCTTCGGGTTGCCAGTCGACACTGCCCACCAGCAGATCCTGCCCCGGGACCCGGCCGGCATTCCGGGCAGCTTCAATGGCCCCCAGTGCCATGCCATCGCTCGCGCTCCAGACAGCGGCAGTGTTCGGATAGCGCTCCAGCAGGACTTCTGTTTTTTCCCTGGCCAGCTCACGACTCCAGTTGGCGTATACCAGCTGCAGGAGCTCACTGCGCTGCTGGACGGCAGCCGCCAGTAACCCCCGATCCCTATCCTTGGCAGCAGAGGAATCCAGCGTTCCCGAGAGGGCCACCATGGGGATGCTGGTTCGGGGGGCGAGCGCCAGTTGTTCGGCCTGTTTGCCCAGCAGCGTTACCAGTGTGCGGCCGGCAGCAATATTGTCCGGAGAGAGATGGCCCAGCCAGCCTGGCAAGACGGTTCGCGGCATACCGATGCTGGCTCGGGCAGCGTCAGGCACATCGGTATTGAAAGTGAACGCCTTTACCCCCGCCCCATCCGCGAGCCTGAGCATGGGTTCGGTGACATTCTCCTTGCACATGAACAGCAGGTAGTCCGGCTTTTCGTCACGGCCCAACACGTCCTTCGCCATGCGAAGATAGCTGAATCGATGACTCTCCCGGTCGTACTGAACCTCCAGGTCTACCTCGAGATCCTCCGCCACCGCCTCCATGAAACCGGCCACCAGTTGCCAGAAACGGGAGTCATCCGGAGACAGAAAAACAACACTGGGTCTGGCGCTGGCGTTTGCAAGAGGAACTGCAAGCAGGAGCAGGAAACTGATCAACAAGCGGGCTGGATAAGACCTCATGAAACAAATCACCCTCTGGAGGATCTGCCTGGGTTGGCTTTCGTGGAGCCTAAGCTACCGACCTGCCGTGTAACAGACAAGCGGAGATGCGTAACCGAAGTCTCAGTTCAGGGAAGAAGGTTCAGCCGCGGCGGCCGGCTCTTCAAATTCGACATAGAGCTTTCCGGCCAGTTGTTCATAGACGCCGGCGTTTTTCAGGCGCTTCATCTCGGCCGACAGGCTTCTGAGGAATTGCCGGTTGGCTTGTGTGTTGTGACAGGTTAGCCGGTCATAACTTTCAAGCAGCGGACTTGCAGGATCGTAGCTGAGCTTGTCCAGGAACGGACGCACATCGGGAACGGCAGCGATCATAGCGCCAAATCGCTGATGCTCAAGCATGGCCAGATTCTGGGCATCACTCTTGGACCAGACCACATCGACATTGTGAGCCTCCAGAACCCCATCCAGATAGGTCTCATGGCCAATGACCGCCCCTACGGTTTTACCCTCCAGTTTGGACAAAGCACTGACGGGCTCGTCACCCGGCGGGGTAAACAGATAGTAAGTGAACTTGCCGAGGGGAAAACTCGCGACAACGGCGTCTTCCCCCAGCCGCCGCTCGAGAACTTCGGTAAAAGAATAGATGCAGTCGGCGCCCCGCTGCTCGAACACCAGCATCGCCCGTTTGTAGGGATAGAACTCTTCACTCACTGTGACGTCCAGACCATCCAGGGCCCGATAGAGGATTTTCTGGTAAACACCGTCGCCGTTTTCGGTCAGCAGACTGGTGATGTCCGGAACCGCAATCCGAACGGCCGGATCGGCCACTGCAGGGGCGCTCAGGATGCTTGCACCAAACAGTAACGCAAGGATAGACAGGAGGAAGCGTTTCATACCACGCGCATCGGTCCATGACGGTAAAAGTGACTATTTTTCATACAGGACTGGAAGTATGACAACGACGTTTCACTTGTGCCAGAAAAACCTTGTTAAACCTGTGGGTTTAGCCATAAAAAAAGCACCGGATCGCTCCGGTGCTTCTCTCTCATCAGGCGGCTGTTTTCTGGTTTACGCCGCTTCGCCTTCGCTTTCATCCACGGAGTTGCGGATCAGGAAGTCAAAGGCGCTCAAGGCGGCCTTCGAACCCTCACCCATGGAGATGACGATCTGCTTGTAGGGCACGGTGGTCGCGTCGCCCGCCGCAAAGACACCCGGTATGGAGGTTTCATTGCGATCGTTGACGATGATCTCACCGTGCTGGCTCAGTTCGATGTCACCCTTGAGCCATTCGGTGTTGGGCACCAGGCCAATCTGCACGAACACACCTTCCAGGGAGATGTGGTGCTGCTCACCGGACTTACGGTCGGTATAGTTCAGGCCATTTACCTTGCCGTTTTCACCGGTGATCTCCGTGGTCTGTCCGGAGGTGATGATTTCCACGTTCTTCAGGCTGCGCAGTTTCTTCTGCAGGACCTCATCAGCGCGCATTTCGGCACCGAACTCGATCAGGGTCACGTGGCCCACGATGCCGGCCAGGTCGATGGCGGCTTCCACACCGGAGTTACCACCGCCGATTACGGCAACACGCTTGCCCTTGAACAGGGGACCGTCACAGTGCGGGCAGTAGGCCACGCCCTTGTTGCGGTACTCTTCCTCTCCCGGTACGCCCATCTGGCGCCAGCGAGCACCGGTGGACAGAACCAGACTGCGTGCCTTGAGGGTGGCACCGTTTTCCAGACGCACTTCGTGGGGCATGCCCGGGCGCGAGGCTGGAATCAGCTTCTCGGCGCGCTGCATGTTCATGATATCCACGTCGTACTCTTTGACGTGCTGCTCCATGGCCGAGACCAGTTTCGGGCCTTCGGTATAAGGTACGGAGATCAGGTTCTCGATGCCCATGGTGTCAGCCACCTGGCCACCGAAACGCTCGGCTGCGATGCCGGTAGAGATTCCCTTACGGGCTGCGTAGATGGCGGCAGAGGCGCCGGCCGGCCCGCCACCAATCACCAGAACCTCGAAGGTATCCTTCTGGTTGATCTTCTCGGCGTCTTTCTCGCTGGAGCTGGTGTCCAGTTTGGCGACAATCTCTTCCAGGGTCATACGGCCCTGGCCCCAGGGCTCACCGTTCATGTAAACGCTGGGCACCGCCATGACTTCGCGCTGCTCCACTTCATCCTGGAACAAGGCTCCGTCGATGGAGGTGTTCTTGATGTTCGGGTTCAGCACGCTCATGAGATTCAGTGCCTGAACCACATCCGGGCAGTTCTGGCAGGACAGGGAGAAGTAGGTCTCGAACTCGAACCGACCTTCCAGCGACTGAATCTGCTCAATCACATCCTGGGAAGCCTTGGAGGGGTGGCCGCCCACCTGAAGCAAGGCCAGTACCAGCGAGGTAAATTCGTGGCCCATGGGAATGCCGGCAAAGCGAACGCCAATATCGGTGCCTACACGGTTAATGGCGAAGGAAGGACGACGCACATCATTGGATTCTTCGGTGCGCAGGCTGATCTTGGAAGACATGGGTTCCAGTTCTTCCAGCAGTTCCCGGAGTTCCTGGGACTTCTTGCTGTCGTCATAGGCCGCAACCAGCTCAATCGGCTGCTGCAGCTTGTCCATGTAGGCCTTGAGCTGTTCCTTGATATTGGCATCCAACATATTCCGACTTCTCCTTTAAATTTCGAAACTAAGTATTTGAAAAAATACGGTGGTCAATTGAAGTTGGTGCAAAGATACGGTCCGGCTACCCGATGCTCAAATTAATTGACCCAAACTGTTTGATAGAACTTTGCTATACCTTGAGACTTGCCTCTGCCCGGGACTTGACCAATAGCGCATATCCACCGAAAGCCTGCCGCAGTATGATGTTGTCATAATGTCGCAACATCATTCTCCGGTACCCAGAATAGGCAACGCATGTTTCTAGACCGTTTCCACTCCGTCCAGGACGGACACGTCGTAATTTCCGCTCTGCAAGCCAGCCAGTTCGCCAAGGAAATCGCCGGGGATTTCAATCCCATCCATGATCCGGATGCCCGCCGTTTCTGTGTTCCAGGCGACCTGCTGTTTGCTATCGTGCTGGCCCGCTTCGGACTGTCGGAAAACATGACCTTCCGGTTCCGCAGCCTGCTCGGAGAGAATGTACCTCTCAAATTCGTCGAAACCGAGGATACGATTGAGGTCTGCGACGATGCCGGCAAGGTCTATATTGAAGTGGACCGCAGTGGCGCCACAACAAACGACCAACAGCTGATCGAGGCCATTACCCGCGCCTATGTGGCGGCCTCGGGGAAGAATTTCCCCCACACCCTGAAACCATTGATGGAGTCGAACGGGGTGATGTTCAATCCCGATCGCCCCATGGTGATGTACGAGAGCATGAGCCTGGCTCTGGACAACCTCGATCTTCCGTCCCCTGAGCTCGAATTGCACAATGCGACACTGGAAGAGGCCGGCAAGCGCGGCAATGTCTTCCTGGAATACCGCCTTACCGCTAACGGCAAACCGGTGGGCGAAGTGACCAAACGGCTCGTATTAAGTGGTCTGCGACCGTATTCCGAAGAGGCGATGGCCGGCGTGATTGAAGAGTTCTATCGCCTCAAGGCCCGCGGCGCCGACTACTTCAACAAGAACAACCGTGGAGACCAGAGCAATGCCAATTCAGCCGGGTGATACCCTGCCAGACATCGAACTTCAGGTAATGGGCGAAAAAGGGCCGGAGAAAATCCGTACCAGCGAGCTCTTTGCCGGTAAGAAAGCGGTACTTTTCGCCGTACCGGGTGCGTTCACACCGACCTGTTCAGCCGCTCATTTGCCTGGCTTTGTGGTGAACGCCGACAAGCTGCGCGCGAAGGGCGTGGATACCATCGTGTGCACCTCGGTCAACGACGCCTTCGTGATGGACGCCTGGGGCAAGGCCCACAATGCCGACGAGATCGTCATGCTAGCCGATGGCCTGGCAGAATTCGCCAAGGCTCTGGACCTGACCCAGGACCGCACCGCCAACGGCATGGGCATTCGCAGCCAGCGTTATGCCATGATCGTCAACGATGGCAAGGTGGAGCTGCTACACGTAGACCCGCAGGGGCTGGACCTCACCAAGGCCGAGACCATTCTCGAGTCGCTCTGAGCGATACCTTACATCCAGACACAAAAAACCCCGGAAAATCCGGGGTTTTTCGTTCATAAGCTATCCGGAAGGAGAGCTTATATCTTGCCAACCAAGTCCAGAGACGGAGCCAGAGTTTCTTCGCCTTCTTTCCACTTGGCCGGGCATACTTCGCCAGGATGCTTGCGAACGTACTGGGCCGCTTTGACCTTGCGCATCAGGTCGTCTGCATCACGGCCAATACCTTCGGCAGTGATTTCCATAGCCTGGATAACGCCGTCCGGATCGATCAGGAAGGTGGCGCGGTCTGCCAGGCCCTGGCCTTCACGCATTACACCGAAGTTGTTGGTGATGGTGCCGGTCTGGTCGCCTACCATGTAGTACTGGATCTTGCCGATGGTCTCGGAAGCATCGTGCCATGCCTTGTGGGTGAAGTGAGTGTCGGTGGACACAGAGAACACTTCAACGCCCAGCTTCTGCAGCTCTTCGTACTTGTCTGCAACGTCGCCCAGCTCAGTCGGGCAAACGAAAGTGAAGTCGGCCGGGTAGAAGAAAAATACCGCCCACTTGCCTTTTATATCGGCTTCGCTGATCTCAACGAACTCGCCGTTTTTGAAGGCGGTAGCGTTGAACGGCTTGATCTCGCTATTAATGATGCCCATTAAAGATAACTCCTTGTTGATGGATTCAATAAGTGGATGAATTTACGGCGCTAAAGGTACTGACATGCAGCGCCGCGATAAAATTGATAATTTCCAAGCCAAGGATAGGCTCTGCCTATTTATGGGGTCTTAACCGGCAAGTTCAATCTTGCCAAAGTCCAGAATATTCTCTTTCGGTGACGCTTTAATGGCAGCCACTTCGGCCCGCTTCTTCGCCAGGATGTAGACGAAACAGCCGAAATACAGTGCGATCACCAGGGCGCCTACCCACTGAATCCGGAGAAAATCCAGCTGGAACAGCATGGTCAGACCCACCATCGCGAGGAAATTGAACACCACGTAATTCGCCCGTCCCAGGCGCTGGGCGGTGAGATTCAGGTTGTCTGTGTACAGACGGATCAGCGAATCCAGTGAGTTCACCACCATCAACACGCCCACCGAGATCATGGCAAGGTTGGTAAACGCCGCAATCTGCAAGCCTTCCGCATGATAGTGGTAAAGCACGGTAAACCACACACCAATGGCGATGGACGGCACCACCAGCATGGCAATCAGCAACTGCCAGGTACGAATACCGCTAACGAAGCGGGCCGTAAACTGACCGATCATGATGCTCCAGGCAAACCACCAGAACAGGTAGAACTCGTGGTAGTCATTGATGGGCAGGACAAACTGATGAATGTTGGCAAAGTATTCGCCGATCAATCCGGCGGTGCCAAGGAAATCTGCCGGCGAGCCGGCCCCCATGACAAACGCCCGGAACCACATGCCCGCAATCAGAGCAATGAACAGCAGGCTCGAGCCCAGACTCAGGATACGCACATACTTGATCTTGGAGCTGGAGTAGACCGCCAGCCCAATCGCAGCAAACACGATAAAGTAGAACGCCGGTACCACGGACTCGCCGTCACCCAGCATGGGCAGATACCAGGGCAGGTTCACCAGCAACAGATAGGCGGTGAAAGCGCAGGTGCCGATGATCACAACGTTGTTAACGATCTTCACCAGCGGAATTTCAAAGAACTTCACCCGCGGCTCGATGATCGCGAAGTAAAAACAGGTCAGGAAATAGAAGCCCCAGATCAGAAATGCCCAGAACCCGAACTCAATGGCCAGCGGGTTGGCAAAACCATACTCCGGGCTGGCAGACAGATCGCCATAACCACCAAACTCGGTGAGCGGGAACATGATCAGGCCCACATCAAGACCGGACGTGAACAGTATGGCGATAAAGGTGAAGGTGCGAACCGGCGTGACGCCAATACACTGGATGTCCCACCATTTGTACAGAATCAGGGCAATGGCGGCGAAGGTAAATATCAGACCAGCGGATAACCAGAGTGTCATAACGTCCTCCGGTTACTTTCTTTCTTTTTGATAAACAGCATGGGTGTTCCTCCTCTACTTGGTTCGAATCGGACACAAACCCAGGACTTGCCTATCCGGCGCCCGAAAACGGCAGAACACCGTCGCGCTGATAGGGAAATCCTGAGGGCTTGCAAAACCCCGGGCGCGTTGCACGCCCGGGTGGGATGACGACGCGCTACGCGAGCGCGCGCTTTGCCTGTCCCGGGCGCTGACGCACCTGCCACTGGTCGTCCATAACCACAGGGGCATCAGAAGGTTGCAGGGGCTCCCTGCCCCGAATCAGGTCGGCTGCCCGCTCGGCCACCATGATGGTGGGCGAATTCAGGTTGCCGTTCGGTATGGTCGGAAAGATGGACGAATCCACCACCCTGAGATTTCGGATACCGTGTACCCGCGTCTCCGGGTCCACCACCGCCAGCTCGTCGGTGCCCATCTTGCAGGAGCAGGACGGGTGATAGGCGCTCTCCACCGCCTGGCGGACGAAAGCATCGATTTCCTCGTCGGTCTGCACGTCGGCGCCCGGCTGGATCTCCGCTCCCCGATACTCGTCCATGGCCGGCTGGCTGATGATTTCCCGGGTCAGGCGCACGCAGTCCCGGAAGCCCTCCCGATCTGCCTCGTGCTGCAGATAGTTGAAGCGGATGGTCGGTGCCTGTTTCGGATCGGCCGATTGCACATGCACAAAACCCCGACTTTTCGGCTTGTTGTGACCAATGTGCAGCTGGAATCCGTCTCCGTTGAAGGCTTCTTTACCGTCGTAGCGCATGGCCGCCGGCAAAAAGTGATATTGCAGGTCGGGCCACTCGACGCCGGCCTTGGACCGGATAAAGCCACAGGACTCGAAGTGGTTGGTGGCTCCCAGGCCGTCCTTGCGGAGAATCCAGCGAATACCGATCTTCAGCTTGTTCCACCAGTCCAGCTTGCGGTTGAGTGAAACCGGCTGTTGGCAGCGATACTGAAAGTAAAACTCCAGGTGGTCCTGCAGGTTCTCACCAACGCCGGGTAGCTCGTGCTTTACCTCGATACCAGCCTTTTCCAGTACCTCACGCTTGCCAATTCCGGACAGCTGAAGCAGGTGGGGTGAACCGATAGAGCCCGCTGACAGGATGACTTCCTCGGCGGCTTTTGCCTCGTGCACCTTGCCGCCCTGCTCGTAACGGACACCGGTGGCGGTTTTGCCATCCTGTCCATCCAAAAGCACCTTGTGCACCAGAGCATGGGTGACCACAGTCAGGTTCGGGCGCTCCATGGCCGGGCGAAGATAGGCGTTGGCAGTGGACCAGCGACGACCGTTCTTCACGGTCATATGCATGGCGCCGAAGCCTTCCTGCTGGGTTCCGTTGTAATCGCCGGTTTCGAAATATCCAGCATCGGAACCCGCCTGGATAAAGGCCTTGTAGAGCGGGTTCTGCATGTTGTTGCCGTTGTTCACACCGAGCGGGCCTTTATCACCCCGGTAATCATCGCCGCCAAACGCCCAGGTTTCGGCTTTTTTGAAATACGGCAGGACATTCCGGTAATGCCAACCGGTGGCGCCTTCAGAATCCCATTCGTCAAAATCCCGGGCGTGACCACGGACATACACCATGCCGTTGATGGAGGAAGAACCGCCCAGAACCTTGCCCCGGGGGCAATGCATGCGGCGGTTATCCAGGAACGGCTCCGGCTCGGTCTCGAACTGCCAGGCGTATTTCTTGGTGTTCATGGGAATGGACAGCGCGGTGGGCATCTGGATGAAGATGCTCTTGTCGCTGCCGCCGGTTTCCAGCAGCAGCACCCGGTGGCGTGCGTCCTCGGTCAGGCGGTTGGCCAATACACAACCGGCGGAACCCGCACCCACGATGATGTAGTCGTATCGGTTTTCTGTCATACGCGTTCTCCTCTGTGGCTTGCGGGCTTAAAACGGGGCATCCAGATCCTGCATGCCGATGTAGACGGACTTGATCTGGGTGTAATGCGCTATGGTCTCGCGCCCGTTTTCCCGGCCGATGCCGGAGAGTTTGTAGCCGCCCACCGGCATTTCCGCCGGGGAGGCACCGTAGCTGTTGATCCAGCAGATACCGGCCTGGATCTGGTGAATCACCCGGTGCGCCCGGCGGATGTCGTTGGTGAACACGCCCGCGGCCAGACCGGTGTCGGTGTTGTTGGCCCGGGCAATCACCTCGTCCTCGTCGCGGAAGGTGAGCACCGACATCACCGGCCCGAAGATCTCTTCCTTCACGATGGTCATGTCATCGGTGCAGTCGGTGAAGATGGTGGGCTCCACGAAATAGCCGCCTTTGGAATCCTCCGGCTCAAAGGCCCGCCCGCCGTGGCTCAGGGTGGCCCCTTCAGAGAGGCCTTTGGCGATGTAATCGAGCACCAGATCCCGGTGTTTTGCCGAGATGAGGGCGCCAAAGTTGGTATCCGGATTCATCGGATCACCCGGCTTGATGTTCTTGCGGGTGCGCTCCAGCAGACGCTCCATGAAACGCGGGTACAGATCTTCATGGACAAACACCCGGGTACCGTTGGTGCAGATCTCGCCCTGGGTGTAGAAGTTGCCCACCATGGCGGCAGAGATGGCGTTTTCCAGATCCGCATCGTCAAAGATGATCAGCGGAGATTTACCGCCGAGTTCCATGGTGACGTCTTTCAGGGTGGAAGATGCCGCTGCCATCACCTTCTTGCCGGTGGCCACTTCGCCGGTGAAGGAGACCTTGGCAATCTCCGGATGATGGGTCAGCCACTGACCGACTTCGGCGGCGCCCTGCACCACGTTGAACACGCCAGCCGGTACACCGGCTTCGGTAAAGATCTCCGCCAGCTTCACCGCACCCATGGGGGTTTCCTCGGATGGCTTGAAGATCATGGCATTACCGCAGGCCAGGGCCGGCGCGGATTTCCAGCAGGCAATCTGGATCGGGTAATTCCAGGCCCCAATGCCGGCGCAGATGCCCAGGGGCTCCCGGCGGGTGTAGTAAAAATCACCGCCCAGGTCCTGTTGGTTACCTTCGATGGAGGGTGCCAGGCCGGCAAAGAACTCAACCGCATCGGCACCGGTGACCACATCCACGGCTTCTGCTTCCTGCCAGGGCTTCCCGGTATCGCACACCTCTGCGGCAGCCAATTCGTCATTACGCTCTCTCAGAAGCGCAACCGCCCGAAGCAAAATCCGGCTGCGCTCAATGGCAGTCATGGCAGACCACTCGGCAAAACCGGCGCGGGCACTTTCAATGGCAGCCTGCTGCACGGATTCATCCGCCACTTCCACTTCGTAGATAACCTGGCCTGTGGCCGGGTTTACCACGGGGAAGGTTTCGCCGGTGCTGTTGGCCAGGAAACGGCCATGGACGAAATTCTGAACAACAGGAAGAGATGCAGACATAGTAATCAGATACCTCGGTTCGGTGTCTTCTGGCCTTGTGGGCCATTTGAATCTATCGCGGCTCAGGCGGTGGCCTGGGCCAGTGTCTCGTGGACAAATTTCTTGCAGAGCCGCTCGCCGGCTTCAAAGCTTTCTGCCGGGTCCAGGCTCAGGGCACTGCGCAGCCAGAAACCGTCAATCATTGCTGCGGTTTGCCGGGCCGCCTCTGTCGCCGCAGCCGGTTCGAGCACCTGCGCAAACGAGTACCGCAGGTTGCTGTACAGCCGGGCATTGTTGATCTGCTGCAGCCGCTTCAGGCCAGGCTCATGCATCGACCGGGCCCAGAAGCTCAGCCAGGTCTTGGCGGCCAACGCCGAGCGCTGGAACTCAGAAAAGTTCGACTCGATGATGCAGTTCAGCCGCTGCTCGGGGGAGCGGTCGGTCCTGGCCATGCGCTCCCGCAGTTCCTTGCCCAATTGATCCAGCAGATAACGCAGAGCCGCCTCAATCAGACCCTGCTTGCCACCGAAGTAGTGGCTGATAATCCCTGAGGACATACCCGCCCGCTTGCTGATGCTGACAATGGTGGTGTTCTGCATACCCAGCTCAGCAATCGAATCCATGGTGGCTTCAATCAGCTGCTGCTTGCGTGTGTCTTTAACCCCAACTTTTGGCATGGCGGCTTCGGTTTCTCGTCTTGATTCCGGTGTTGAAAAGCAGCGCGACTTGGCCCTGCTTTTTATTAATTGAACGTTCAATTAACAAAAAGCTTACAGAAGCAGGATGTGAAATTCAAACCTGTGTGAAAAATAGCCACTCTCAGGGCGACGCTAGCGCGACCCTGTGGTGGCTACAGGAGGGGTAAGCAAGTGTCAGCTTTGTCGGCGGTAGTCGGGATTGGTCCAGCACACAGGAAGCGCTTCACCGGAGGGAAAGGCCAGGTCCGATTTTGCAAAGGATTCCGGGTCCTGCGCCTCTTCCCCGTAATGGAGGCTGCCGCGAACCTGTTGGACATGGGGATCAAACAGTGCCTGGGTATCCAGTACTTCAATCAGGTGCCCGGTTGCTTTTTCAGCGACAAACATGGAGGCCTCCTCGGGATAGGTTTTACCCCTTAAACGTAGCAGATGCGCCGCCATCCAGACAGGCAAGCCTGGTCACCGGGAGCCCAGGGCGCGCGCAGGAAACGCTGGAAAACTCGAAATATGAGACATTTCGCTACATTAAATATCGGTTGGCGGCTTTTCTGGCGCAGAAAGATTGATAAGCTGAACTTTGAGACAAAAATAAAAGCCTGCTGGCTAAATAACGGGGTCTACTGTTCGTGATCCTCAGCAATGCTCTGCGTATCCTTGTTCTGATGCTGGCCTTGAGCGTGTTCCAGTCTGTCCACGCGGATGCCGGCCCGGTTTCGGTGGTCTCTGGCACACCGATTGAGAGCCACTTCCAGTACTGGGAAGACACCGGTGCCAACGCCACACTGGCCGAGGTTCGCGCTCTTCCAGAATCCGCCTGGCAACACAGGCCCACTGGCAAAGCCACCTTTGGCATCACCGATTCCGCCTATTGGCTGCGGGTTGAGGTGCATAACCAGACCGATCGTGACCAATTGCTGATCGCCGAGCTGGCCTACTCGCAGCTCGATGACGTGGTGTTCCACGAGCTCTCCGGGGGCACACTGCTTCGCGAATTCCGCACCGGCGATACCCGCCCCTTCTATCCGAGGGATGTTGACCATCCCAGCATGCTGTTCAGATTCCAGGTGGCACCCGACAAGCTGAAAACGCTCTACATACGGGTGGCGACGCAAGGCACGATGGTGATGCCGCTGCAGATATGGCATCAGAGTGATTTTTACGAGGCCGCCGCCAACGAGCAAAAACTGCACTTTTTCTACTACGGCAGCCTGGCGGTCATCATTCTGATCAACCTGGCCGTGTTTCTGACCCTGAGGGAACGACTGTACCTGTACTACGCGCTGGCCATATCCGGGTATTTCCTGTTTTTTGCCGCGGTTCGCGGTTACACCCTCCAGCATATCTATCCGGAATCACCGTTTCTGCATGCCCATGTGTTGATGCTCTCCATTCCTTTCCTAGCGATGTTTTCACTGCTGTTCTGCATGGAGTTTCTGAAAGTCCGCTCACATAGCCCGCGGCTTTACCGCGCTCTGCAAGCTATGTTGGCGTTCGAGATCCTGTATTTCCTGAGCGCTCCACTCTTGAGCTACGACACCGGCATCCGGGTTGCGGCGATCTCCGCATTCGGATTCTTTTCGCTGCTGCTGGTGGCAGGTCCTGTCACCTGGGCCGCCGGTGTTCGGGCCGGCATTTTCTTCACCATTGCCTGGACACCACTCACGGTAGGAGTATCGGCAACGGCCGGTCGCGCTCTTGGCCTGTTGCCGGAGAACTTCTTTACCGAATACGCCATGCAGATAGGATCCGGGCTCGAAGCTTTCATTCTCACGCTCGCCCTTGCCGACCGCCTTTATCGGGAACGGGAGCAGAAAATCCAGGCCCAGGCCGACATCCTGCAACAGCAGAAAGCCCGCAGCGATGCCCAGACCCGGTTGAATGAAGCGCTCACCCATGACCCGGTTACCGGTCTTCCAAACCGCAACCGCTTCGAGTGGATGGTGGATGAGCAATTCCGGCAACACCCCAATGGCCGCTTCATGGTTGGGGTTACCCGCATAACCCAGCTTGAGGAAATCAACCGCACCCTGGGCCTCGACCGCAGTGAGCGCCTGCTCAAAGCAATGGCAGAACAGATGATCAAGCTGGCAGCCGAACTACCGATGGTTCACTCCACCGTCAATTCCGAAGGTCGTGAGGAGCTCGTCTACCAGCTTTCCGGAGACAGCTTTGGCCTGCTGGTGGATATCGGCAAAACGGAGGACGATTTCAAGTCATTGGATAATGCCCTGAAGCAACTGGCCGAACCGGTGTTACTGGACAACATAGCCATAGAACCCAACCCCCGGTTCGGTGCCGCCAGCTTTCCGGAACATGGAAAAAAAGCGGCTCTCCTGATCCGCAACGCCCACGTTGGCATGGAAATGGCCCCTCACGGTCCCCATCAGACCGGTCTGTATTCCCGGAAAAACGATATCTACGACGAGAGCCGGCTGACATTGATGTCTGACCTTCGGGAGGCTCTGCACAACAATCAGACCCAACTCTACTACCAACCCAAAACCAGTCTGGCCACGGGCAAGGTGGTGGGTGTGGAAGCCCTGATTCGCTGGCACCATCCGGAAAGAGGCTGGGTGCCACCGATCGACTTCGTTCCCATGGCGGAGAAAACCGGTGTGATCAAACACCTGACACGCTGGGTGGTGGATCAGGCGATGAACGATCTCAAGGCACTCCACGAGATTGATCCGGAGCTGACCATCTCAGTGAATATCTCCGCTCGCGACCTCAGTTCTCCAGAACTGATTGGCCTGTTTGAAACCCGCATAAAGCGATATCAGCTAAAGGCGGAACAGGTCATCATCGAACTCACCGAAACCGCGGCCATGGACGATCCACACCGAGGCCTGAAAGCCCTGAATGAATTGACGGCGATCGGGCTCAAGCTCTCGATTGACGACTTCGGCGCCGGTTACTCCTCACTCTCCTACCTGAAGAAGCTGCCAGCCAGCGAAATAAAGCTGGACCGCACCCTGCTCCAGGACATCGAGTCCAGCGACAGCGCCCGGATGATTGTGGAAACCGCCATCAGTATGGGCCAGGGCCTCGGTTATCGGGTGGTTGCCGAAGGCATTGAGACCGAAAAATCGGCACGCCTCCTTGAATCGCTCGGAGCGGAAATGCTCCAGGGGTACTGGATCTGCCCACCGAAGTCTCTGGACGATCTCAAGGCATGGCTGGAGGTTGAAAGAAAGACGACGGGCCTCCAAGGACTACGCTAAGAGTAAATTTCTTGGGAAAGGATTGTTCTTTCTATGAGCCTTGATCAGATTCAGGCCCTTATCGACACCTGGACGGGCTTGGGCATCTGGCTGGCACTCGTTGGCGCCAGTGTTGCCTGGGTGATCTACGACCTGAAAACCAGCAACAGCCATATCGCCTCCATGATGCAGTGGGTTTGGGGGCTGACCGTGCTTTACTCGGGACCGATAGGCCTTGCCATCTACCGATATTCCGGGCGCAAACAGATCCCCACGGACAGTCTTGCCCGCAAGGGTTTTCGTTCGGTGGCCCATTGCTATTCGGGCTGCGGCATAGGCGAGATTCTCGGGGTGATCATCTCGGTTGGACTGTTTGCCATGGGCAACTTCTGGGCAGCCATCGTCACCTTTACCCTCGCGTATATATTCGGCTTTGCCCTGAACATTGGCCCGATGATGCAGAACGGGATGCCCTTCAAGGAAGCCTTCAAGGGCGCGTTCGTTGCGGAAACCATCAGTATTGTGGTCATGGAGTCCGTGGCAATCACCACCGACCTGTATCTGGGCGGAGAAGCAACCATGGGTGATGCCCTGTTCTGGTCATCACTTTACGTATCGCTCTCACTTGGGTTGTTTGCCGCCTGGCCGGCCAATCTGCTGTTGATCAAATACGGCCTCAAAGGCGGCATGGGCGACCCACGGGATGAGGACGCTGCTTCCCACGCGCACTGCCACTGACGGCTCCATGGCTTGGGCCTGCGTGAACCTGCCCGGGAAGCGATCAGCTTTCGGCCGCGCGCAGGGCCTGCCCCAGGGCTGAATAATAACCCTGGAATGCACGATTAACCCGTTCCCGTTGCGCGCCAACCGGATAGAGCCCCAGTTTTGCCTCTTCGGATTCGCGGGTTCCGCTTACCAGAAAGGCATTCTTTACGTCGGCATCCTGCACAAAGGCTTCGAACGCCCGGGCGCAGAGCTCTTCGGGCAGGCTGAAGTACTGAATCCCGGCCGCTTTGTCGGCCTTTATCGAGCAACGGAAGAGTTCGCTGGGCTCTGCGCCTTCCTCGTCCAGCAAAACCGCTTTAAAGCAGGCCTGCAGATGGTCATTCAAAGGGTGACGAATCGCATCGTCGCGGCCTAGCCAGAGTTTCGACGCAAACTGGCCTCTCTGGGCCTCACCGAAAAGCTTCTCGCCGATGTAGTGATCGAAGGCGTGAAACCACTCGTGGGCAATGCTGCCGGGGCCTGCGTTCTTGGCCAGTGAAAAACTTCGGGTAGCCGGCGTGTAATGGGCCGACACGCCGGGCCGGCCGCCAATGCCATATTGAAGAGCCAGGGTGCCACGCAGGGAAACCAGAGACTCGGTGCCGCCAAGAATGGTCATCAGGTCGCACAGGGCATCGTAGAACAGCGACGCACTGCGCTGTTTTTCCGGCTCGGTGACCCAGCGGCCAATCTCGATGGTACGGAACTGGAAACGACGGCGGACGTCGAGAAAGGTAACCGGCGCTCCGGCTCGATGGTCCGGGCCCCGACGGTAAAAGGTTTTAGCCATGGGGCTATTGTACGATGAAATTCCGGCCTGTCTTTCGGGCACCGAGAGAAACATTATTTGGCGGGATTGACCGGTTTTATGTGAATTATGACCGTCTGATTTTCCGCCGGCTTGTGCCACACTGCCAGAACCAATAACGACAATATCCGGACCGAGTGTTTGCCATGACCGACACCCAGACCCATTACCGCACCTGTAACATTTGTGAAGCCATGTGTGGCCTCGAAATCCAGCATCGGGGTAGCGAGATCCTGTCCATCAAGGGTGACAGCAACGACCCGTTCAGCCGCGGCCATATCTGCCCGAAAGCTGTTGCACTGCAGGATTTCTACAATGACAAGGACCGCCTGAAAACACCCATGAAGCGCACCGCCGACGGCTGGCAGGAAATCAGCTGGGATGAGGCTTTTGAGGAAATCGCCTCCCGTTTCCGGGCTATCCAGCAGGAACATGGGCAGGATGCGGTCGGGGTGTATCTGGGCAATCCGAACGCCCACAACTTTGGCAACGCCATCATGCTACCGCGGTTCTTCAAGGCGCTGGGCACCAACAACCGCTACAGTTCCGCCTCCGCCGACCAGTTGCCACACCACGTGGCTTCCAACTACATGCTCGGCGCCGGCATGCTGATTCCGGTGCCAGACATCGACCACACGGATTTCATGCTGATCATCGGCGCCAACCCGATTGTCTCCAACGGCAGCCTGATGACCGCTCCCGGCGTGGGCAAACGCCTGAAAGCCATCCAGCAACGGGGCGGCAAGGTGGTGGTGGTTGATCCACGGCGCACCGAGACCGCGAAAAAGGCCAACCAGCACCTGTTTATCCGCCCGGAAACCGATGCCCTGTTCATGCTGGCCATGGTCCACACCCTGTTTGAGGAACAGCTGGTTACCCTTGGCCACCTGGAAGACCGGATCGACGGGCTTGAGCGACTGGCCGAGGCCGTCAGACCCTATGCTCCAGAATCCGTGGCGGACGCCTGCGGTATGAGCGCTAGCGCCATCCGCGAGCTGGCACGGGAGATGGCCGCCGCCAAAAGTGCGGTTAGTTACAGCCGCATGGGGGCTTCCACTCAATCCTTCGGTGGCCTCTGCCAGTGGCTGAACAACGTGCTGAACATTCTCACCGGCAACTTCGATAGCCGCGGCGGCGCCATGTTCCCCCAACCGGCCTTTGATCTGGTTCGGGACAAGAAGGGCAAGCCCAGTTCCTACGGCCGTTACGAGTCCCGTGTGCGAAAACTGCCCTACTTCAACAACGAATTCCCCGTGGCCACCCTGGCCGATGAGATCCTGACCCCGGGAGAGGGCCAGATCCGCGCGATGATCACCATCGCCGGTAATCCGGTGCTTTCGGCGCCTGGCGGAGCCCGGCTGGAAGAGGCCTTCGATGCCCTGGATTTCATGGTGTCGGTCGATATCTACCTGAACGAAACCACCCGTCACGCCGACATCATCCTGCCAGCCACGACCGGGCTGGAAGTGCCGCACTTCGATGTGTTCTTCAACTCTTTCGCCGTTCGCAATACCGCGAAATTCTCGGAACCGATGTTCGAAAAGGCGCCAAACCAGAAACACGACTGGGAAATTCTGCGGGATCTGGCCCTGCAGTTAACGGGCCTGGAAAACGATGGCGTAACGCCGGAGGTAATGCTGGATCTGAGCCTGAAACACGGCGCCTACGGAAAAGAGGGCATGAGCCTGGAGACCCTGAAAGCCAACCCTCATGGCGTGGATCTGGGACCGCTGCAGCCCTGCCTGGCGCAGCGCATCCAGACCGAAGACGGCAAGATCCGGTTAGCTCCGCAGCTGTATCTGGACGATCTCAAACGCCTGGATGCCTCAGGCCTGTTGCAGGCAGATGAGAACAGCGACTATCCGTTCACGCTGATCAGCCGCCGCCTGCCCCGCAGCCACAATACCTGGACCCAGAACTCCCACCGGCTGGTAAAAGGCAAGAACCCGTGCACTTTGCAGATAAACGCGTCAGATGCACTCAAAATCGGGCTTGAAGACGGACAACTGGCCACGGTTACGTCGGCTTCCGGGAGCATCAACCTGCCGGTGGAAATCGACGACGATATGTTCGAGGGTGTGATCAGCATGCCCCAGGGCTGGGGCCACAACCGGCCCGACACCGCCATGTCGATCGCCGAGGGACAACCCGGCGTGAGCATGAACGACGTCACTGATTCCGGGCGCATTGACGCACTGACGGGCAATGCGGCGTTCAATGGAACGAGGGTAGCCGTGCGCGCAGCCTGAAGTGAGATATGGCATGGAGAAGGTTGCGCGTCTTGCTGAATAGGGGAAGGCGGTCAGTCAGTTCTGGTTGGGACTACGGGACTGATCGGCACGCAAGTAATCGTCACTGACTTCCAATTCATAGACAGTTTTCGATTGAACCAGGCAGTCGAGCATTTGTTTGCGTGCCCTGTGATATTTTTCATCGATTACGTTGCGATCTTTCGCCCACGTTTCCCGATCAGGCCACTGGGCATAACCAACCAGGATATTCGGTCTGTCTGAGGTATGAAGTCTTGAACCGAAACTGCCACAGTGCTGATAGATAGCTTTCGTCACCTCAAGCCACGCCTCTCGAAATGAAGTCTCTGTGCCTTCCTTGATTTCAAACTCATAAACGGCAACAAACATTCATTTTCTCTCTGAGTGCTAACGCCCGGCTCACGCGCCGGTCTGGAGCCGCGAAGCGGCGGAAAACCGGTCGCTGTGCAGCCGATGATTATGCCCTGCGCCCGATTTCTGATACAGCATTCCACGGGCGAATATTCTTAAGCTGATCCTCCAGAGCATCTTCTGCAATCTCAGTGTCGTAGGCAGCCTGAGCTCGCAACCAGTAGCCATTGGACAAACCGAAGAAACGACAGAGTCGAAGGTCCGTGTCTGCGGTTATCGAACGCTTTCCCGCAATAATCTGGCCGATCCGCTGAGCAGGCACCCCAATCTCCTTAGCCAATCGGTATTGAGAAATACCCAGAGGCTCAAGGAACTCCTCCTTCAGTAACTCGCCTGGCGTTACAGCTTCAATGTTGCGCATGAGTTACCTCCTAATGGTAATCAACAATTTCCACATCTTCCGCGCCAGCCTTGGTCCAACGGAAGCAAACCCGGAACTGCTTGTTAATTCGAATGCTGTGCTGACCTTGGCGGTCACCATGCAACGGTTCCAACATATTCCCGGGCGGTACTTTAAGATCATCCAACTGGCTTGCAGCCTGGAGTTGCCGAATTTTCCTCAAAGCAACTCGCTCATAACTGACGAAGCGTCTGACGCGGCGTCCGCTTGCCAGCTTCTCGGTATCCTTACACTTGAACGATATGATCATGAGGAAATAATGACGCAGTGCGTTATTATCGTCAAGCGTTACTATTCAGAATAGTGTGTGGAGAGGGGCATAACGCCCGCAATCACGGGCTTGTCGCGTGGATTGAATTGTTATGCCAGCTGAACCAAAATATACCAATTATTGGTACTAGTGAGGTGGCACCATGCGCAAGAACACCAGCATCACTCTAGGCCAACATTTTGATGCGTTCATTGCAGAACAGCTCAAAAATGGCCGATACAGCTCAACCAGCGAGGCAGTTCGTGCAGCACTACGCCTGCTTGAGGAGTCCGAAACACGCCTGACCACAATTCGTAAACTGCTCAAGGAAGGCGAGGACAGTGGTTTTGAAGACTACTCCTATGACTCGTTTATTCGCGAACTGGACAACGAAGGGCGCTGATGCCAAAGTTTAAGCTTTCCAGGAAGGCCAAAGCTGACCTCACATCTATTGCCCTAAACACGGAACGTGAATGGGGCCGTGATCAACGAAACCACTATATTCTTCAGTTTGACCAATGCTTCCACCTTCTGGGTGAAAATCCAAATCTGGGGCAAGCATGCGATGAGATAAGTCCAGGCTACCGACATTACCCTCAGGGAAGCCACATCATATTTTATCGGCTAGCCACCGAGGGTATTGTTGAAATTATCCGCATCCTGCACAAACGCATGTTACCTGATGGGCATCTGCTTTAGGGCATAACAGCTAATTATACGAACGCGTTCGTATATCACCCGTTCGTAAAACTCCAATAAAAAATGCTCAAGACAAAACGAATTTATTAGATAAAACAATCGTTTGAGCACCAACTACCACGGCTACCGCCGGAGTTATGCGAACGTGTTCGTACAACTCCGGCCGTTCAGGCGGGTTACCACTCCAACTGAGCCCCGGTCTGGTATTCAATCACCCGCGTCTCGAAGAAGTTCTTTTCCTTCCGCAAGGTGGCCTGTTCGTCCAGCCAGGGCGAGACGTTCTTCGCGCCGGGGAACGGCTCTTCCAGGCCGACGGTGCGGGCACGGCGGTTGGCGACGAAGCGAAACTGCTCGCTGTGGTACTCGGCCGAATAACCGAGTATCGGGTCCCGCAGGATGTAATCCGCATAGGCCCTCTCGGCGGCTTCGGATTCGTCCCACATCTCGCGCACGGCCTTCGGGTCGAAGGTGATGTTCTCCTCTTCCACGATCTGGTTCACCACCTTAAGGCCGAATGAGAAGTGCATGGCCTCGTCCCGCAGGATGTACTGCAGCTGCTCGCCGGTGCCGCGCATCAGGCCCCGGCGCTGGAGGGCAAAGATGGGGCTGAAGCCGTTGTAGAACCAGGTGCCCTCGAACACGGCGGCGAAGAACAGGTAAGACATGATGAATTCCTGCAGTTCGTCCTTGTTGCGCAGGTTCATTTCTGGCCGCATGGCCGCATCCAGGCGGCGGTTGGCAATCTGGATCTTGCCGTTGATGGCCGGCACCACGCGGTAGCGGTTGTAGATTTCGCTCTGGTTCAGGTTGAGGGTTTCGATGCAGTGCTGGTAGGCCCAGGTGTGCATGGCTTCCTCGTATACCTGGCGGGCCTGGTAGATTTGCAGTTCTGGCGCGCTCATTTTTTCCATCACCGCCAGGCCGATGTTGCGCATGGCCAGGATGTCGGAGGTGGTGAGGTACGCCAGTACATTTTCATACACATGCTTTTCTGGCGCGGTTAGCCGGTGATGGTAGTCATGGACGTCCTGAGCCATGTTCACGTCCAGGGGGGTCCAGTGGTTCTTGTTGGCGTTCATGAAGTACTCCCAGGCCCAGGGGTACTTGAACGGTGCCAGCTGGTTAATGTCGGTTTCGCCGTTGATGACGCGTTTGTCGTCCACGTTCACCGGTGCCGGGGCACCCGGATGCGTGGCTTTGGATTCGGTTTTTGGTTCGTCGTCCCAATCAAGCATGGTTTTGCCTCGAAATCGTTAAGTGAGCAGTTACTGACAGGCTTCGCAGTCCGGGTCATCGATGCTGCATACCTGCGGTTGCGGCGCTGCAACCGGAGCGGTTTTCTCAGCGCCGGTGGCACCCAGAGAGCGCAGGTAATAGGTGGTTTTCAGCCCACGTTCCCAGGCCAGCTGGTACAGGGCGTCCAGCTTTTTGCCGCTGGGTTCGGCCATGTACAAATTCAGGCTCTGGGCCTGATCGAGCCATTTCTGGCGCCGGGCGGCGGCTTCCACCAGCCATCTTGCGTCGATTTCGAAGGCGGTGGCGTAACGGGCCTTGAGTTCCGCCGGGATGCGGTCGATTTGCTGCACGCTGCCGTCGAAGTATTTGAGGTCGTTCACCATCACGTTGTCCCACAGACCTTCGGCCTTGAGGTCCCGCACCAGGGAGGGGTTGACCACGGTAAACTCACCGGAAAGGTTCGATTTCACAAACAGGTTCTGGTACGCCGGTTCTATGGACTGGGACACACCCACAATGTTGGAAATCGTGGCCGTGGGGGCGATGGCCATCACGTTGCTGTTGCGAATGCCGTTTTTCGCGATCAGTTCGCGTACCGGCGACCAGTCCAGCCGGGCGTTGGTGTTTACAGAGAGGTCCCCTTCCCTGCGGTTCTCCTTGAGCAGGTTGATGGAGTCGATGGGCAGGATGCCCTGCTGCCAGAGTGAACCCTCATAGCTTTCATAGGCGCCTCGCTCACCCGCCAGCGTGGCGGACGCCCGGATGGCGAAGTAGCTGAGTTGCTCCATGGCAACGTCGGCAAACTCAACCCCTTCCGGGCTGGAGTATGGCAGGCCCAATTGATAGAGCGCGTCCTGGAAACCCATGAGGCCAAGACCAACCGGTCGATGCTTGAGGTTGGAGTTGCGGGCCTGGGGCACGGCGTAATAGTTGATATCGATAACGTTATCGAGCATGCGCACGGCGGTGTTCACCGTCTGTTCCAGGCGCTGCACATCCAGCTCTCCGTTGGTGATATGCGCGGCCAGGTTCACGGAACCGAGGTTGCATACAGCTATCTCGTCGGCGCTGGTATTCAGGGTGATTTCGGTGCACAGGTTAGAGCTGTGCACCACGCCCCGGTGCTGCTGTGGCGAACGCAGGTTGCACGGGTCCTTGAAGGTGATCCAGGGGTGGCCGGTTTCGAACAGCACGGTGAGCATCTTGCGCCAGAGCTGCTTGGCCGGGATTTTCTTGAACAGCTTGATTTTGCCCTGCTCCGCCAGGGCTTCGTAATGCTCGTAGCGTTCACGGAAGGCGTTGCCGTACAGGTCGTGCAGATCCGGCACGTCGCTGGGGGAAAACAGGGTCCAGTCCCGGTCCTCACGCATGCGTTCGATCAGCAGGTCCGGCACCCAGTTGGCGGTGTTCATGTCGTGGGTGCGGCGGCGCTCGTCACCGGTGTTCTTGCGCAGCTCCAGGAATTCCTCGATGTCCAGGTGCCAGCTTTCCAGGTAGGCACACACCGCGCCTTTGCGCTTGCCGCCCTGATTCACTGCCACGGCGGTGTCGTTCACCACTTTCAGGAACGGCACCACGCCCTGGCTCTGTCCGTTGGTGCCCTTGATATGGGAGCCCAGTGCCCGCACCGGGGTCCAGTCGTTGCCCAGACCGCCAGCCCATTTCGACAGCATGGCGTTGTCACGGATGGCGCCATAGATGTCTTCAAGATCGTCGCCCACAGTCGTCAGGTAACAGGACGACAACTGGGAATGACGGGTACCGCTGTTAAACAGGGTGGGTGTCGAGGCCATGTAGTCGAACGACGACAGCAGGTTGTAGAACTCGATGGCCCGGGCGTTCGGGTCGTCTTCCCGCAGGGCCAGGCCCATGGCCACGCGCATGAAGAAAACCTGTGGCAATTCCAGGCGGGCCTTGTTCCAGTGCAGGAAGTAGCGATCGTACAGGGTTTGCAGGCCCAAGAAGCCGAATTGCAGGTCACGCTCCGGTTTCAGGGCGGCGCCCAGGCGCTCCAGGTCGAAAGCGGCCAGGGCTTCGTCCAGCAGTTCATAACGAATACCTGCCTCGATAAAGGCGCTCAGGGCCTGTGGATAAATCTCCGCCAATGGCAGGCTGATGGGCAGGCCCAGGGCAGCGGCATTCTCCAGACGCAGCTGTTCCAGCAGTAGACGGGCGGTGACGGCGCTGTAGTCCGGCTCGCGCTCGATTCGGCTTCGGGCTGTCATGATCAGGGCCGACAGCACGTCTTCCTCGGCGATACCGTCGTACAGGTTGGTCAGGGCATCGTCCACCAGGGAATCACCGTCAATCCCCTCCAGCCCTGTGGCGGCCTGCTCCACCTGCAGTTTCATCAGGCCCAGATCCAGCGGGGCAATCTCGCAATTGGTCTTTTTCACCGTCAGATGGGGGTGTGCCTCAACCGGGGCGTGGCGGGCACGCTCGCGGGCGTGCTCTTCCCGGTAAAGCACATAGGCGCGGGCCACCTTCTGCTCCTCCGCCCGCATCAGGGCCAGTTCCACCTGATCCTGGATGTCTTCGATATGCACCTTGCCACCGGCTTTCAGGCGGCGACCGATGGCCTGAATCACCTGGTCAGTCACCCGATGTACGGCATCGTTGATCCGGGCGGAGCCGGCGGCTTTGTCACCCTCGACGGCGAGGAAGGCTTTGGTCACGGCAATGCTGATCTTCGACGGGTCGAAACCGACAAGGGTGCCGTTGCGTTTGATGACCTGGAGGGATTCGGTATCGGTGTGCGAGGTTGGCCGGGGTTCGGCCAGGGCTGAGGCAGACATGTGTGTTCTCCTGAATACGCGTTGAATTCCTTTCACCATCGCGTACGCAGGGGCACACCTCGCCATAGGAATGGCTGGGCATAACCGGTCTGCTCACCCTGGGTCGCGAAGGTGCAGTCAGGAGCTGTGAAGCTCCGTATCCCTGGCAGGTCTTCGGACTCAGGGGCATGAATCGTTGGATTCAGCCTCGCTCGGCGACTTCCCGGTATCAACCAGTGTCGTAATGCCGTGCTTGTTCCCCAATACCGCTGCGCGTCAGTTCCGGAGTCTCACCGGATTCCCGATACCAGAATGTGTGGGGTGATCACGCGCTGACCGATTTGGTTACGCACTGATCACTACATCTGGTATTTGACCAAGGATCAAAACACTATATACGGGTAACTTTTACAGGACAAGGCACTTTCCGGTAAAACATCTGTCTGCAACGGAAGTATCCGGAAAGAGGCAAGGCGCTATGAAGATAATCGCACACCGAAGATTTTGGGGCCTGCTCCTCGTTTCCCTGATGTGTTTTGTGCCGGTCAGTGCGCAGGAGTCAGTATTAACACCTTTCTCCCAGATGAAGTCCCTGAATGACGGCTGGGAACCCCTGGAATTTCCCAAGATCGATCAGCTCAGTCGGTATGAACTGACCACAGAGGACGGTCAGCAGGTTGTCAGGGCCACCACCGAAGGTGGGGCATCTGGCCTCATTGCCCGGGTAAGATTGGAGCCCGCCGATTCACTGATTTTGCAGTGGCGTTGGAAGGTCTCGAACGTGTTCGAGAAGGGTGATGCCCGGGAAAAGTCCGGTGACGATTATCCTGCCAGGATCTACGTTGCGTTCGAGTTCCAGCCTGAAAAAGCTGGCTTCTTCGAACGCGCCAAACGCAAGACGGTTGAAGTGTTATTCGGAGAGTCTCTCCCGGGCAACGCTCTGAACTACATCTGGGCCAATAGCCTGCCCAAGGGCGAGATCGTGCCCAACCCTTACACCGAGAAAACCATGATGATCGCGGTGAATTCAGGATCAGAACAGGTCGGTGAATGGGTCACCGTGGAACGTGACATTATGGCCGACTACCGGGAAGCGTTTAGTGAGGAACCACCACCGGTGGTCGGAATTGCCATTATGTCGGATTCCGACAACACCGGGGAGAAAGCAACGGCCTGGTATGGGGATATCTTTCTTGATCCCGAATCGTGAACACCAAAAGATGGTTATCGGTATTGTTCTGGAAAGCCCGGTATCACAAAGCTCTCGCCGAACTCCCGTATCGGGGGCACTTCACCCTGTTCAGCCAGACGCAGGTAGGCATCATCAAACTCTTCCCGCAAAATCGCTGCTCTGGGATTAGCAAGCGAAAACAGCCAGGTTAGATTTCTTAAACGAATCTCTGATTCGCGAATCTTCTCGTCTTCGGACATTGCCAGAGTTTCCAGAACTGGATCCCGGTGTCCGAACAAGTAATGTCCGCGGCTAAGCTTGAGCATGTCCAAAGCCGCTCGATAATTGGGTGCCTGAGTGACGTCAATTGAACTCTCGCCTTCCAGCCAATACAAAAGCCCGCCATAGGTGTATCCAGCAATCGTGATTACTGTCTTACCCTGCAACTGATCAAAATGGGACAGTGGTTCTGTTCCCTCCAGATACCAGGCGCTCAATTGGGAAGCGAAGGGACTCACCCAGGTCTCGAGAACTTCACCCTTTAGAGCCGGGACGTTGGCTGATCCAGGCCAAACATCAATCCGGCCGTTCCGCAGATACAGGTAAACACGACTGATGGGAAGATAGAGAAATTCTGGTTCATAGCCCGCTTCGATCGCCACTTTTCGGGTAATCTCAATGAACGTGCCCGCCGGACTGCCATCGGCTTTCTGATAGGTCATCGGAGGAAAGTCGACATAGGCGATTTTGAGCAGTTTGCTGGCTGTTCCCGCTTCAGCAAGCGCGCCGGTTGCTAAAAATAATCCTGCTAGCAACGCACAAATGCGGATACTGACAAAGCGCATGGCTTCAGACATCAGGGAAAGGTGGACTGGGCAGTTTCTCAGCATGGAATCCGTGTTGTTGTAATCTGTTTACGCAAAGATTAACAGACCCGCGGAAATCTGCACCGACACCACCCGCAAAAATCTGAACAGAATGTCAAATATGGTTAATAACCATGTACAGGCCCACACCACCCATTACCAGCATATAGGGAAACGCCATGATAACCATCTTGCCGTAGGACAGACGAACCAGCGGCGCAATGGCAGACGTCAGCAGGAACAGGAAAGCCGCCTGGCCATTTGGGGTCGCCACACTGGGAAGATTGGTGCCGGTGTTTATGGCAACCGCCAGCTTCTGGAAGTGATCATAGCTGATAGCACCTGCATCCAGGGCCTGCTTCACCTCACTGATATACACGGTGGCAACGAACACGTTATCGCTGATCATCGACAGTACGCCATTGGCAATAAAGAACATGCCCGGCTGCCGGGCTTCGGGAAGCGACAGAACGTAATCAATGATCGGCTTGAACAGGTGCTGTTCGTGGATCACCGCCACCACCGCGAAGAACACCACCAGCAGAGAGGTAAACGGCAGGGATTCCTGGAAAGCCTTGCCAATCTGATGCTCGTCGGTGACACCGGTAAATGAGGTAATCAGGATTATCACCAGAAGGCCAATCAAGCCGACCTCGGCCAGGTGGAATGCCAGGCCCACCACCAGAACTGCCGCGGCAAACGCCTGTACCCAGAGTGCGGCCTGATCAGCCTTGGTACGCTTGGCCCGCTCGTTCTCGGCAAACTCCTCCAGCACCCGGCGCACGGGCTTGGGCAAGCGCCCGCCGTAGCCAAACCAACGCAGCTTCTCCAGAGCCCAGCAGGTAAACAACCCGGCCGCCAGCACCGGCAGGCTCACCGGCGCCATATGCAGGAAGAAACCGGCAAAATCCCAACCCACTACCTTGGCAATCAGCAGGTTCTGCGGCTCGCCCACCATGGTGGCCACGCCACCCAGGGCTGTACCGATTGCACCGTGCATCAACAGGCTGCGCAAAAAGGCCCTGAAGTTTTCCAGATCTTCCCGGTGCAGTTCGATCACTTCGTCGTCACTGCCAGCGTTGTGATCCTTGTGCTGATACCCCTTACCGGAAGCCACCTTGTGGTAAACCGAGTAGAAACCCACTGCGACGCTGATGATTACCGCGGTCACCGTCAGGGCGTCCAGGAAAGCCGAAAGGATCGCCGCCGCGCAGCAGAACAATAATGACAGAGCCGACTTGGAGCGCACACCCACCAGAATCTGGGTGAACGTCACCAGCAGCAGCTCCTTCATGAAATAGATGCCCGCCACCATGAACATCAGCAGCAGGATAACCGGGAAATTGGTGAGCACTTCCAGATAGACCGCGTCCGGCGTGGTCAACCCGATCAGCAAGGCCTCCACCGCCAGCAGACCACCCGGCAGCAGCGGGTAGCACTTCAGGGCCATAGCCAGGGTAAAAATAAACTCCGCAATCAGAAGCCAGCCGGCCGTTCCCGGCCCCAGGGTCCACATGACAATCGGGTTGGCGACAAGAAACAACAGGATGACCTGCTTGTACCAGACAGGCGCCTTGCCAAGGAAGTTGTGGGTAAAGCCGGAAATAACGGTAGTGGGCATTACGGAAATCTTCTGAGAAAACGGGTTATTGGTATTGTGTGGCAGAAGGCCCGAATCTTCCTTGATATTTGCGTACCGGGGTATGGTCCAAAGGTACAAATCTGAGACCACTTTTGGTCTTAATAGCAAAAAGAAAAGCTTAAAGGTCTCGCCAACACGATTATTTTCGTAACATTACTTAAATTAAACCCCTAATGCGACGGCATTTTAACCGATTTCCGCGGTCATGCGGTGATTTCATTAAAAATTTACCGTGTCATTTCTGTTCAAAACCACTGCATCTAAATGATATTGGTTTGCATTACGATTTATTTAAGAATAATATTCGGCGGATTTGATGACTTTCACCACTTAACCACTGTCCGCTATGAAGGTGTTCCCATTATGCCCGCCGTCGTTTTACCCAAGCCTTTGGCCCTCGCAATCCGTCTGACCCTGAGTATTGGTATTGCGACGGCGTCAACGCCACTTCTGGCGCAGGACGAAGCCGAAACCAGCCTGGATGCACTCGTGGTCTCAGCCACCGCACTGAAAGTTGAAACACCGCTGGTTGAAACACCAAGGCCAGCTTCCGTGGTCGACGAAGAGGAACTCCGAGAGCGCAACGTACAATCCCTTGATGAAACATTCCGCTATCGCGCCGGCGTGGTTTCCGGCCACTATGGCGCGGACAACGACACTGACTGGTTCAAAATCCGGGGTTTCGACCAGGCCACCTATCAGGACGGCTTACGCATCTATCGCGAGGGCTTCTATCAGTGGCTGCCGGAAACCTATGGCCTTGAACGCGTGGAACTTCTCAAGGGACCCGCGTCCATTCTTTACGGTGAGGCACCCCCTGGCGGCGTAATCAACGCCATCAGTAAACGCCCGACCGATAAGGCGCAGGGAGAACTGCAGATTCAGGCTGGCACCAACGAGCACCGCCAATTGGGTCTGGACACCTCAGGCCCGATTGGAGACAGCGATTCGGTCAGCTATCGCCTGGTTGGCCTGTACCGTTCCGCCGACGGTGATATTGACTACACCGAAAACGAGCGCTATTACGTGGCGCCCAGCCTGCGCTGGGATGTGTCCGAGGATACCTCCCTGACGTTCCTGGCGAGCCTTCAGAAGGATGATGCCGTACCCTACAATGGCTTCAAGCTGGCTTACGGCACGATCCAGGACACGCCCTTTGGCAAGGTTGAACCTTCCACCTTTTACGGCGAACCCGGATACGACACCAACGAACGTACCCAGTCCTCTGTCGGTTACAGCCTTTCACATCGCTTCAACAACACCTGGGAGTTTCAACAGGACACCCGTTACAGCGAGCTCGACCTGCTACTGCGCAGTATCTACATGTCGTTCCAGAGTGGCCCGAGAGAAGGGACCCGCGGCATCGTCTATCGCGATGGGGATCTGTCCAGCTGGACGGTGGATAACCGGCTGGTGGGCACCTGGTTTACTGACCGCACTGAAAACACCCTGTTGATTGGTGTGGACTATCAGGACCTCGAAACCAATGGTCTGGAACTGGATAATTTCGCCTTTTCCACGATCGACATCTTCGACCCGACTTACGGTAATTTCACGCCGGTATCGCCTGCAGACCTGACCCGCCGAAACATCACCAAGGAGCAAACCGGCCTTTATCTCCAGAATCAGCTCCGACTGGACGATCGCTGGATTTTTCTCGCGGGCGCGCGGTACGACCAGGCTGAAGTGGTTGATCGCAACCTGACCGCGGATTCCCGGCAGAGAGCCGATGACGATCAGATATCTCTCTCCGGTGGGGTTATGTACCTGGCGGATAATGGCTTCTCGCCATACCTTTCGTGGACCGAGTCGTTCCAACCGATTGCCGGCGTGGATAACAACGGCAACCTTTACGAACCGCGGGTTGGCGAACAGTTGGAATTCGGCGTCAAATACGCTCCGAACAGTCTGGACGGCTATGTGACGGCGGCCATCTATAACATTGAGGAAGAAAACTCACTGGTCACCAGTCCTTCCGGCTTTCAGGTTCAGGAAGGCGTCAGGGAAACCCAGGGCTTTGAACTTGAGAGTGTCGCCTATCTGACCGAACAGCTCGAGTTGACAGCTGCCTACACCTACAACGACGCGACAACGGACAACACCTCCGACAACCAGCCCGCGGCCGCTGCGAATCTGATCCCCCGTCATTCCGCGTCGGTTTGGCTGGACTACGCCTTCCTGGATTTTGCGCCGGGTCTGAAGCTCGGTGGTGGCGCCCGGTACGTTGGCAGTACCGACGACAGCTTCACGGGCACCGAGGTGCCTTCTTACACGGTGGTGGACCTGATGGCGCAATACCAGTTCGTGGACAACTGGATCGCACAGCTGAACGTGAACAACGTTGCTGATCGCGAGTACGTCGCCAGCTGTGAGTTCTACTGTTACTACGGCGAAGAGCGCAGTGTGGTCGGCACCCTGAGCTATCGCTGGTAAATCCCCTGCCCGGTAACAGGAGTCCCCGATGACCCCGTCAAGCCGGCAAACACAGCTGGGCAGGATCGGGAAGGTTCTGGATTACATCCACCTGAACCTGGACAAGCCGCTGGCCGTTACCAGCCTTGCCAGGATCGGGGGATGGTCCCGCTGGCAATTCAACCGCGTGTTCGCGTTCGAGACCGGTCAATGCGTCGGGCAGTATGTGAGGGAACTGCGGCTGAGCCTGGCGGCGGAAATGCTGCTGTTTACCAATCAGCGCATCATCGATATTGGTCTGGCCTGCGGCTTTGGCTCCGACATCAGCTTCAGCCGCAGTTTCAAGCAGCATTTCGGGTGTCCACCGGTCCAATACCGGCGCCGCGGACTGCCGTGCCTGCTGAGCACGCCTTTATGTCTCGATCCGGCCCTTCTGCCGGATGCCTCCCTGCGGGCCCGAGTCCCTGCCATCCGGCTTGATTCAAGGCCGGCGTTCACCGTGGCCGGTCGCTCCGAGAAGATACGGGGACTGTTCTCGTCCAATCCTGATTTCAACGTCAAGGTCCCTGCGCTCTGGGGTTCGTTATCGGCCGCCGGGCTGCTGCCGGAGGAGCAACCCAGGTTTGGCGTTATTGATCTCTCCGGGGGAGCGGGTCCCGAATTCCACTATCTGGCTGGTGTTGAAACCGGTGAAGCCCATGCTTCTCACGGCCTGGAAGTGCTTCAGGTGCCTGCCCAGAATTACGCGGTGGTCTCCTTTCAGGGCCCCATCCGCTCACTGGCTGAAATCCTGAAATGGTTTTTCAATGCCTGGCTTCCACATGCCGGCTGCAAGGCGGTCTATGGATTTGATCTGGAGGTCTACCCTCCGGAATTCGACGCCCGGGCGCCGGAAGTGAGCATGGAATACTGGATTCCAGTCGTGCTTGAGACACCATTAATTACCGGCATGCACCAATCGGTTAAGTCCTGTTCAACCAGATAAATATAATGGGAATGATTCGCAATTAATTATTCGAGGTTTAACAGGACCCATTATGCATTCGCACGTTATCAAACCCTCCACACTGGCTGTTGCCATTGGCCTGGCTGTCAGCCAGATGGCTGCCGCGGACTCAAATGAACCCTTGGAACTGGACACCATGACGGTGTACGGCGAGACCTACCGAAACACCGCCACCAAGACGGCACTGGAACCAGGCGAAACCCCGCAAAGCATCTCCGTTCTGGACCAACAGGCCCTGGAAATGCGCGATGCGGACTCGGTTGCCTCAGCGCTTCGTTATGCGCCGGGTGTGAACACCGAGTTGCGAGGCGGAGCTGTGGGCCGATTGGATCTGTTCAGCATCCGCGGTTTTATCAACTACCAGAATTATTATGACGGCCTGCAACTGCTCTACAACGACTGGAATCTCCAGCCTCAGATTGACCTGAAAGCCGTGGAGCAAGTTGAGGTCTTCCGGGGCCCTACCTCGACGCTATACGGGTCCATGCCGCCGGGCGGGATGGTGAATCTGATCGGCAAACAGCCCTCCACCGAGAGCTTTAATAAGATTGAGGTGGCGGGTGGTTCCCGCAATCTGGCGGAAGCCTCCGTTGAGAGCCGGGGTCAACTGGGCGATTCCAGCCTGTCCTACAGCCTGGTGGGTCTGACCCGTACCCGGGATGGTCAGGCCGAAACCTCCGAGGAGGAGCGCCACATGATCGCGCCGTCCGTGGATTGGCAGGTGAGCGAGGACACACTCATCAACTTCAACCTTTACTACCAGAACGATCCGGCCATGGGGATTTATACCACCCTGCCCGCTTCCGGTCTGTTCCTGCCCAACCCCAATGGCGAACTGCCGCAGGATGCCTTCTCCGGCGACGCCAACTGGAACGAGTTTGAAAAAGAGGTGTTGCTGGCCGGCTACAAGGTCAACCACAACATCAACGACAACTGGAATTTCCTGCAAAACTTCCGGTACACCGACGCGGAAGCGTTTCAGACCAACACCTACGGAACGGGTCTGGCCGCGGATGGCAGGACTCTCTCCCGACAGGCCTATCTTACAGATGAAACGACCACCGGCTTCACCGTGGACAACCAGTTTTCGGGACGCTTTCAGACCGGATCGGCCCGGCACAATATACTGGTGGGCCTGGATTACCTCAGTCTCGACTCAGACGTAATCTACGAGGATACCGCAGCCCCCGCCATCGATCTGTTTGATCCGGACTACTACCAGATCACTCAAGACAACATAAATATAGAGAACACCGCACTGTCTTCTGACTTCAATATTCGCAAGAAGCAGCTTGGCATCTATTTCCAGGACCAGATCGAACTGAACCGGTTCGTAATCATTGGCGGCGTCCGCTGGGATGATTTCACCGGTGAGGAAAAAGGCAGACAATACGGTGGCACGGTCGACAGGAAGCTTGACCAGGACAACGTTTCCACTCGCGCGGGCGTGATGTATCGGGGTGCCAACGGCCTCTCACCTTACATCAATTATGCCGAAAGCTTTGAGCCACAAACCGGCAGTGACCGCAATGGCAATGAGTTTGATCCGTCGACAGGCGACCAGTGGGAACTGGGTTTGAAATACCAGTCCCAGGATCAGCAAACATCAGCCAACCTTGCGTTTTACCAGATTACCAAGGACAACGTGCCGACTCGCGACCCCAACGGTGGCCCTTATGATCAGATCCAGGCCGGGGAAGTACGTTCCCAGGGCATCGAACTTGAAGCCCGGGCACGGCCCATCGACAGCCTGTTGGTGACCGCCAGCTACACGCTGCAGGATGTTGAGGTCACCAAGGACAATACCGGACTGAAAGGTCAAACACCGGTCTGGGTACCCGAGCACCTGCTGTCTGTGTGGGCCGATTATGGCTTTTATGACGGACCTTTGAACGGCCTGGTTGCAGGCATTGGTGCCCGGTACATCGGCGAAGCTGAATACGACGCCGCCACCAATGAGGGGAAAGTACCAGATACAACACTGGTGGATATCGCCCTGCGTTATAGCCTGGGCCGAGTCTCCCACACGTTGCGAGGTACCGAACTGGGCCTGTCAGTCAACAACCTCACCGATGAGCGCTATTACAGCTGTTTCGACAGTTCCAACTGCTGGTTTGGCGAGGAACGAACGGTAGAGGCGTCTGTTTCCTATCGCTTCTGAGGTTCTGCGGCTCTGACTGAAAAGCCCCGCGTATGCGGGGCTTTTTTCATTCAACGGTAACGCTTTTCGCCAGATTGCGGGGCTGATCCACATCAGTACCCTTCAGCACCGCCACATGATAGGACAGCAACTGCAACGGAACGGTGTAGACAATCGGGGCCGTAATCGGATGCACAGAAGGAATCTGCATCACGTGAAGGCCCTCTTCGGCTTTCACATCGGCCTTCTTATCCGCAAAGACAAACAGCTCGCCGCCGCGGGCCCGCACTTCTTCGAGGTTGGACTTCAGCTTCTCAACCAGATCATTGTTGGGCGCGACGGTGACCACCGGCATTTCGCTGTCGACCAGGGCCAGAGGACCATGCTTCAGTTCACCGGCCGGATAGGCCTCGGCGTGAATGTAGGAGATTTCCTTGAGCTTGAGGGCACCTTCGAGGGCAACCGGGAACTGGGAACCGCGGCCCAGGAACAGGCTGTGGTTCTTGTCCATGAAGGCCTTGGACATCTCGGCAATCTCGGCATCCAAGGCCAGCACATCACTGACCTGGCCAGGCAGCAGATGGATGGCCTCAACGATCTCTGCTTCCTGCGGTTCCGGCAGCCCGTTGTGACGGGCCAGGGCCAGGGTGAAAAGGAGCAGTGCGGTCAGTTGGGTGGTAAAGGCCTTGGTGGAGGCCACGCCGATTTCCGGTCCGGCCTGGGTCATGATCACCAGGTCGGATTCCCGCACCAGGGAACTGCCAGGCACGTTACAGATGGCCAGTGCCGCCCGGAAGCCGGCCTTCTTGGCCTGGCGCAGGGCCGCCAGGGTATCGGCGGTTTCGCCGGACTGGGAGATACACAGGAACAGGGTGTCCTGCTGGATCACGTGCTTACGGTAGCGAAACTCAGAGGCCACTTCCACTGAGCAGGCAATACCAGCCAACTCCTCAATCCAGTAACGAGCCACCATACCGGCATGGTAACTGGTGCCGCAGGCAATGATCTGTACGTGACGAACGTTCTCAAGCAGATTTGCCGCCTCGGTACCCAATGCCTGTTCCAGCACCCGGGTTTTGGTGACCCGGCCTTCCATGGTGGCCTTGATCACTTTGGGCTGCTCATAAATTTCCTTGAGCATGAAATGACGGTATTCGCCCTTGTCGGCCGAATCGGCGCCATGTTCGAAACGGGTTACTTCCCGCTCCACCGACTGACCCTCGCGATCGAGAACAGTGATGGCATCCTTGCGGATGTCGGCAATGTCCCCTTCCTCCAGGAACATGAAGCGATCGGTGACCGGCAGCAGCGCGAGCTGGTCCGACGCGATGAAGTTCTCACCGATACCCACGCCGATCACCAGCGGGCTGCCCTCACGGCACACGACCAGATGGTCGGGTTCATCGGCGTGAACAACGGCCAGGGCATAGGCGCCACGAAGACGGGCAATGGCGGCCCTCACCGAATCATGGAGATTCCCCAGGGTCCGATAGTTCTTCTCGATGAGGTGGGCAACGACTTCAGTATCAGTCTGGGAGGAAAACTCGAAACCATCAGCCCTCAGCTCTTCGCGCAGCTCCTGATAGTTCTCGATAATGCCGTTGTGGACGATCGCGAGCCGCTCGCCGGACATGTGCGGGTGGGCATTGATCTGGGAGGGCTCACCGTGGGTGGCCCAGCGGGTGTGGGCAATGCCCAGATGACCTGCAAGCGGGTTGGCTTTCATGGCGTCGCCGAGCGCGGCAACCTTGCCCACCTCCCGCGCTCGTTGAACCTTGTGATCACCACCGATCACGGCCATGCCCGCGGAGTCATACCCGCGATATTCCAGACGGCGCAGACCCTCAAGAAGGATGCCCTGAACGTCCCTTTCCGAAACCGCGCCTACAATTCCACACATGCTGCTCTACCTGTCTGTCGATCGTTTAAATCAGTGTTTCTTCGGCTTTTCCCAACCGGAGATATTCCGCTGTCGGCCCCGCGCCACGGCCAGCTCATGGTCTGCTACGTCACGGGTAATGGTCGACCCCGCACCAATGGTCGCCTCCGCGGCAACAGTCACCGGAGCTACCAGGGCCGTGTTGGAACCAACAAAGACCCCATCGCCGAGCACCGTCTGATACTTGTTAACACCATCATAATTACAGGTGATGGTTCCTGCACCCACATTCACATTACGACCCAGTGAGGCATCGCCCACGTAGCTCAGGTGGTTGATCTTGCTGCCTTCACCGACGATCGCCTTCTTGGTTTCCACAAAGTTGCCAACCTTGGTATTTGCGGCCAGTTCGGTGCCCGGACGAATTCGGGCAAATGGCCCAATCTGCGCGTGAGCGCCAATCACTGCCCCTTCGATCACACTGTTGGCCTTGATCTCGGCACCATCGGCAATGGTCGTATCCTTGATGACACAGCCCGGGCCAATGGACACGTTGCTGCCCAGGTTGACCTTACCCTCGAAGACCACGTTCACATCGATCCAGAGATCATTGCCAATTGTCAGCTCGCCACGAACATCCAACCGGGCAGGATCGGCGAGCGTGGCGCCTTCTGTCATCAGGCGATCAGCCTGCTGACGTTGGAACCAACGCTCCAGTTCCGCCAGTTGCAGGCGATTATTAACCCCCTGCACTTCAAAGGGATTCTCCGGCTGGGATACCGAAACACCCAGACCCTGATCCACTGCCATGGCAATGATGTCAGTCAGGTAGTATTCACCCTGGGCATTACTGTTGGAGAGGGTCGGCAGCCAGTTCTTCAGATGTTTTGCGGACACCGCCAGGATGCCGGTATTCACCTCGCGGATCTGCTGCTGCTCGGCAGACGCGTCTTTCTGCTCCACGATGGATTGCACCTTGCCAGCAGCGTTTCGGACGATCCGACCGTAGCCCTGGGGGTTGTCCATAGTCACGGTCAAAAGTCCCAGGGTGTTGTCGTCAAGTGTCCCAACCAAGCCATCAAGGGTTTCATGTCGGGTGAGAGGCACATCACCGTACAGCACAAGAACCCGGGCATCATCCGGAAGATCCGGTAGCGCCTGCGCCACAGCGTGACCGGTACCCAGTTGTTCGCTCTGGGTTACCCAGTTTACCGAGGCCTCATCGGTAGTTTCGCGAACTTTCTCGGCGCCATGACCAATCACAGTGTGAATCTTTTCCGCGCCAAGCTGTTTCGCCGTTGCAATCACATGATGAAGCATGGGGCGGCCGGCAATCGGATGCAGCACCTTTGGCAATGCGGATTTCATTCTGGATCCCTGGCCGGCGGCCAGAATGACGACGTGTAGCGGGCTCATGGAAAAGTCAGGCTCCCGGAGTGTTGAGTCTCTGAATACTGAAAATAAAAAAACCGCACCCTTCAGGGCCGGATGGCCAACGTAACACGTTGGTCTTCCAGCCGCTCAGGATGCGGCTTCGGTGTTCGGCAAACCCGAAACGGAAATGCTTATCGCATTTTGTTACGCAGCTGCTGGATGGTACGAAGCTGAGCAACAGCTTCGGCCAGCTCTGCAGCGGCACGGGAGTACTCGAATTCACCGGTCTTGTTGGCAAGTGCTTTCTCGGCTTCTTTCTGAGCTTCGAGCGCGGCTGCTTCGTCCACATCCTTTGCACGAACCGCGGTATCCGCCAACAAAGTCACCAGATTGGGCTGAACTTCCAGATACCCGCCGGACACGTAAAGAATCTCTTCTTCACCGCCCTGCTTGATGATCCGAATAGGGCCCGGCTTCAGCTGGGTAAGCAGCGGAGTGTGACCCGGGGCAATACCCAGGTCACCTTCAGAACCGGCTGCGATCAGCATTTCCACCAATCCGGAATAGATCTTTGTTTCGGCACTTACCACATCACAATGCACGGTCATACCCATGTCAGTTGCCTCTTTGATCGATCCGGAAACAAATGCGTCGGCTCAGATTAGCTCTTTGCCTTGCTCTTCATTTCCTTCGCTTTCTCGACCGCTTCCTCAATGGTACCAACCATGTAGAACGCCTGCTCGGGCAGTTCATCATAGTCGCCATTCAGGATGCCCTTAAAGCTGCTGATGGTTTCCTTGAGGGAAACGTACTTACCGGGGGAACCGGTGAATACTTCAGCAACGTGGAACGGCTGGGACAGAAAACGCTCGATCTTACGGGCACGGGCAACGGTCAGTTTGTCTTCTTCTGACAGTTCGTCCATACCCAGGATGGCGATGATGTCTTTCAGCTCCTTGTAGCGCTGCAGGTTAGTCTGCACGCCACGGGCCACTTCGTAGTGCTCCTGGCCGATGATCAGCGGATCCAACTGACGAGAGGTGGAATCCAGCGGATCGATCGCCGGGTAGATACCCTTGGAAGCGATGTCACGGCTCAGTACCACGGTCGCATCCAGGTGCGAGAAGGTGGTTGCAGGCGACGGGTCAGTCAAGTCATCCGCCGGTACGTAGACCGCCTGGATGGACGTGATGGAACCGTTCTTGGTGGAGGTAATACGCTCCTGCAGCTGACCCATCTCTTCAGCCAGAGTCGGCTGGTAACCTACCGCAGACGGCATACGGCCGAGCAGTGCGGATACTTCGGTACCGGCCAGGGTGTAACGGTAGATGTTGTCAACGAACAACAGTACGTCACGACCTTCGTCCCGGAACTTCTCAGCCATGGTGAGACCGGTCAGGGCCACACGCAGACGGTTTCCAGGGGGCTCGTTCATCTGGCCGTAAACCATGGCAACCTTATCGAGA
>MDTA01008200.1_pt1 | contig 38628 bp, 38 predicted proteins | sample 811151 | NCBI WGS metagenome assembly MDTA01 (sample SAMN05326648, study PRJNA326480) | marine metagenome | isolation source: seawater | place: Indian Ocean: South | collected 2010
AGATATTTTAATTTTTCATTATTAAAAAAAGGATTTAGAACTCCAATTATAATTTGTTCACTTTTTAATTTTTCAAAATTTTTTTCATCAATTAAATTCATTTGTATAATTAAATTTGCTTCTGATAAAACTTTATCGTCATCATCTAACATTTCTGCACCCTGACTACTAAATTCTTTATCAGAAATACCTAAATGATTTCCATATCCTTTGGGTAAAATTATATTTAGGTCTAGTGATTTATATTTTTTAATTATTTCTGGAGTGACAGCAATTCTTTGCTCTAAACTTAAGTTTTCCTTGATTGAACCAATTTTCATTTATAAAAGAAATATTGCCATTAAAATTAAAACACTAATCACAGCAATAGTTCCCCAAAGAACAAATTTGGTAAAATTATTCCATGTATTTTTATGGTTTTCGTTATCCATTACGTTATTTTTGTCTTGCTTTGAATTTTGGATTTTTCTTATTTATTATGTAAACCCTACCTCTTCTTCTCACTAACTTTGAGTTAAGATCTCTTTTTTTTAATGATTTAAGTGAACTTGCGATTTTCATATATTTATTTTTTGATTTTAATAAAGGATGCAACATAATCTTTCAAACTATTTTTTCCAAATTTTTTAATAACTTTATTATTTAATGATAAATTAGTTAATGCAGATGCAAATCTTTCCCCCTTTCTTGGTGGTAAATACTTTATTTTCCTCTTGAACATTTTTGCCACATCTAATATAGAATAACTACTTTTGTGTGATATGCTATAATGTCTGCGTTTATTTTTTTTCCATGCCAAATAGCAAACTTCAACTGTATCGGATATGTGCGTAAATCTTCTTGTTTGACTTCCAGGTTTTACAACAGTTAATGGAACTTTTTTTTTGAATTGATCTTCAAAAATGCCTATGACCGTAGCCATTTTACCGGTGCTTATTTGTCTTTTTCCATAAACATTATAAAAATATATAATCTCGTAATTAAGATTAAACCATTTTTTCAAATTTTCTAAAAACTCTAAATTTTTTGATTTTGTAAATGCATAAGGTGAAAGATTCTTATCATCGCCCCTATTACCAAGACTTGCAGAAGTTGCAGAGTAGATTAACTTTATTTTGTTCTCTAAACAAAATCTAAATACTTCTTTACTTCCAATTGAATTGGACTCAAGACATTCATTAAAATTTCTAAAACTCTGAAAAATTCTAGCAAACTCACCAAAATGAAAAATGGTTTTTATTTTTTTTTTATATTTCTTTAAAATACTAAATATTTTTACAGTATTTCCAGAGATATATTTTACTCTTTTTGAAACAATATGATTTTTTTTGGTACCAGTTGAATAATTGTCGAGACTAATAATATTGTAAGATGTTTTGTTAACAAGAAGCTCAATCAAGTTCGAACCAACAAACCCAGCTCCTCCTGTAACAACTAATATTTTTTTCATCTGGGTTTAGCCTGGCAATGTCCTACTCTTCCATGTCTTAAGACAAAGTACCATCGGCGCTGAAAGGCTTGACTTCCGAGTTCGGAATGGGATCGGGTATTTCCCTTTCGCATTAATCACCAGGCTGGGATCTTATATACTGTTGAACTTTCATTGCAACAAATAAATTTAAGAGTTTTCTTTATTTTCTTCATAAAAATTTATTAATTTTTTTTTAAAAATTTCACTTTTAAAATTTTTTATTGCGAAATCGTGAGTGAACATTTTCATCTCCAACATTTCTTCTTGGGTCATATCATTAATTTTAAGTAAAATTTCTGTCAAATTATTGATATCTTTTAATTTTGCAACAAAACCATTTTTTCCTTCTTTTATTATATTTGTTGCAGATCCTGTCATAAAATTAATAACTGGCAAACCAAACATCATCATTTCATTAGATGAAATTGAAGCCCATTCTTGTATTGATGGAACAATACCGAAATCAGATATTGAATATAATTTTTCTAAATCTTTCCTACTTAAATATTTATAATTATTATAAGTAACCTTAAATTTATTAAATGACTTAATATGTTTAGTTTCTTTCTTGCCTATAAAAATAAAATGTAAAGCAATCTTATCATCAATTACTTTACTTTGGAAATCAATAATTGAGTTATACAAATATATCCAACCTTTTCTAGGTTCGCTAAAATTTTGAATTGGACAAATAATAATTTTTTTGTCTTTTTTTTTTAACTCATTAAAAAAATTGTTAACTACTAAATTTCTTTTAGTATTTAAATTCTGAAATTGTTTAGAATGAATTGGCCAAAAATCAAATTCCAAAAATTTGTAAGATAAATTAAGATCATTATAAAAATTTTTTGAATGATTTGAGGGAAACATAAACATTGGGTCAATTTTCTCGAAGTAATACCTATAATAATTAAAATTTGTATAAGCTATTTTTTTAAATTTTTTTTTTAACGCTAAACAATTTTTGCAACTTTCTAAATAATTTTTACATTCGTTTACATATCTGCAACCTCCAGTCAGTAAATTATTATCCATTGCCACAAAAATGATTTTTGAATTAAATTTTTTTTTTAATTTGTAAAGTGTCTTTAGAGAAATTATAAATTCAATCCATGTTACAACTATTATATCTGGACTAAAATTTTTGATTTTTTTTGTTATATTATCTTCTGAATATACACCCACATTAGCATTGAATGAATTAAAGTTAAATTTACCAGAGGTTGTAACAATTAATCTTTTAAGACGATAAAAAACTCTTATCGCAAAATATTTAAATTTAAAAAAATAATTTTTCTCATTTTTTAAAGAAATAATTTGGATATCATCATTTTTAAAACAATCGATTATTCTTTGAGAGGCAATTCCTCCACCACCAATACCTAAAATTTCTGAAATAAATAGGATTTTGTAATTCATAATAAAAATTAATATTTACGAATATGATATAGTTGTTTTAATTTTATAAAGTAAACTTTTTTATATTCAATAAATTAGTTCTATAAATACATATAATTTTAATGTAAGGAAAATTACTCAATTATTAAAATGGAATTTATAAAAATTTTAAGTTATTTTTTTGTAAGCTTTTTAAGCCTTCTACTAACATTTTACGTTTCTAAAAAATTTAATTTATACGATTTGCCAGATGGAAAAAAAATACATTCTACTAAAACACCAAATATTGGAGGGCTAGCTTTAATTTTTTTAATTCTTTTTTCTATTTTGATAAATGATATTTCAAAAGATTTGGAATTTATTTATTATCTTTGCTGTTTTGTAGTTTTAATTGGATTTTACGATGACTTAAAAAACTTAAATGTAATTAAAAAATTATTATTTATTTCTATACCTGTAATATCTTTTATCTATCATGTTTCATTAGTAGATTACCTTGGAAGTTTTTTTTCTTATAATTTATATTTAGGTAAATTTAGCTTCTTTTATACATTTATGTGCATTCTACTACTTATGAATGCTGTTAATTACATGGATGGAATGGATGGACTACTAAGTATACTTATTATTTTATCTTTAACTTATATTTTTTTACTTTTACCTTTGCATAAGACTACTTTTTTTTTACCAATTATCTGTTTTTTAATAGTTTTCTTGTTTTTCAATCTAAACATTTTACCAAAACAATTCCTTGGTGACTCTGGAAGTTTAGGACTAGGTTTTATTCTTGCATCATTGTCAATATACTATACTCAATATGAAAACCTTATCCATCCATCTATAATAATATGGTGCTTATGTTTTTATGTATATGAATTTTTAACAATAAATATTCTAAGAATAAAAAATAAAAAGAATGTCTTCAAAAAAGATCTAGATTTTATTTTCAATTTATTAAATAAAAATAATAGTACATTAGTTACAATTACAATTTGCTGTATAATAAAAATATTTTTTTTATTAAATGGATTAATAATCAATCACTTTGAACTTTATAATTTCTCAATAATGATTTTTATAATATATTTTTTTATATATTTATATTTAAGATTAAAACAAGCAAAATAGCCAAGATGATTGATAAAAGAAAACATTTTTATATTAAAATTATTAAAAAAGTAATTATAAACAAAAATTCAAAAATTCTTGTTGTTGGAGCAACTAAGTATGATGCAGACATATTTCGTGATAATGGTTATTTAAACGTCACAATTTCAAACTTAGAAAAAAAAAATAATTACTCTCCATATATACATTCCTACCAAGATCTTAGAAATTTAAAATTTGATAATGAAAGTTATGACTATGTAGTTGCAAATGCATGCATTCATCATACATCTAAACCACACAATGCAATACTTGAGATGTATAGAGTTGCTAAGAAAGGAATAATAGTAATTGAAGGAAATGATAGTAATTTTATTAAAATTGCAAATTATCTCAATTTTTCCCAAGAATATGAACTTTCCGCGATAAATGAAAATACAGACTCATATGATAGGGGTGGTGTTGATAATACGGAGGTGCCAAACTTTGTTTATAGGTGGACACGAAGAGAAGTTTATAAACTTATATCTAGTTATGAACCACAATATAAACATAGTATATACTATTACTATGATTCTGATTTCGAGGGTTACAAAAGTGTAAGAAAATTAAGATATCAAAAAATAATATTATCAATATTAGAAATATTTGCAAAATTATATTTTAAAATTTTTTCTTATGAGAAAAATTTATTTTGTTTCTTCATCAACAAAGAAGAGAGAAAACTACAAAAATGGCTTAAACAAGTTGATACAAAATAAATTTACTAAATTATAATTATGAGTGAAGAAATATCTTTTCTTATTCTTGCTAATAATGAAGCAAAAACAATAAAAAATGAAATTAAGAGTATTTTAAAATTAAGAAAAAAATTAAAATTTAAACTCATTATTGTTCAAGATGGTAGTACAGATGGTACTTATGAAATTTTAAATAATTTAAGAGAAAAAAATATAAAATTATTTAACCAAAAAAAGCGTATGGGTTATTATAAGGCCTTTTTAAAAGGAGTAGAATTATCTGAAGGTAGTGTAATTTTTTTCTCAGATACTGGTAATAAATATAATTATTCGAACTTTATAAAATTCTATAGATATTACAAAAAAAGTTCTGTTGATTTATTAGCTTGCTACAGAGTTAATAGAAAAGACAAACTTTTAAGAAGGATGCTCACATTCTTTTATACTATTTTTATAAATACTATTTTTCTCTTAAATTATAAAGATTATGACTGTGGTTTTAAAATATTTAACAAATTTAAATTATTAAAAGTATTGCAAAATAATTCATTTAATGAAAATCTTATAACGTCACAAATATTTCTATATTTTATAAAATATAATTTTAAAATCTTACAATATCCTGTTGTTTATAAGGAAAAAAAAAATAGATCGTCTAGAGGTGTTCCAACAAATAAAATACTTAAGATAGCAATATTATCTATATTTAATCTTTTAAAAATACGATTAAATTAAAAAGCTTTGTGATCCATTAAATTCAAATTTAAAATTAATTTGTTTCAATTTTCTCAAACTTTTTATTACTTTTTTTTGATTTTTTTTTTCAACTAAAAATAAAAAATATCCACCGCCGCCTGCACCAAGTAATTTACCACCTAAAGCTCCTGCATTTAATGCTGTATCATAAATTTCATTAATTTTTAAATTTGAAACTTTGTTTGATAGATCTTTTTTTAATGACCAATTTTCATCCAATATTTTTCCTATATTTATGAAATTTCCGTCTATTAATTCCTTTTCAAAACTATCTACTAAGTTAATTAACTTATAAAAATGTTTAAATTGATTTTTGTTTTTTTTAATTTTTAATAATATTTTGTCAGCTCGTCTATTTACACCAGTATAAAACATCATAATGTTGTTGTTTAGGTTTTTTAATTTCGTCTGTGATAAGTTAATTTTAGTTACCTCAACACCTCTTTTTTTAAATGTAATTTTATTGAAACCACCAAATGCCGTAGAAAATTGATCTTGCATACCAATAGGTTTATTGCATTTTTCTACCTCAATTTTGCAAGCAATATTGGCTAAGTGACTTTTTGTAAAATTTTTTCCATTAAATTTTCCTATCGCATTTACTAACCCAACAGTAAGTGCACTTGATGATCCTAATCCACTGCCTGAAGATGGTATATCGGCTGATGTAACTACTTCGATACCTTTTTTAATTTCAAAAAATTTTAGTGTCTCTCTAATCAGCTCATGTTTTATAAATTTTACATCAGATACATTTTCAGTTTCTGAATATGATACTCTCAGTTTATCATCATGTTTTTGATTTAATAATACGTATAAATACTTATTGATTGTACTAACTATCACTTTTCCATTTTTTCCAAAATCAGTGAAATAATCAGTTCCGCCACCAACAAAACTCATTCTTAAAGGTGTTTTTGACAAGATCATAAATAATGGTAGTTTTATTATAATGAAGTTTCCTAATAAAAAATACATAAATTTAGAGAGTTTTTATAATGATTACTTTATGAACTTAAACTTAAGTTTATCATCTATAAATTTATCGAATTTAAAAAAAATAATTAAAATATTAAATGAAATTTATACAAATGATAAAAATAAATTGATTGTATGTGGAAACGGAGGTTCTGCTGCTCTTTCAGATCACTTTGCTTGTGATCATCAAAAAATTTTATATGAGACAAAAAAGTTTAAACCTTTTGTTGTAAGTTTAGTATCAAATTTTTCTTTAGGAACTGCTATTTCAAATGATGTCAACTACAGATCTATATTTACTGAACAACTAAAGCAAATATCAAAAAATAAGGATGTATTATTAGTAATAAGTTCATCTGGAAACTCTGAAAATATTGTAAATGCCTTGAAGTGGGCCAATAAAAATAAAATGACAACAATATCCTTCACAGGTTTTGATGGAGGAATTGCAAAAAAAATAGCTAAGATTAATTTACATATTGAATCAGAAAATTATGGCATAATAGAAGCCAATCATCAGTCATTAATTAACATAATCTCACAATATCTAAAACTTAGAGTGCTAAGTAATAAACAAATTAAAAAAATTAAATTTTAAAAATATGGTTTATAGCTAAATTTAAATTTTTGAATTTTAAAATACTGTTAGATTGAATTTTATTCCCTACTTGTAAAAATTTAATATTAGTTTTTTTTGCAGCTTTATAGTCATTTAAGGTATCACCTATCATATAAGATTTATTTATATCTATATTAAGGTCTTTGATAGCTTTTAATAACATTCCATTATTCGGTTTTCTCCATGAACAAATTCTTTTATATTTTTTAATTTCTCCTTTGAACCCTTTATCTGGATGACATGGGCAATAATAGATTTCATCTAAATAGCATCCTTGCATACCTAAAACTGTTTCTAATTTTTTAAAATCATACTTAAGTTTCTTTAACGTAATAAAACCTTTAGCTACAGCAGGTTGATTTGTTATAAGAACAGCAAGATATCCACTTTTATTTATTTTTTTTATGGCTTCAAAACACCCATCTATAAAATCTAATGGTTTTTGATACTTAAAGTTGTATTCATCCTTGTTAATTACTCCATCTTTATCTAAAAATATTGCTGGAATCTTTGAATTTATATTTCCTTTTTTATATTTAATTAAATTAAATTCTTTTCTTGCTAGTTCTAGCCTTTGTGGTGTACCTATATCTTTTGCATACTCTCTACTTTTATATGCGTAAATATTTTTTGTATCTTTAATAATTTTCGGAAATAAATCTCTACTAAAATCTTGATATTTATTTTTTAAAATTCGTTTTAATAGCTTTTTATTTATAATATATATACCTGACATACATAAATTTCCGATATATTTTTTTTTGTGTGGCTTTTTATAGAAATTTATAACCCTACATTTTTTATCAATTTCAATTAGATCACTATCATAAGGATGATTATTTGGATGAGAAAACAAAGTTAAACTGCTTTTTTTTTTTTTGTGAAAATTTATAAATTTTTGCAGATTAATATTGAAAAGAATATCGCTGTAAACCACTAAAATATCTTTGATATTATAATTGTTTAAAACCTCTAAACATCCTGCTGTACCTAACTTTTTCTCTTCTTTCAAAAAAATAAAATTTACTTGATTGTGCTTATTTAAATTTTCAATTGTATGTTTGTCATCACTTTTTATTGATATATATATTTTTTTATTAATTTTCTTAAGTTGATCTATTTGCCTTGAGATGATCGCTCTGTTATTTATTTTTAGAAATGCCTTTTGTGTGTTATTTGTCAGATTACGAACTCTTTTATTCTCTCCACCAGCTAAAATAATAATATCCATTATTTTTATAAGTATGATATTGTTAAATTAATTGCATCTAGTGAGTTTAGTGAAAATTTATAACCTAGGCGATTAATTTTTTTTGTAGAATATTTATATTTTGGTATATCGCCTTTCCAGCCTGAAGAATTATTTTGATAGGATATTTTTTTCTCATATTTGTATTTTTTTTTTAGCAAACTAACTATTTTTTTAACTGTTACTCCTTTGTCATTAGTACCAAGGTTATAGTAATTAATAAATTTAATGTGTTTTCTTTTTATAACAAATAACATTGATTTTAATATCTCTGTTGAGAACGAGTAAGGTTTACATTGGTCACCATTTCCAAGAACCTGGAGGAAGGAATTTTTTTTATTTTTTATTTTGTTAGATAAATCAAACACCACACCGTGAGTTAAATTTTTACCAACTACATTTGGCAATCTAAATATAAAACTTCTAATATTATTAAGGTAACAAAAAGATGAAATTATCCCCTCAGATGCCAATTTAAATGATCCATAATTGCTACACGGGTACATTGCAGGTGTATTTTCATCTATATTTTTTTTAATATATCCAAAAACAGCAGAGGATGAGGTAAATATTAGTTTTGTGTTTTTGTTAATATTTTTTTTTACTAAATCTAAAGTGTAATAAGTTGTTAAAAATGTATTCTTAAAATCAACATTAGGGTTATTTATTCCACTTCTGATATCTGAATTAGCTGCTAAATGCCAAACCTCGTCTAATATGTTCTTATGAAGCAAGTTTATTAATTTTCTATTTTTAACTTTTTTACTTAAATCAATATTAAAAAACTTAAAGTTATTATTATTTAAAAATTTTTTAATAAACTGTTTTTTACCTAATGTAAAATTATCAATACCTATAATTATATAATTTTTTTTTTTAACTAGATTACTAACTAATTCCGAACCTAGCATTCCAGCTACACCTGTTACTAAAATAATTTTTTTATTTTTTTTCATTTAAAAATTTTTTTGACATTTCATAAGATTGTTCAATCACTTGATCAGAATTTAAATACTCCCAACTTCCCCATCTTCCCAAAAAATCAATTTCTTTTTTTTTATAAAAGTTAATTAGATCATCTACATTTTTTCTGTGATTAAGATTATAAATTACATATGCATATTTGAATTTTTTTAAAGATTTAAAATTAATATCAGCTATTTTTTTAATAAATTTTAATTCTTTCAATCCGGAAATGATTTTTTTATATATTTCTGCATCACTCATTTTTGAAATAATACTTGGATTTTTATAAGTAATTTCTATTTGAAAAGTAGTTGAATTTTTAATCGAATAATTTTTTCCTAAAAAATCCAATTTTGAAATCCGATGAAAAATAATCCTTTTCTCTGGAACCATAAGCGCAAAATTATCACCTCCCATATTTCCTTTAACATTAACCATAGCTATAATTATTGAATTATATTGTAGTTTTTTAGATATTTTTTTTATTTTTTTATTTTCATCATAAATTTTGTAAAACTCATTAAGAGGTATTGTTGAGAAAATTTTATTCGTTTCAAAATCACCTTTATCTGTATTTATTAAAAAACTTTTTTTACTTTTGTTTATTTTTTTTAATTTAATTGAATTTATTATTCTTACTTTTTTATTTAATTTTTTTTTGAAAGCAGTTAGCAAAGATTGAATTCCCCCTTTAGTCGGATAATGAAAATAGAGCTGATGTTTATATCCTTCAGTTTTTATCCCTCTGGCACTTTTAATAATATCTTCATCTGGTGGTCTTGGAATTCTTTCTACCATTTGTGTATCTAGTTTAGACGTATTCATCTTCCAAATTTTTTCGTTGTAAGGTCCAAGGTATAACTTGAATATTCCTTCTCCAAAATTTTTTAGGAAAAAATCTTTCATCGTTTTTACTTTTATTTTTGAATATTTATTTTTTAGAAATTTATCTAGTGCGAATTTTAAATCTTTTTTTGGTAGTTTATATAATTCATTTTCAAAAGGATATTTAATATAAATTTTTTTTTTATATAAAATTTTATTTGATCTTCTGATTTTATTTTTATTTTTTCCTAAAACTTTTAGTATAATTTTTAGAATTTCTTTATTTCTTGAGAAAATAATATGTGGACCGACATCATAAAATATTTTATTTATTTTATATGATCTAAGTAAACCCCCAGCTTCTTTTTCTTTTTCAAATATTATAATTTCCTTAATTTTTTTTTCCTTTTGAAGAAAATTTGCTAAAGAAATTGCGCTTATACCACCACCTAAAATTGAAATTTTCATTTTATATTTTTTAAGATTTGGTTTATCCTTGTTGTTAATATTGGCAACCATATTGGAAAACTGTGAGCAACATATCTCGCAGTATTTTCTATGCCTCCTAAAAAACCGAAAAAAACCAATGATAAAGGAATAAGAAATTCAATTCTTTGATTTTTATAAATTTTATCAATCTCATTATTCCAAAATATATAAGGAGACAGCGCAATTAATAATGGTAACAAGCTTCCTGAAATCGCTGATTTATCATAAAACATTCTTAACATTTGATATGTCTGAAAATCGAAATTGAAAAAATCAAAGTAATTTTTACTGATTTCAATAAAAATATAATAAAAAATGCACGATAAGATTGAAACAAATAAGTAAATTAAGTACTTTTTTTCTCTATTACAAAAATATCTCAAAAAAAATAACACACCTGTAATAAAAAAAACTTTTTCACTTACAAGGAAAGAAATTAATATAAGTAAACTTGTTATTTTTATATTATTTATAAAAAATAAAATTATTAGAATATATAAAACGACGAACCTATCTATAGTAAAATGGTCAAGATATTTTATTATTGCATAACAAATGATGAGAGCTAAATATGCCTCATGTTTAGGTCTATTTAATATTTTTATCATATAGAAAAGGGAAATTACTAAAAAAGTCATCAATATAAAATAATTCCCTAGTGCTACTGCATTTGTGGCACATATAAATTCATTGGATAAATCTGGATTTATTTTTGTTAATTGTATGCAAGGTGCAAAATTATATAAAATCAAATAAAATAATATTGGTATAATTCTAACTGCTGAAGGAAGAGTTAATTTATAATTTTCGTTAAAAGTCGAAAAGTAAAGTACTTGATTTTGATATAAATCATAGGGAACAAAATTCCCTAACATCATCCTATAAGTGTACAAATATTCTCTAAAAAAAATAACAATTAAAATAGAGGTAAATAATATACCAATATATATATTTTTTTTAATTTTCATTTAATAAAGATATACTTTTTTTTTAAAAATAAATCACTTTTATTAGTAAATTATTTACTTTAATAGTCACTGTTATTTAGAAGAGTTATGAAAAAAATTTCTGATACAGCAGTATGTATATTCGCACATATTAGAGATGACAATTTAACAAATTTACTTAATGACATTAAAAAAAACTCTGATCATAAAAAATATATTTTTCACTTTTTTATAGACTTTCCAAAAAATAAAATAAAATTAAGTAAACATTATTCAATTTTAAAAATCATTAATGAATTTAAAAATGGATTAAAGGTAAAAATAACAGTTAGAAAGAAAAATATTGGTCTGTATAAAAATATATTGGAAGGTATCAATTTTATATCTAAAAAATACGATAAGTTTATTGTATTAGAGGATGACTTAAGAGTTTCTAAATATTTTTTAAAATATATGCACTATAATCTGATAAGATTTAAAACTAATAATAAAATTTATACAATTTCAGGTTATGTTTTCCCAAAGAAAATTTTTAAAATTAATCTAAAAAATAAAAGTATATTTTTATTAAAAAGACCAAATACTTGGGGATGGGGAAGCTGGTCTTCAAAATGGGAAAAAATAAAATTTAAAGATGAAATTTACAAAAGTATATATGAAGATTCAGACAAGCTAGATTATATATCTCAATATGGAAACGATTTAAAGTATATCTTAAGAGATACTTTGAAAAGAAAGATTAATTCTTGGGCAATTAAGTGGACTATTTTTCACATATTGAATAATAAATTTTGTATATTCCCATCAACAACTTTTGTTAATGAAGTGGGTTTTTTATATGAGCCATCAAACAACAAATTCAAATCAACTAAATTTTATCATTCAAAGATTAAAAATTTTAAACCAATTAAAAATGCAAAATTGATTTCTGAAAACAAAAATTTAAAAAGTGCTTTAAAGAATATTTATGATTTTCCGGTTTATAAAAAATTAGTGAAAAATTTTTTTTAAATATAATTAAATGATTTATTATTCATATCAAAAATTTTGTCACAAATAGACAAATTTTTCTTATAATGTGAAACAATGATAACTGTAAGTTCATTTTGGTTTTTTTTTAAATCTCTAATAATTTGTTCTTGAAGATCTTCTTGCAAAGCATTAAGGCTTTCATCTAAAATTATAAAATCTCTATCAAAATAAAAAGATCTTGCAATTGCAATTCTTTGCTTTTGACCCCCAGATATATTTAAAACATTATCAGAAAGAATGGTGTTCTCTTTATCTTTTAGCTGTTTTACAAAATCATATAGATGTGCAGATTTAAGTGCATTATAAAATTTATCAGTATTTATTTTGTCAATATTATTTTCTAAAGTAACATTCTCAAGAATGCTTGCTCCATAAACAAAATTTTGTTGAGATATGTAAGAAATTGTGGATTGCCATGTTTTTAAGTCCTCAAAAATATCATGGTTGTTTACTATAATTTTACCTTTTTTTGGTTTTAGAAAACCAATTATCAAATTAATCAGAGTAGTTTTGCCTGAGCCTGAGTCTCCACTAATTCCTATAATCTCTCCTTTTTTAATATTCAAACTTATATCATCAATGATATTTGTTTTATCATAATCAAATGAAACATTTTTGATTTCAATATTAGAAAATTTATATTTTCTTTCAGAATTACTTTTATCTGTTTGTTCTTGATTAAAATTTATTTTGTTTTGATTTAGGATTTTGTCAATTTTTTCTATTGAATAGCTTGATCCAATAATTGTTCCTATGGAATTAAGAATATTATATACTAGTGGTATAATTCTAGCCGCAGATACTGCAAATATTCCTATTAATGGAATTGATTTAGACGAACTTTCACTAAATAAGACAATTGAAATAGTCATTATCATTATGACTAAAATAATTGATGATTCGAGTAAAAACTTTGGAAGAATTAACGTTGTATCATATTTTAAATGTGTGTCTGAAAAATTTTTACTTATCTTTTTGTACCGTCCAAAGAAAAACTGTTCTTTCTGAAGAATTCTTATTTCTTTAAAACCTTCCATAGTAATTTTACCAAAATCTAAAAATTTTTGGTCAGCTTCTCCAAGAATTGTTCCATATTGACTTAATTTTTTTCTTATAAAATAAAAGTAGAACAAATATATTAATGATAAAGTAAACAAAATTAGAATTGTAATCTTAGCGTTTATAAAAAATAGGAAAATTACTACTGAAAATAAAATTATTGTCTCAGAAAATAATATAAATATTTTTACAATTGTATTTTGACAAAAAACTATTGTTAAGTGATTAATTGCGTGTAATAGTTCACTAGTTTTTTTTTTTATAAAATCTTCGTACGATAAATTTTGAAATATTTGAATAAATTTATTTCTAAGTTCTTTTTGTATTTCGAAACCAACCTTAATAATTTCTTTAGCAATTAAAAATGAAATAAGCGACTTAAGTGTGAATGCAAGTAATAAAATTATGCAAAGCATAATAATTAAATTTGAGTTACTAATTTCTAAGAAATAATCACTATTGAATGGTAAATATTTTACTAAAAGATTTTGTAGTAAAGTTGGATCTAAAAATGAAATCACCAATGGTCCAACTATACCTATGCCTATTATATCAAATATTGATGATAATAAACTACCAAGAGAGAGAAGCAAAAATTTAAATTTTTTTTCGTCTATAATTGCAAATATTTTATTTAATGATTTCACTTAGAAAAAAAAATAGAGATTAAATTATTAATCTTGTCAATATCGGATATTTTAAGATTGTTGTGCAATGGTAATCTTATCATTGAACTATTAATTTTTTCTGTAATAGGCAATTTATCATTTCTAAAAAACTTTTTTCCATACTTAGATAAATGTAATGGAAAATAATGGGTATGGGCACTGATATTATGTTTTGTCAGAAATTTTTGAATTTTATTAAGAAAAATTTTTTTTTTAAAAATAAGAAAAAAATTGTGATAATTAGTTGAATTATATTTAGGTATCTGCACGGTTTTAAAAAATTCATTGAACTTATTTGAATTCAAGAACTTATAATATCTCGAATAAAGTTTTTTTCTGTATTTCATATTTTTTTCAACATTTTTAAGCTGATTGATTAAAAAAGCTGATTGTAATTCTGAGGGATAAAAATTTGAGCCGAGTGTTGTCCATTCATATCTTTTCAATTTTTTTTTTTTGAAAAAAAATCTATTAGTCCCTTTGTCCCAAATTTGAATCGCTTTATCAATGAATTTACTGTTGTTTATAAATAAAGCGCCGCCTGCCCCGCAATGAATGTTTTTTGTAACATGAAATGATACACAGCCAAAATCACCAATTGTTCCTAAATATTTTTTTTTAATTTTAGAATTTAAACCTTGAGCATTATCTTCAATAAGAAAGATTTTTTTCGTTAACAATAGATTTTTTAATTTTAAAAGATCGCAACTCAAACCACCATAATTTGTAACTACAACAGCTTTTGTATTATTTGTAATTTTTTTTTGGATTTCTTTTATATTTAAGCTGATTGTATTTTCATCAATATCAGCATATTTTATTTTAGCACCCGATCTAAGAAATGAACTTACACTTGTTGGGTATGTGTATGAGGGCACAATTATTTCATCGTTAGGTTTAATATTTATTAGTAGTGCTACTAGTTCTAAAGCACCAGTACATGAATGGGTAATTAATACTTTTTTTGCCTTATATTTTTTTTCTAAAAATATTGAGGCTTGTTTAGTGAATTTACCATTCGATTCTAAATTTTTATTTTTTAATAATTTTTTTAATTGGGATAGTTCCCCTCCAGATAAATAAGGTTCATTAAATTTAATTTCCATTTACAATTTTTTTTATATATTTATAGTAATCTGTTGGGGATTTAATGTTGCTTAGCATTTTTCGTATTTTTGCTTTTGAAACCCAACCATTATTCAAAGAGATTTCCTCTAAACATGATATCTGAAACCCTTGATTCATTTGAACAGATCTTACAAAATTGCTTGCTGCGTTTAATCTATCTGGATCGCCCATGTCAAGCCAAGCAATTCCTCTACCAAGACTGAAAACCTTCATTTTTTTCTTTTTTAAAAAAATCTTATTAATGTCAGTAATTTCTAACTCTCCCCTTAAGGACTTGTTAAGATTTTTTGCAAATTTAATTGCTTCATTAGAATAAAAATATACTCCTGGTATTACTGAATTTGATTTTCCATCTCTTGGTTTTTCTTTGATCATAATGGGGTCCTTTTTCTTACTAAAATATAAAACTCCAAAGTTTTGTGGACTATTAGATTCAAAAGTTAAGATATTAACACCTTTTATATTTTTTTTTGCTTTTAGTAATACTCCTGGTACATCGTGACCATAAAAAAAGTTATCACCTAAAATTAGGCAAAAATTATTTTTTCCAATAAATTTTTCACCTATTATTAATGCCTCTGCAATTCCATTTGGATTGTTTTGTATGCCATATTCAATTTTTACTCCAAACTTTTCTCCCTTGCCTAACAATTTCTCGTAATTTTTTAAATCTTCTGATTTACAAATCAATAAAATGTCCTTTATTTTTGCCAAAAATAATAATGATAGTGAATAGTATATCATTGGCTTATCATAAACTTGTAAAAGATGTTTTGATATTCCATTTGTACAAGGGCTGAACCTTGTCCCATTCCCACCAGCTAAAATAATTCCCTTCATCTTAATAATTTTTTTGATATTTTTTTTTATACCACTCAATAGTTTTTATAAGTTTTGTTTCAAATCTATTTTCATATTTCCAGCCAAGTTTTTTTATTTTATTATTATTTAAACTATATCTAAAATCGTGACCTGGTCTATCAGAAACAAACTTTATTAGTTTCATGAACTTATTATTTTTTTTTAAATAATTTTTTTTTCCAAAATATTTGCAAATTTTTTTTACAATATTAATATTCTGAAATTCATTTTTGGTGCTTATATTGTAGTTTTCGCCAATTTTGCCTCTTTGAATAATTTTGTATATTGCGCTAGCTGTATCCTTCACGTAAAGCCAGTCTCTTATCTGAAGTCCCCTTCCATAAACAGGGATTTCGGACATGGAAATACAATTTAATATAATTTTTGGTATCAACTTTTCTTTATTTTGGTATGGGCCAAAATTATTAGATGGATGTATAATAATTGTATCTATTCCAAATGTTTTTCTATACGACCTCACAAGATGGTCGGCGGATGCTTTACTTGCAGAATAAGGCGAATTTGGTTTGTAAACATTATCTTCCTTAAAACTTCCTGTATAACTTAAAGAACCAAAAACCTCATCGGTTGATATTTGAATAAATTTAATTTTTTTTTTTTTTAATAAATTTTTACAACTCTCTAATAATGAATACACACCCAAAATATTAGTTTTAATAAATTCATTTGCGTTACTAATTGACCTGTCAACATGTGTTTCCGCTGCAAAGTTAACAATTATATCTGGAAGATTTTTTTTGATTATGGATTCGAACTTTTTTTGATTAGTTATATCTACTTTATAAAATTTATAGTTTTTTGAGGGTCTTAAATATTTTTTTTCTTTATTTGAAGCATATGTAATTTTATCCAAATTAATGATATTTAAATTTTTTTTCAGGATATATTTAACAAAATTAATACCTATAAAACCTAATCCACCTGTAACTAGTATTTTCATATTTTTACTATAATATTAAAATTGTGAATAAAGCAATTAAAATAAATCGAAAGCAAAAAAATACATTTAAGGGAAAAATTTTTTTCTTTAATGATTTAAAATTTAAAAATTTTAACTTACAAAGATTTTTTATAATCACATCAAATAAAAAAAAAGAGATAAGGGGTATGCATGCTCATAAGAAATGTGATCAAATTTTAATATTAACAAATGGTCGAGCAAAAATTAAAATTTTTAAAAATTCAACTAAGATATTTAATCTAAAAAAAAATGATGCAATTTATTTACCAAAAAAACACTGGGTAGAAATTTATTTTTTGAAACAAACAAGCTCAATTTTAGTTTTGTGTAATTGTAAATTTAATTTGAAAGAATATATTTTTGATAAAAAATTAATTTAGTTTTTTATATTCGAAAAATTTAATGAATTTATTGTATTAAATATTTCATTTTTTATATTTTTTTGGGGTCTAAATCCCAGGTTTATAATTTTTTTATTACAAATATTATACGACATTTGATTCATTATTTTATTATTTACAAATGATAATTTTACTTTTTTTTTTATTCTAATGTAATTTATTATTTGTTCTACACTTATATTTCTTGAAACTAGGTTATAGGTCTGATTGATATTTCTGTTTGGATGTTCAATAAAAATATTTATACATTTCAGTACGTCTTTCAGAGTTAAATAGGGTCTTACCTGCTTATATGCACTTTTCCAAACTGTTATTTTTTTATTCAAACATGCTTGATAACAAAATTTGTTAACTGCTGTATGAAATCTCATCCCAATAGAAGATCCTATAATAGTGCCCAATCTTAATATAATAAACTTTTTTTTTTTAAGTTCTTTTTTTATTAAATTTTCTTCTTTAATTTTAATTTTAGCGTACGGTGACTGAGGAAATATCTTATTTTTGTCAGCCTCTGTTATAAGATCGTTCTTTTTCATTGTTCCATAAACACTTGTAGATGAGGGAAAAATTAAAAGTGCACCGGAATTTTTAGCCATTTGGACTACTTTTTTTGTACTGTCAAAATTGCTTTTTAAATATTCTTTTTCTTTTCCAAAACTGCTGGATGCATCAGTCTTAGCAGCTAAATGAATAATAATTTTTGCATTCTTAAACAATTTGTTTGATTTATTTGATTTTACATCGAAATCGTAAAAACTTAGCTTGTTACTCTTTTTATTAATATTGAAAAGTGAAGGATATCTTTTGGAATATAATGGATCTATTATAATCAAGTGAATTTTTTTTTTGGTACTAAGTATTTTGTTAATTAGAAAAGACCCTATATGGCCTAGTCCTCCTGTAATTATTATTTTTTTCATAAAAAATGTTTACGTTGTTTTATAAAAGTTTATTTATTTTCATATTAAATATTTTTATTCTTAAAAATATAGTTTACCAAATATATTTCTTTTTGTTTAATTCTCATTTTTTTGAAAGCTGACTGATAAATTTTGATCATTTTTATTTTTTTCAATGATTTTTCTAAATTAATCATATTGTGTGCTTTACAAAATATATTATGATTATGCTGTTTAAATCTGAAGCTTTTATTTTTAGTAACCATTACATCTGTAAGCAATAAATAATTAAATCGTAAATTTTTAGATATTTCTTTGAAAAAAAATTTATCTAAATCATTGATATATTGCACAACACTATTCAAATATAATAAATCACATCTTAAGTTTTCTATTTTATTAATATACAAAAATTCATTTGATTTATTATTTAAAAATTTTTTTTCATTAAAATGAGGGTTGTAGATAAAATATTGTAAATTAGAGTAGTTTTTTTTCCTTGAATCAAAATAAGATACTAAGGTGCCTCCAAAATCTAAAATTTTTAATTTTTTTTTTTGGATCATCGATAACACTAAAGGTAAATGGTCCCTAACATGATTGTATTTGTCTTTATGAATATAATTAAAAAAATTCTTCTGATTATTAATTTCTATTTTTTTTGAAAATTTTGTTTGTTTTTTATTGTATATTTCCCAGTCTAACATTAATTTTTTGACTTAATTATATGACCCAAAATATTATTTGTTAATAACAAATTATTTGATAATTTTTTTAAAATTTTATATTTTTTATTTTTTTTCAAAAATTTATCCAAGGCCGTTTTTGGATTTTTTTTATTATTCCATTCTCTTACTCTATGTTTTTGATTTGGAATATAGTTTATAATAGTGTCACCAACTATTATTATGTCACCTTTTTTTAAAATTTTATCGTAAAATATTAATTCATCAAATACATGTTTTTCAGTATGATTGGAGTCTAAATGTACAAGGCATTTTCTATTTTTTATTATTTTTTTTAATTTTGTTTTAAGGGTTGGATTTATAGACGACGTTTTAAATAGACTTACATTAGATGATATTTTTCTTTTTAATCTATTTATTAAATTTTGTGGGATAAAAATGTCTATTCCAATTAATTTTTTTATTTTAGCTTTTCTACTTATTGTATCTAAAAATAATAAAAGCCCCCCCCATGCAACCCCAACTTCTATTAATACTTTTGGCTTATATTTAAAAATAATTTCTTGTAATTTGATTACATCCTCGGGTGTTTGTAGCATAGGCTCGTTCATCCAAGTGTGTTGATAAGCCCAATTTTCCTTATCAGACTCTATATATAATGAGTTGGCTAATTTTTTTACATTTTTATTTAGAGAAATTTTTTTTTTGAACTTTTCAGAATTTTTAAAAAACTCTTTTCTAGTAATAATTTTTTTTTTCATATACTTGTATCAGGAATATGAAAATAATTATCACAGGTAGCAGAGGTTTCATAGGGAAAAGTCTTGTTAGTAGTTTTTCAAAAAATTTTAAAGTAAAAAAATTACATTTTAACTCTTTAGTAAATTTAAATAAAAACGCTTTTAAAAAAGAAATTCAAAAAAAATTGTTAAATCATAAGCCAGATATAGTTATACATGCAGCCACTTATTTTAGTAACCTTAATAATAAATTTACCAGAGAAGAGTGTGAAAAAGTAAATTTTGAATACTCTAAAATATTTGTTAAACTCGTAATTGAGAACAAAATAAAAAAATTTATTTATTTTGGTTCAAATCATGAGTTTGAAAAAAATCGAAAGAAGTTTTATCCTTATCTTATAACTAAAAAAAAATTTTCACGTTATTTAATGAATTTAAAAAATAAAAATTCAAAAATTTTAGTAGTATATTTATTTAATACATTTGGAGAAAATGATAAAAGAAATAAAATTTATTCTAGAATTATTAAAAAAGACCAAAATATAAAGTTTTTTAAAAATCTTAAGTTAAATTATATAAATGTTAAAACAGTGAACTCTTTTATAAAAAATTATTTAATATCTCACTGGTATTTTAGTAAAAGGTTTATAAGTTTATTAAATAAAAATTTTTTTAGTATATATCACTTAAGAAAATTGAAGATACACTACTCCTCAAGTAATGCTCCAAAGCAATTTATATTAGAAAATGAAATCAAAATTCCGATTAAGAGAAAATATGTCAATGCTGATAAACAAAATTCAATCTACGAATTTATAAAAAAAAGAATGATCTATTAAACTATAAAACTAACTTTTTTTTAAAAAGATTAAAAGATTTTTAAAAAATAAAATATTTTTTTTTGATAATATGTTTGCTCTGATTGTATCAGTATAGAAATTTAATTCACCAACTTGAATATTATTAATTCTAATAATTGTTTTTTTAATAATCCAAAATAAATTTGTTTTTATTAATATTTGCTTTAAAAAGTTTGAAATATAATTTTTAGTTTTTTGAAATGGATCTGGGTAAATCTGTTTTAGCCTGTACCTATTAATATTTTCTAAAAAATTACTAAGCTTATTCTCGATTTTTTCAATTTCTGAATTTTTAAAATATTTTTTAAAAAAGTATAAAAATGAGTAATTTTCATAGCTAAACTCTTTTGATGAAATTATTCCTAGATAATCTTTTGATTTTAAAAAATTAGAACTACTACTATGTTTTATGTTATCTACTTTAATATACTCTATGTGATTAAATCTATTTATTTTTCCATAAAAAAAACTTGTAAGCACAAACAATAATTCGGACTCGTAAATATTTTTAAAACTTACTTGGTTCAAAAGTTTAAATATTTTAGTAAGATTTTCTGTTCTGTGTAAACAATTATAATTTGATTGCATTTTTCCAATTACCTTAATAATTCTTTTAAATTTTGACTCATCCCGAAACGAGATATTATAAAGATGCTCAAGACGCGAAAACACGAAGCTATTATTTATTAATTCCAAATTATAACTTTGTCCTCCAGAGCAAGTATATTTTTTGTTTTCATTTAAAAATTTTTCTGATTTTTTGATATTTTCAAATATTAAAAAATCATCGTCTTCACAAATATATATATATTTAGTTTTTATATACTTTGTGGCCTTGTAAAATTTTTCATAAAAATTTTTATAATTTTTATAATATTTAAATTTTTTATATGTAATCTTTTTATCTTTTTTTGATATATTTTGTAATTTTCTCTCTAGATAACCATCATTACCTCCATCACAAATATAAACTTTATATGGACAATTAAATGTCTTGATAAAGTCAATCCATCTTAAAGTAAATTTTCTCCTATTATAGATTGTTAATAGCAATGTTACATCGGTCATCTATTTTGTTTTGAAATATTTTTTAATAGTGTTAATCACTTTTGTTTGTTGTGAAAGAGTAAGCTCAGGGTAAATAGGTAAACTCAACATTTTATTGCTCATTTCATTCGACTGTTTCATATTTGATCCTTTGTATTTTTTAAAAGTAGGCATTTTATGTAAAGGCACCCTGTAATGTATAGAGGGAAATATTTTTTTTGATTTCAAATAATTCATTAACTTATCTCTCTGTTTTATTTGTATAACAAAAAGATGATAAGCATGAAAAGTATTCTTTAAAGTTTGCGGAAATACGATTGGTAGATTTTTTAAACTTTTCATATATTTTTTTGCTATTTTATTTCGTAATAAATTATTTTGATTTAAAAACTTTATTTTTAAATTTAATATTGCAGCCTGAACTTCGTCTAATCTAGAATTATATCCTTGTTCGACCGATACTCTCTTATCATCCCAACCATATTGCCTAATTAATTTCATTTTTTTAAATAAACTAAAATTATTTGTTATTATTGCACCACCATCTCCAATTGCTGCTAAATTTTTAGTTGGGTAAAAACTTAGACATGATATTTCCCCAAAAGTACCAACCCTTTTTTTATTTATCGATGAACCCATAGACTGCGCACAGTCCTCAATAATTGGTATTGACTTGACGACTTTTTTAATTTCATAAATATTAGCTGGATTACCATGTAAATGAACAACAATTACAGCTTTTGTCTTTGTTGATATTTTTTTTTTTAAAATAGCTGGATCCATGTTGCCAGTTTTATCCACATCTATAATTACCGGCTTTACCCCTGACTCCAAAACTGCTGAGCCTGTGGCTGTTGCAGTTAAACTTGGAATTATAACTTCAGAATTCTTTTTTAAATTTAGTGATTTTAATGCAATTTTAAGAGCATCTGTCCCGCTATTTACTCCTAAAGCATATTTTATATTAAAATATTTTTTTAAATTACTTTCAAACTTGATATTTTCATTTCCTAATACGTAATTATTCTGCGATATGACATTATTAAATATTTTTTTTAGTTTTTTGCTTAATAAAATATTCTGAGCTTTTGGATTTGCAAAGAATATCTTCATATAAAAAATTTTTTATCTTGTAAAAATTTTTTATCTATATGAGTTATAAATCTCATACCATTTTTTAGAAAAGCATTCTCCTTTTTACATATCTCTATTGAGTGATTCCATGCAAAGAGTATACAAACCTTGGGTTTAATCTCTTTATATTTTTTTTTATAATCTAAAATTGGAATATGAGTAATTGGAGTAAATTTACCAATTTTTGTATATGATGTATCAAAAATTCCTTTAATAATCTTATTGTTTATCTTACAAAAGTTAAGAACTGTAGTGCTTTTTGAGGTAGCTCCATATCCATAAATTTCATATTTTTTTGATATTTTGTTAATTTTATTTTTTAATTTTTTTTTTAGAGATAAAACATTTTTTCTTAAAAATTTTTAGTTTTTTAAAATTGTCTAAACCTAATTTCTTCTCATTATTTATAAGGTATTGTAATCTTTTAGACTTTTTTTTTTGATTTTTTTGTGACAGATAATATCTCATTGAACCACCATGAGTTTTTTGATGCTCAGCATCATATACTTCAAGATTAAAATAAGATGCTATTAAGTTTATTGAGATAATTGAGAAAATAAATATATGTTCATCATATATTTGATCATAAGAAGTTTTTTTAATCATGTCTCCAAGATATGGTTCCTCAATAGCGATAATGCCGTCTTTATTTAGAAATTTACTTAATGTAAAAAACATTTCATTAAGGTCTGGTATGTGGCAAAAAACGTTTGCTCCACAAATTATATCAAATTTTTTACTAATTTTTTTTTCATTTAATAATCCTCTGTTGAAAAATTTGTTGATAACATTCAAACCGTTTTTTCTTGCTATTTTACAAACATTTTCTGAAGGTTCGACACCTAAATGATGGTTTTTTTTAAAATTTTTTAATAGAATACCGTCATTACAACCAATTTCTAAAATTGAAAATTTTTTTTTATTAATTTTTTTTTTTAATTGATTTGCATATTTTTGAAAATGAGACTTCATACTGTTTGAAGTTGAAGATAAGAATGCATAATTTTTGTTAAACATTCTTTTTGGATCAGGGTAATCAAATAATTGGACTAACTTAAGTTTTTCATTGAAACCTATTTTTAAATTAAATTGATACTCTTTTTTTTTTTTATTACTTACGAATCCATTACCTAAAGGCATTTTTCCAAAATTAATTATTGGTTTCAAATTTTTTTTTGAGAAAATTGATTTAAAATTTTGCATCTTGAAGTAGTGGGTGGTTCATATCTTTTTTTGATATAATTGGTTTTTTTGTAGGCCATTTAAAATTAATCTGTTTATCATTCCATTTTATTCCACTATCAAGAGTTTTATTAAAATATTCAGACAAATTATAGATTATTAAATTTTCCTTCTCAATTGCATAAAAACCATGTGCAAAACCTTCGGGCATATATAATATTCTATTATTTTTTTCGGATAATATAAATGATTCATATTTTCCAAATGTTTTAGATTTTTTTCTTATGTCCACCACAACATCAATTATTTTTCCTTTTTTAACAAATACCATTTGTTTTAAAGGTTTTTTTACTTGATAATGAAAGCCTCTAATAACATTTTTTTTTGAAAAAGATGAACATACCATTTTGGTTTCAAAATTAATTTTTAACTTGTCATTTAGTTCTTTCTTATTAAATATTTCTTCAAAATAACCTCTATTATCTTTAAAAGTTTTAATTTTGAAAAGTTTTACTTCTGAAAACTTAGTTTTATAAACTTTGCTTATCATTATATTGTTAATTTAGTATTTGAAATTTTATCTTTTTAATGACATTTATTCTTTATTCATGCTTAAAAATCAATTTAAAAACTATTTGCTACTTCCATATGATATAATAATGATTATACTCTATATTATTGCATTCAAAATATTTCAAATAAATTTTAAAAAATCTGTTAATAGCTTAATAAGATTATTTTGTGTAACTGGTGGTTTATCTAACGATATTATATCTTTCTTTACAAAAAAAAAATCAAAAAAATTACAATCTGAAATTAAAGATCCTAAATATGATTTTGATTTAATTGATAAATCTCTAAAAGATAATGGTTATTTCATAGTAGATAATTTTTTATCAGATGAAGATTGTAACAATTTATTTAAATTTCTTTTAGAAACGGAACTTATTGCAAAAACAAATGGAAAAATTATCGATAATAAGACTTTCTTTGACTCAAAAAATCCAAAAGCTGTTTTTTATGAAATGAGCAAAGAAAAAATTTTTAATTCTGAAATTTCGCAGAAACTGGTTTTCAATAAATTTATTTATAAAATAAGTGAAAATTATTTTGGAAGCATGCCTTTATTTGATCACATGTCTCTTGCAATTTCTGCAAAGTCTCAATTACCAGACTCTTATGCGGCACAACTTTTTCATTTTGATCTGGAAAGACCTAAATGGTTAAAATTTTTTATATATTTAAATGATGTTGATGACAACAATGGTCCTCATTTTTTTGTTCCTAAATCACATAAAAATTTGGGAATTGTTAAAGAGATTAGATCAAAAGGTTATTCAAGAATCGAAGATCAAATTGTAGAAAAATATTATCCTGAAATAAAAAAAATAACTGGAAAAAAAGGTACATTGCTAATAGAGGATACAAGAGGTTTGCATAAAGGTTCTGTTGTTAGAAAAGACTTTAGATGCTTAGCACTATTACAATTTAATAATTCTAACTTTGGAAGTGAAAATCATGAATATAAATTTAAAATTAATGACAAAGATAATCTTAGTTTTTTTTTAGATTATTCTGAAACTTATTCTAATATTAAAAACTTGATTTAATGAAAAAAAATATCAAAAGCGAAAATTTTGAAATTAAAAAAATTTTTAATAAATTTGCATTTCCAAAAAACAGTATTTTATTTATTCATAGTGATATAACAAACTACAGCACTCATTCAAAAAGCTGGTTAGAAAAGTGCGGAAATTTATACAATTTCTTTAACGATTATTTTAAAAATAACACTATCGCAGTTCCAACATTTACTTATTCTTTTTGTAAAAATAAAAAATTTGATTTAATTAAAAGTCCATCCGAGGTAGGGATTTTTACAGAATATTTTAGAAATCAAGAAAATGTTGTTCGATCAAATCATCCAATTTTCTCTATTGCTGCTAAAGGAAAATATGCAAAAATTTTAACAGATAATTTAAGTAATTCATCAACTGGAGATGGTTCGATTTTTGAAAAACTAAAAGTTTTTGATGCATACATACTTTTTTTTGGATCAGGATTTATACAATCATGTACTTTTCTTCACTATATTGAGCAATGCAAAAAAGTAAATTACAGATATTCAAAGTATTTTAGAGGGAAGGCAAAAATCCATAATAGATTTTATAATGATATTTGGGAATTTTATGTTCGCAATACAGAGATATATAAGTTTAAAGATTGGGGAAAAAATCCATTAATTGAAAGAGATTTAAAGAAAAATAAGTTGTTAATAGAGAAATATACTAAGAATCTAAAAATTTCATATTGCTCGGCTAGAAAAATTTTTAAATTTATATCAAAAAAACTTGAAAATAATGAAAACTACATAATTGGTTCGAAACCCACAAAACTATAATTTTTTTTTTACAAGATCGATAAGTTTTTTTACTGAATTAATATTTACCATCTCATAGAAAGAAATTTTAATAGAAAATTTTTTTGATGTTTCGTTAATTATATTTACATGATTTAAAGAGTCCCACTCTATTATATCTTGAGTTGTTGAATTTTTTTTTACATTTTTGTTTTTCAAATTTTTTTTGAAGATTTCTAAAATTTGTTTTTCTAATTTTTTCACGTAATATTTTTTAATAAATCCAAGTGAATATACTCATTAGAGCTAATTAAAGTATTTTTGTATACATATTTTTTGTTATTACTTGAGGATGTTTTGCCATTTGCTTCTTGGTTCAATAAAATTCCAGCGGATACATCCCATATTTTGTTATCATACCCCCAGACTGCCTCTACTTTTCCAGATGCCAAAAGTGTATATGCAATAGCTGCTGATCCTATTCTTAATACACCTCTTGATTTTTCATTAAGTTTAGAAAATAATTTATAAATTTTAATCTTATTTTTAATTTTTGATGGCAAAATTGCTATTATAAGTGAATTTTTTAACTCTTTTTCTTTAGAAACTCTAATTTTTCTTCCATTCATGAAAGCTCCATTGCGTAAAGAGGCATAATACATTTCATCTTCTCTCGAATTATAAATAATTCCTGCCACGCACCTCTTTTTATAAAAAATAGCAATTGAAATACCGTATAAAGGTATCCCATGAGTATAATTTACAGTCCCATCCAGTGGGTCTACTACCCATTTAAATTTTCCTCTTTTTTTAATCAATCCAGTTTCTTCTCCTAAAAAACTGTCAAATTTAAAATTTTTAGCTACCAGTTTATAAATTTCATTCTCAGACATTATGTCAACTTTTGAAATTATATCTCTTGGTAAGTTATTTTTTATTTTTAAACTTTTAACCTTTTTATAATACAAGGCTAAAATTTTTCCTGCTGACCGTGCGGCTCTGATTCCTAACAACATTCTTTTATTTATTTCTGCTTTCATGATTTTTTTAAAATATTATTTAGATTGATCTGCTTTAATAACATGCTTATTGGGTCTTTTTCTTCAATACCAGAAATTTTTTTTAAAATTTCGCTCTCTGTCAAAGTTTTTTTTAGATTATGAAGATAAACAGACTCGCTATCATTTCTGTCATAAAAGTTTAATGCAGCTTTTAATCCAATTAAATTATTTATTGGTATCTTTCCACAAAGAAATGCCAATCTTAATGACAAAATTATTCTGTTATCACTTCCAAGTTTTCTTATAGGTTCTCTTGCTACTCTTGATATAGGATCAAAAAGTAATTTATTTTGAAATCTTTCTATTTCTTTATTCATGTAATATTTAGCAAATTTTTTGCTCACCAATTTTGATCTAACTAAACCTAATGATATCTCTTCCATTGCAGATGTAACAATTTTTTTGATCATTTTATCGTTCATTGCCTCATGAATGAATTTATATTTTTTTTTAAAACCTAAATATGCTAAGATTGCATGTGGTGCGTTATGAATAAAAAGCTTGCTGTTCCAATGCATCTGCAAATTTTTACTATTTAATTTTGTTGCGACATTTGAAAAATTTATTTTATTTTTTTCCACAACCAAAATTCCATTTTCACTTACAGTTATTAAGTCATCAATCTTTTTTAGTTTTTTTGGAGCAGTATTGGATGTTATTACATCTGGTATTGCAAAATATACTTTTTTACAGTTTGCTATTTCAGTTAAGATAAATTTTGATTTAAAGTCATTTTCACAACTAATAATATTTTTTGCATTTTTAATCTTTTCTCCAATTTCATAACATTGTTTTGGTCCTACACAAGAAAAAACCATATCATATTTTCTTACATCATATTTATCATCTAAGTGAAATATATCCTCAATAAAAACTTCGACTATTTTATATTTGTTTTGATTTGTAAATGCAGCTTTATATTTTTTTCGCGTCTTAAGTTTCTCAACAAGCATTTGGTTAATATCTACAAATGAAATAGAAAAATTTTTTAAAAAGAATTTTGGAGCTAGAAAACCTCTTCCAATTGCTCCAGCACCAAATATAAGAATTTTTTTATTTTTTTTCATATTTTTTTTTTAATACCAGTTTAAGTATTTTTCCAGATGGTCCTTTTGGAAGTTTTTTTAAAACTATATATTTATTAGGTTTTTTAAAATTTCCTAAGTGTCTTAAACAATAGTTATCAATTTTTTTAAGACTTAATTTCGATTTTTTTTTAAAAACTAAAAAACAACAAACATTTTCTCCATAAAACTCATCATAGATTGAGGTAATTGCAACTTCTTTAATTTCTCTAATATTTTGTATTATATTTTCAATTTCAGAAGGTAAAATATTTACACCTCCTTTTATGATTAAATCTTTTTTTCTATCAATGTAAAAAAAAATGTTTTTTTTGTTAATTGAAACATAGTCACCTGTCAAAAAAAAACCTTCCTTAAAACTTTTTTTGAATAGATGACGATTATTGTAATAAGATGTTAATAATGTTTTGCTTTTTACGCCTAATTCTCCAATTTTTGTAATCCGATTTGATAAATCTTTTTTTTCAAATATTTTATATTTAAAACCTTTAAGAATTTTTCCAATTTGACCTTTCTTTTTAATTTTTAAAAAAGGATCATCAAAATGTGAACAGCCTATCTCCGACAGCCCATAAAAGTTTGATATTTTAAGACCAAATTTTTTTTCAAATTTATTTTTTAGTTGCCAAGGTAATATTGCTGATCCAGATCCTATAAAGTTTAAAGATTTTGGTCTCACATATTCCTTATATTTTGTATTTAAAATTACATTTAATATTGTCGGTACTGTTTGAAAAAAGTTTGCCTTATATTTTTCAACCAATTTCCAAATATTATCTTTTATAGACCAAAAATTTTTAAATAATAAAATTGATCCACCGACACAAAGACTAAACTTTATAGTATGTCGTAAACTTGACGTATGATACAAAGGTAAAAAACACAAATGAATATTTTTTAATGAAATTAATTTTGTTGCAATTAAAGCCCTTTGATTTTCAAGTGTAGCAAGATTAGAATAGGCTATTATCTTTGATTTTCCTGTTGTTCCAGATGAATAGTACAATAATGCAATATCATTTTTTTTCGTCTTTAAAAGCAAATCTTCATCTTCTCTAAATTTACTAATTTTTGATTTAAAAAAATTGTAATTTTCAATTTTGATTACACTTGAGTGTTTTTTAAAATTATTTTTTTTTATATTGAAGTGAGTAAAAATTATTTTTGGCTGAACTTCTAATATTTTTTCATCAATAATTTTATTTCCTAAGTTGATTGGTAATGGATTAAGAATTGTTCCATATCTAATAGATGCAAAATATATTATAAGATATTCTAAAGAGTTATCTAAAACTAAAGTTATTATATCTTTTTTTTTAAGCTTTAGTTTTTTAAAATACATACAACATTGATTTACGTATTTATTAAATTGTGAGTATGAAATATCATCTATTTGATCAGAGGTGTGGTTTAAAATGAATCGTTTATTTGGTAATTCTTGTGAGTTTAAATAAAGTATATCTGAGATAGAATTACTTTTATTAATTTTTTCTAAGCTTTTTCTTCTCAATCTATTTATCATTCTTATAAAAAAATAGTTCTAAATAATAGGAATTACAATAAAAGTAAATTTTATATTATTTCTATAATTTAATTTCATTATATTTGAGTTTATTTATAAAATTTTTTAATGAGGATGACGTTGAGAAATTAATTTTATTAAGGTTTAACTTTCTTGCTGTATTTTTAAAAGCGTCATTGTTATAAATATAATACATATAGCAATATTCTAATATTTTTTTTGATATATCTTTTTTTGGTTCTAGGTTGCTTACAGATAATAAATATTTCTTGTATTGTGATACTGACCTTGGTTCAAAGCCTATTTTATATCTACATGCAGGATGTTCTCCAGCTGAAATAGAGTGAATATTAAAATATGCAAGTTCCCATAAAATAGTTCCCCAAGGAGAAATACCACATTTTATATTTTTAAATAATTCAATGTTTGAAGTTGATGGGCTAATCCATTCAATATTATTATATTTTTTTTTTAACTCACTAATTACTTTGAGTGACTCTCTATTAGAAAAAAAAATATTAGGATGCGGTTTAATTGCTATATTTAAATTATAGTCTTTTATTAAATTGCATGTGTAAAGAATCCATTCGTAGAAATCTGGAAAGATAAGATCGCCCCATTCTCTTTGGGATTCAAAAAAGTTAGGTAAAAAAACAACGGCATCATATTTTTTTTTCAGCTTTATATTATTTTTTTTGAACGGATTTACCTCCATATAATCATTAAAGCTGATATCTTTTCGGTTTTTAAAAAAAATACGGTTTAACATTTTTTTTGATAAATTTATTCTTTCTTTTTTATTTTTTAGTTTAGAAAAAATTGTTTTGAATTTTCTATAATTGTCTACGCTGTAATAATCTTTGTTTGTCAATTTTTTATTATATTGAGCCATAGTAGTTCCAGAAAAAACTTTTACTTTCATTTTGAGAAAAACTCTTACAAGCAACCCATAATGAATATAAGTAGCATAAGTTGTATAGAGATATTTGTAATTATATTTTAATTGTAGTCTTTGAAAACATTTAATTGAAATTATTGTCAAATATATGATTTTTTTTAAAAAAATATCGTTAATATCTACAGTAGGTTTATTTCTAAACCTTATATATGTATCATAGATTAAATCACCACAATAAATTTTGTTTATATTTAATTTAAGAATCTGTTTTTTAGTCTTTAGTTTATGAAAAATATTTTTTGCTTTTTTTTTTGCTTCTTCATTTTCAAAATCACTAATGAAAACCGACTTTAAATTGGGTAAATCCCAAAATGCGTTTAAACCAACAACTTTATATAATTTAGAATATTTTTTTTTCAGGAGTCTAAAGTATAAATTTGACTTGAAGTTATGAAAATTTTGAAATGGTCGTTCTCTAGAAACATGTAATGAATATGGCCAATACCCATGAATGTTAAAACCTTTAAATTTATTTTTTGACAGTAAATAATTATAACAAAGATAATAATAATCATTAGGAGCAATTATAAGAATATTGTTTTTCTCAAGTTTTATTTGAGTTTTTAACTTATTAACGAAATCTTTTTCGTTTTTATCTAATATAAGTTGTGTAAATGGTTTGTAAATTTTTTTAATCATATTTTATTATTTAATTCTTTATTAACATGCAAATGTATTTAAAAGTGAATTTACGAATTTATAAGATTATATGTTTTATTTATAATAAATAGAAAATTTAACATTCATATTGATATTATTTGAACTTTTATAATGATAAACAATATATTATGCATAACACTAAAAAACTAGAAATTATTTTTTTTTTAAGTTTATCGAACTTAATTCTAACAAATTATTGGCTTAAACTTGGATTATTCTCCAGTGAAGTAAGATATTATTTTTATGAGCTGCCATTAGTAGAAGTTATTATCGGTATACTATTTTTATTTTTTTATTTTATTTTATTTTATTTTTTAAGTTTTTTTCTAAAAAAAGCAGGTTTAAATATAATAGATAATCTTCTAAAAGTTATATTATTTCTATTTGTGATAGATATAATTAGAAGAAATTCTCAGCTAATTTCTTTAGATTATTTCTATAAAAATAAATTTATATCAATTTTTATATTATTAATTTTATCTATTCTATATTTTAAACTTTATAACAAATTTAATAAAATTGTTTTTTATTTTTTTATTATTTTTTCGCCATTTTTACTAGTTGTTATTTTTAACATAATCAATTTTGTATTTATTTTAAATTGGGAGAACAATAAATATTTAATTAAGAAAAAAAATTATTCAAATAAAAATAATAAAATAGTATTAATTGTTTTTGATGAGTTAGATTTTAGAGTCTTAGAAAATGATAAATATAAATCATTTGAGAATGTTTTGTCAAAATCTGATATATATAGCCAAACAATGCCATCGGGAGATGCAACATTGACAATTGTACCTAGCATCTTAACTGGAAAATTATTACCTATAGACACTAAATTCTTTGATTTTTCAAACAACGAAATTAATTATAAGGTTAATGATAAAACTTTCAAATTAAGTGAAAGTGACCATATTTTTAAAATTCTAAATAAACAAAATTATAAAATTGGCATAATAGGAACCTATCATAGATATTGTAATATCTTTTATTCATATTTAAACCAGTGTTATGAATTAAACGATGAACAGTATTCAATAAAAAATATTGGCTTAAAAAAATATTTAATTTATTCAGTAATAGATATTTTGCCTGCAAATACAAAAATTAAAATATTTGAAAAAATTAATACAAGTAATTTTAATAAAGAGGATCATCCCAAGCTAAGGATAAAAAATATAAAAAAGTACTTCAAATATTTTCCAACTCTAATTGAAAATAATGATTTTATATTTATTCATGTAGCATTACCGCATGCACCTTGGATTTATAGTGATGGTAAAATAAATATTTATAAATATGATCAATTTGGTCAAGCTGGATACTATGAAAATATGACTTTTACTGATATTTTCTTATCTAAGATCGTAGATCAACTCAAAAAATTAAATCAATTTGAAAATTCTTACTTAATATTAGCATCTGATCATGGATGGAGATCTGGGGACAATAAATTTGTTGGATCTAACAAAAAAAAATTGAAAGATAGAGCTGGTGATATCTTATTATCTGTAAAAAAACCTTATCAAAAAAATAAAGTAATCATTAGTAAAAGGACTTATAACCATCATGTTTTCAATTTGATAAATGATTTTATAAAATAATTCTTATAAATAAGATACTTTTCCAAACATTGCTAACCCAGTAATATATTTGCTATTTCTTGTAACTCTGAAAGGTATTTCATCAATAAAATTTGAGACACTATTTAATTTATTTTCATTTGCTTTAATTTCAATGATCGTTGCGTCATCAGTTTTAATATTCAATTTTTCGTAATTAGATAATAATTTATAATAAATTTTTCTATCAAGGGTAATAATAACATCTTCGAAGTAATAATAACTTCTTAAGTAACTGACTTCTAAAATTGGTAGTAACTTTTTATAACCAATTAAATTTAAAGCGTCATTTGCTTGATTTATTAAATTAAATGTTTTTAAATCAAAAATATTTGAAAAATCAATTTTTTTTGAATTTACTTTAAATGGATAAATTTTTTTTGCATTAAATTTATTAAGTTTAATTTTAAACTCAATAAATGAATTGTTATAATTATTATCATTATATTTACGTAATCTGTATTTTACTCTATTGGGCAAACCATCAATATTATCTCTTGCAGATTGTAAGTCAAAAGTGTCAAAATATATACTCTCTATTTTACGGTCTTGATATAAGCGGTTTAGCTTTTTTTTACTCTTCAGCCATTCCAAAACATTTGGGTAACTCGAATTTATTTTAATTTTAATTTCAATTCTTTTCTTGAGATTCTTAATTATACTCATAATTAATTAGATCAATTTCTTTTTCATTAATTTTTATATAACTGTATTTATCTTTAAGTATATTAAGTTTAAACGGTTCAATATTTTTCAAACTTATATTTCCCCCATTATTATAATATGATTTTTTGAGATATGCTGAAACATCGGTAATATTATTTTCAAAAAAAATATTTTGTCCAACAAAACTACTATCATCTTTAACTGCAATAGAATTGAAAGAATTTGAAATTTTAATATTATCTGCAAATAATTTGCTATTTTCTCCCACAGATATTGCCTTATCAGATGTTTCATTAATATGAATATTTTCAAGTTCAACATGAGATCCTGAGGTGTCTATAGAGTCGCCCTTAACGTAAGAAAATTGAGAATTTAATATTTTACCTTTTGAAAAATCAATATCTAATGCATCTGATATAGAATTTTTAAAACTAGAATTTTCTATTAAGAAACTTGTTTCAATTAAATTTAAACTATCTTCAGCTATAGAATTATTAAACTCAACATTTGAAATTCTAACATTACTTTTATAAAAATTTATTGCACCGGTCAAAAAAATTTTGTTGGGGTTATCATTATAAAAATCTGTATTTTCAAATTTAACAAAATTAATTATTGAATTTTTTGAATTAGATACAAGTATACCACCCCATTTACTGTCTTTAGGAGATGTCATAACAATATTTTTATTTGCCGTTCCATTCATAATCAAATTGGCATCTTTTATGTAAATAAAAGATTGATTGGTAAAGGTTAAAACTGTATCTGCATTAATAATAAGATTTTTTCCAGTTTTTAGATAAAGTGGTTTATCTATAATGTGTTTACCTTCTTTTATTATATAATAATTATCTTCCTCTTTTATAAATCCAAAACTTTCAATATATTTATCTAATGTCAGAAAATTAAAATGAAGGTAACCTTTTTTCAGAAAGTTTTCTCTATTAAAAAATTTATTTTCTACAACTACATCTAAATATTTTTTTTTATTATTAGCTAGATATTGCAAGTTCAATTTATCATCTAGCTCTAAACATTTAATAAATTTTTTGTTAAATGGAAGTCTTTCTTCAATTTGTCCACTTTTTAATTTTAAGTTTATATTGAAACTTGAAATACTTTGACAGTTTTCATTATCATTAGTCCATTTCTTCTTTTTATGAGATAAATTTGTTACGGTAATATTTGAGTTTGATATATTTTCTAAATAAATATTTCCATCTTCAAAAATTCTAAAATAAACATGATTTGTTATCTTTTTAAATATTTCATCATGAGTTGTCTTGGAAAACTTTTGCTTAATCGAATTATGGTCTCTTGTACTATAATAATTCTTTCTTGTATTATTAATGTTTTGAAAGATATTTCTGTTAGAAAGCAGTAAACCTATATTATTTTCTATATTCTTAAAATTTATCCCTTTTAAACACTCTTTAGTGAAATTTTGACATAATTTTAGTATATCGATTTTCATATTGGGTAAGTCTTTTTTAATATTCCCTAAAGCACTATAAAAATTTGCTTGAAAGTTTTTATCATCAAATAAATTGAAAAATATTTTGTCTAGCTTTATTAAATTAGATTTTAATTCGTTCAAATCCCTTAATTCGCTATAATTATTTGAATTATAAGATCCAAGGAAATCAGTTGGCACAGGTTCAATTTTTCCTAGGTATGGGTTAAAATAGTATCTAATATTTGCATGATCGGTTGAGTGCCAATCATTAAAGATAGCGTTGTAAGCAAGTAATATTGCAAATTTATCTTTATTGTAAAGTTCTAAAAAATTTTTTTTTTCATGATGTTTTAAATTAAATGCTCTCGAAAATAAGTTGAATGATTTAAATAAAGAAATAAATTTTTCTGAATTTAATTTTGTTTTATAATTTTTTTTATTATAAATTTTTATAAACCTTAAACCTTGTAACTTAAGTAAATTATAAAAATCCTGATTTGAAAAATCCTCATCAGAGATTTCCGATATAATTCTTGCATCTTCTTGGCTTGTTAAACGTGCTATTGGTACTTGTTTAATTTTTCTTTTTTCAAAATAATTTGATGAAAATTGTTCTTCTATATACATTAAACCCCAATCATCACCATTAAAAATAACATTAACTGTTCTAAATGAGGGAGTTTGAAGACCAAGTCGATTTATAGATTTACTAATAACTTCATTTTGTGGAAACGATCTTGATTTATGATTAGTAATAGAAAAGATTCTATAGCCAAGCAATGTTTTGTCATTTTGTAACCTTACATTGAAACTAAATCTTTTATTTCTTCCCCAATGATCAGCTCTATCACCTTTTAATCTTATTCTGACTTTATAATTTTTATTTTTGTATCTGATTTTTGCATTTACATTATTTTTTTTTGAGAGATATTGGGAGTTTTTGAACTTAATTAATGCATCTTTTCGGTCTAATTTAATAATTTGATATTGATCAAAAGGCATATCTATATAAATTTTATCGTATATTTTGAATTTAGTTACTCTTTTTGAGAAACCTTTGAAAATACCATCAACTAAATCTAAAAAACTATAGTCTTCATGATTGTAAACATCATTTAATATGTATGGTTGTTTTGTTAATATAATTATTTCGTCAATTAAACTTCCTTTGGTTCCAGGTGAGTTGAAAATAATTTTGATAAATACAATAATAATAATAAAGACATATAATAAAGAAAAAATTTTTTTTTTATTTTTAGAATTATAAATTTTCAACTACTTCTCTAAATTAAAATATTATTTTCAAAAATGTTTATACTATAATTTTTTAATTGACTTTCTAATTTATTTTTAAATTCTTTGATATTTTCAAACTTGTCTATAGATACTTTAAAAACTATTAAATCGTTATCGTTAGCCAACTTATCATACTTAACAAAAATAACATTTTCAAAACATTCTTTTAAGGCATCTTGAATAAATTTAGAGTTTTCAATTACATCGATATCCTTATTTTTGCTCTCTATGATAAGATTATAATCATTAGTGGAATTAATTTTTTTTCTACTTGAGTAAAACCAAATAAATATCATTAAGAAAAAAAATACAATGATGGTAATCAAAATTTGCCCTGACCCAAAACCTAAACCTAATGCGATTGAAACAAATAGATATATTAATTCTTCAGGATCTTTAATTGGAGTTCTAAACCTTACAATTGATAGAGCCCCTACCAATCCTAAAGACAATGCTAAAGAAGACTTAACTACTGAAATAACTAAAAAAATAACGATTGATAGCACTGGAAGCATCTGTGCTAATTGTGATTTGTTAGTTAATGATGAGGATTTTTCTTGATAAACAAACTTTAAAACTAGAGATGTTAGAAAACAAAGCAATAATGCTATTAATGAATAGATAATATCTATCTCGTTACTAATTTCTAATGTATTTTTAAGTTTTTCCATTTTTAAAAATAATAATAATTTTATTTCATATTTGATTATTAGTTTCCGTCAACATTTAATAATGTTTCTATAGCTTGTTTAAATTACAATATTAAAAATGTATATGTTAATTTAATTGAAATTTTTACAAATTTAAAATAATAGAATTATTGACTTTAGCAGATTTATTAACAATGAAAAAAAAAGTAATTAATAATATATTATTTATATTTCTTATAGAAACTACTATTACGATTAACAATGCTTACGCTTATTTAGATCCTGGAGCAATTACTGCATTTATACAATTATTAATTGCTGGAATTGCCGGCGCATTGGTAACTATTAAATTTTGGTGGCTTAGTTTCAAAAATTTTATTTTAAATATTTTCAAACCTAAAAAAGATAAAAACCAAAATGAAAATAAATGATCTATTTTTTTATTTATAGATCAAACTATGTAATTATTCATTATTAATTTTTTTTATTAATAACGTATGATAAATTTTTTAAGAACAATTCAAAATCTAATAAAGTTTTTTCTATTTACAAATATAAGATTGAAACAGTTTGTTTTTTTCTCTGAAAATAGAAACTATTCGAATGTATTCTATCCTATAATTATGAAATTATTAGATAAAAAAATTTATGTAATTTATATAACGTCCGATAAAAAAGATTTCTTTTACAATTACGAAAATGAATACTTAATTAGTTTTTATATTTCAAAGGTTATAGGTCAGATTTCACTTTTAAATTATATTGAATGCAGAAATCTTATTTTAACAATGCCAGACTTAGATAACTTTCACATAAAAAAATCATCTAAATGTAGAAATTATGTTTACTTATTCCACTCTCCAGTGAGTACAAATATGATTTATAGAAATAGAGCTTTTTTTAATTATAATAAAATATTTTGTGTTGGTGAGCATCATTACAAAGAATTAACAAATTATAAAAAAAAATTTGACTTAAAAGATATTGATTTATTTAAAGGAGGGTATCCTAAACTTGATCACTTAGTTTCGGATTATAATAATAGAAAAGTTAAAATTCTTAAAAACAA
>MDTA01199864.1_pt1 | contig 38443 bp, 39 predicted proteins | sample 811151 | NCBI WGS metagenome assembly MDTA01 (sample SAMN05326648, study PRJNA326480) | marine metagenome | isolation source: seawater | place: Indian Ocean: South | collected 2010
AACTCTTGGCCGGGTCGATCGGCTTGCCGTCCTTCAACGAGGTCATGTTGGAAATGCGCGAGCCGATCTTCTGGTTGATGTCGATGGTGTAGGACATGCCGCCGACACGCACCATATCGCCGCCCTGCTGATAGTAAGGGTCAGTGTTGAACAGGTTGTCGGCGACGTCTTCCAGGATGACCTTGAGGAACTCGCCCGTCATCTCGTTGCGGTAGACGTTGGGATAGGTGATCGAGGTGTGGTGATGCACGTCGTCGACCGTGATTGCCTGCCCCGGCAGCAACGAAGCCCCCCAGCGGAAGCCCGGCGACATGGCAATCTCGGCATCCCGTTCCTGCAACAGCGCCTGACAGATGACATCGTCGAAGGTGCCGTTAAAATTGCCGCGGCGATACAGAAGGTCTTCCGTATGGCCCAGTTCGCGGCTGATTTCGGCCTCGTGGGGTTTGCGGATCTTGTCGACCAGGGCGGTCATTTCCTTGTCCGGTTCGATCACGTCGGAGAACACGGGGATCAGGCGGAAGCTGTAATCCTTGACCTTCTTGCCATCGACCTGAAGGTCCAGGCGCGACACGAACTTTCCGTGGGAACCGGAAGCGATCAGCAAGGTGTTGTTGACCTTCACCGGCGCCGGCAAGGCATCGTGAGTATGGCCGGTCAGGATCACGTCGATGCCGTCGACCCGCGAGGCCAGCTTGCGGTCGACGTCGAAGCCGTTGTGCGACAGCAGGACGATCAGGTCCGCCCCCGCCGCCTGGGCGTCGGCGACGCGCTTCTTCATGTTGTCTTCGTTAATGCCGAACGACCAGTTGGGCATCATGTAGCGCGGGTTGGCGATCGGCGTATAGGGGAAGGCCTGGCCGATGACGGCGACCTTGATGCCGCCGCGTTCGAAATAGCTGATCGCCTCGAACACGTCCTCTTCCCATTCCGTGTCGCGCACGTTGGAGCAAAGGAACGGGAATTCCAGCATCTCCTGCAATTCCTTCACCCGGTCGGTGCCGTAGGTGAATTCCCAGTGGGCGGTCATGGCGTCCAGGCCCAGCGCGTTCTGAACCGCGACCATGTCGGCGCCCGAGGATTTGAGCGAGGTGTAGGATCCTTGCCAGGTGTCGCCGCCGTCCAGCACCAGGGTGTTGTCCGGGCGTTCGGCGCGGATCGCCTTGATCAAAGTCGCCATGCGGTCGACGCCGCCGACCTTGCCGTAGGTCTTGGCCAGCGCCGTGAAGTCCTGATCGGTCAGGGCATAGGCCTGAGGCGTATCGGGGCCGATACCGTATTTGCCGAGGAAATCCTTGCCGGTGATATGGGGCGGCAGGCCTTTGACCTCGCCGACGCCCAGATTGACCGTCGGTTCGCGGAAATAGATCGGCACCAATTGGGCGTGCATATCCGTGAAATGCACCAGGGTGACCTGGCCCTTGGCATCGAACTGCAACAGGTCCTGCTGCATGATCTTCTGCTTGGCCATGGCGGACCGGAAATTCAGGGCCGTTGCGGGCAGGGCCGCCGCCGCGGCGGCCAGATGGAAAAATTCACGCCGACTTAACACGTTGATCTCCGCTGATGGCCGGTCCCCACTACCGGCGGGTCGTCGAAAAAGAAAACGTCCGGAGGATCGGCTGGGGGCCGTTCCTCCGGACGCTCATTCAAATGCGATCAGTTCCGGACCGCCGGCGTTTCCACCGGCAGGCCGCGGCCCCGCCACATGACGTAGAGTTCGAGAGCCAGATATTCGTCGCTCCCATAACCGTAGGGCTTGGACCGCACCTGCTTGTTGCAGCCGCGGAACCGGCGATGCAGCGAGCCGACGCCGCTCCACTTCAGGCGGTAGACGGGGAACCCGTTGCCCTGGCCCTGCGACAGGATGTTGGCGCGAAGCTGGCCGCCTTCGAAGTCTTCGTGGCAATGCTTGCAGGCGAGGTCGAGCTGACCGCGGCGCTGCTCATAGAACGCTTTGCCTTTTTCGAAGAAGGGGGCGTATTCGCCATCGACCTTGACGTTCATCGGCATGCCCAGCGATTGGTTCCGCACGAAGACGGTCATACCCAGAAGTTCCTTGGATTCGTACTTCCAAGGCTTGGCCTTCATGTTGTCCGTGCGGCAGCGGTTGATGCGCTGCTCCAGGTTTTCCAGGTTCTTCTTCTCGGCAACGTACTTGGGATAGCTGACGGCCACCCCTTTCATCGTTTCCGGGCCGTTGTGGCAGGACGCGCAGGCCTTGCCCGCCTCGCCTTCGGTCTTTTCCCACAGCTCTTCGCCGATTTCGGCCCAGAGCATGCCCGGGTTCTGGAAGTTATCATCCTGCATGGCCCGGGTTTCCGGCGCCGCGAAGGTATAGCCGGAGCGCCGGTCCTCGACCTGATACTGCCCCCACTTCTTATCGGCGGCGAAGGCCTTGCCCGCGAAGCACGCGGTCAAGGCCAGGCAACCGGCGAGGATGAGTTTGCTTGGTGTCTTTCCCATGAATCGGTCCCTTTTTCAGATCTCCTGATTATCGTTTTTCGTTGGTTCAGGAGACGGTCATCTTTGCCTTTTTCACGTATTCGGCGCCGCCGTCCTCGATCCACTTGAATTCGAACTCGCCGGTTTTTTCGGCGCGCATGTGGAACGCGAGATACGGGTTGGCGGAAATCGCCGGATGCCAGTCGGAGGCAAACACGAGATCGCCTTCGAATTTGCATTCGAAGCGGTTGATGATCTTGCGCGGAATCTTGTTACCGTCCTTGCCCTTGCGCTGACCGGTTTCCATCTTGTGTTCGATCAACGATTTGATTTCCACGACTTCGCCGGCCTTGGCTTTGCGCGGGATGCGGACGCGGGGTTTGATGTTAGCCATTTTCTATTCTCCCTATTTCCGTCAGCCGCCGCAGCCGCCGATGGTGACCTTGACCTGCTGCTTGGCCATGTAGACCTTGCCGTTGCTCATTTCGGCGACGACCACCACGTTCTGGGTGCCGGCCATGCGCATGCGGGTGGAGGCGCGCGCCATACCCGATTGCGGCGTGAAGTAGAAGCTGGCGACCTCAGGCGACGGGTTGCCTTCGGCGAACAGGTGGACGGTCTTCACATAATCGTCCTTGGACATCGGGCTTTCGACCTCGAAGGCGACGGGAACGGTGTTGCCGTTCTCGGCGATCTGCGGCAGATCCATCTTGATCTTGCCCTCTTCGGGCGTGCCCTTGACCAATTTCTTGATCGCCGCGTCGACGGCGGCGGCATCGGCGTGGGCACCCGGCGCCAGGAAGCCCGCGGCCACCAGCGTCAGAGCAAAGGCCGAAGCGCCTTTGAGAGCCTGACGCCGCGAGAGAGTAAGTTGCGTTTCAGTCATCGTCACTGTGTCCTTGTTGAATGTATCCGAGTGAACGGCATCGGCACGGCCTGCGTCGGCGGCAATCGCCGACACGGGACGCGATCCGCGGCCGCTATTCTTCTTTGAGGGTCCCGAGGTAGGCGACCAGGTCCTCGACCTGCTGCGCCGTCAGGATCGTCTTGTCTTTGAACTTGTCCATCACCCGGTGCAGACCGTCCTTACGGAAGTAGGCCGGCATCTGGGTCTCCGGGTTGATCGCTTTCGGATTCGCGACGCGAAGACGAAGCTCCGCGATGGAATACCGCGACGCGACGCCGTCCAGCGGCGGCGCGACTTCCCCATGGAACGGCTGTTCCTTCATCGCCTGAAGGCTATGGCAGGCCAGGCAGTTGCCGAGCTTGCGGTTCGAGAAGACCTTCTTCCCCGTGGCCGGGTCACCGGCCTGATCGGTCAGCGGCTTGGCCATTTCGGTCATGGCCGCGAGTTCGACCGGCTCACCGGCCTGCGCCGGGCCGGAGAACGTGGCTGTCAGCGCCATGGAGGCACCAAAGACCATGGCCGCCACGATTGGTGTCGTCATTTTCATGGACATTCCTATTCCCCAACGTTGTCGCCGGTTCGGAGAGCTGTTGACCACCCCACCGATCACGGCTGTTTGCTTTGCTACGGGCTTTTACGCCTTCTTCCGTGTGACAATCATATTCACAAATATATATATATCAAGAATGAATATGATATCGCTGGAAGCACCCCCGCCCGTATTCAGGAGCCGTTACATTGTGCCTTAAGTTTCTTCAATTCGACACCCAGAAGGCTCCAAAAAAAATCCTCGCCCGGATATCCGGTCAGGCGGCCGATCTCTCGGCCGTCTTCGACAAGGACGAACGTCGGGGTGTAGAGGACGCCTTTGATGAAGGTGAGATCACCCGGACGCGGGTCGTGGACATCGACCCGGCGGAGCGGCGCGCATCGGGCTTCCGACGTATTGCCATAGACCACGCCGACCTCGGCGTCGAATTTTTCGCACCACGTACAGGTCACGCTTTCGAACATGATCAATTCCGCCGCCCGGGCCGCCTGCGAGACCACCGCCATGGCAATGACCATCCCCGAGACCAAGAGGGCCGCCCGGCCCGCAAGACGACAGCGGATATTTTCACCCCGGCACAAGCGGGCGCGGATTTTACGAATGGGAGATGTGCTTTTCATGGCTGGGGAATAGAGCCATGATGCGCCTCCCCGCGCAAGCGAATGCCGCAGATGCCCGACCGACTCTAAGCTGCAAGGACGCACGAAGATGAAACGAGCCTGGACCCGGCGCCAAGCCATCAGCCTGATCACCGGCGCATCGGCCACGACCCTGTCCGGCCTGATCCGTCCCCGTAAAGCGAACGCCAGAGGGGCGAAGGTTGTCGTCGTCGGCGGCGGATTCGGCGGCAGCGCCACCGCCCGCGCGATCAAATACCTCGCCCCCGGGATCGAGGTTTTCCTGATCGCCGCCGACGCGGCCTTTGTCTGCTGTCCCGGCAGCAACAAGGTCATCGGCGGATTCGGCCGGATCGAGGATCAGACCGTCGGATACGGCGCCATCGCCAAGGCCGGGGTCAAAGTGATCGCCGGGCGGGCCGAGACCGTGGACGCGGATGCCCGCCGGGTAACGCTCGCCGACGGCACGGTGCTGCCGTACGACAAGCTGGTTCTGTCGCCGGGCATCGGATTCCATTGGGACGAGGTCGAGGGCGTCTCCGCCGCGACAGCGGAAGAAATCCCCCATTCCTGGCAGGCCGGGCCGCAGACCACGCTGCTGCGCCGCCAATTGGAAGCCATGCCCGATGGCGGCACCTTCGCCCTGGTCGCGCCCGTCGGGCCGCTCCGCTGTCCGCCCGCCGTGGGCGAGCGGGTCAGCCTGGTTGCCCATTATCTGAAAACCACCAAACCGAAATCCAAGATCGTCGTGTTCGACGCCAAATCCAAATTCGCCCTGCAGGATTTGTTCGAGGAAGCCTGGGAAGAGTTGTATCCCGGCATGATCGAATACCGGCTGGCCGAGACGGACGGCATCGTTCGCGCCATCGATCCGGAAACCCGGACGGTATCGACCGATTTCGACGACATCCCCGCCGACGTCATCAACTTCATCCCGCGCCAGCACGCCGCCGACATCACCGACAGTGCCGGCGCCATGGACGAAACCGGCTGGTGCCCGGTCGACCCGGCGACGTTCGCTTCGACCCGGGTGCCGCATGTCCACGTCATCGGCGACGCGGCCTTCGCCCCGCCCCTGCCCAAGGCCGCTGCGACAGCCGTCAGCGTCGCCGAGACCTGCGCCCAGGCGATCATCCGCGACCTGACCCAGGGTGCCGTTCCCGATACGCGGTGGCATGCGGGCTGTTTCTCGCTCGCCGCCCCGTCGCACGGGTTCGAGGCAAGTACCGATTTCTACAACAAGGACGGCCACGTCGCCGTCGACGAGGCGACCATGAACCGCAGCCCGCTGGGCGCTTCCGGCGAAGACAGGGCCGCGGACGCGGAAAAGGCCGAACTCTGGCTGACCGGGATCATGGGCAAGGTCTGGGGCTGAGCCGCCCCCGCTGTTTTTGCCCCAGTAAAACGCGCGACGGCAGCCGCCCAGAGCGCCCTTACATATATAATTTATTGAATATGAGTCATTTGTGTGGAAAGCTTCTATTGTCGCGTTCCACAATAAGGTTCAGCGATAAACTACATAAAATCAGGAGGAAATAATGAAGTTTCTGACCAGCATTACGGCGGCCGTGCTCGCCATGGGGGTTCTTCTGGCGGGAGCGACCAATGCGACGGCCAACGAACGCTACGGCAAGCAGAAAGTCGTCTATCACATCAATTACCCGGGCGGCGAAGCCGACAAGAAATACCGGGGCGCGCTGCGCAATATTCAAAATCACATCAACGCCGTCGGCGCCGAGAACATGGAGGTCAAAGTCATCCTCCACGGCAACGGCCTGGGCCTCCTCAAGGACGCCAAGACCAACGACAAGCTGAAGGGCCAGGTCGTCAGCCTGAAAGCCCAGAACGTCAAATTCAACGTCTGCAACAACACCATCAAGGGCCGAAAAATCGACTACGAAAAAGATCTTCTGGAAGTCTTCCCGGAAGACATCATTCCGTCGGGCGTGGCCGAACTTTCCCGCCTGCAGCAGGAAGGCTACACCTACATCAAGCCTTGATCACGCAGTCGCCTTTATGAAGTTTCCGAACGGGGCCGCTCCCATTGGGCGGCCCCTTTTTCGTCTTTCGCCGGCGGGTCGCCGATCACATATCCGGCGCATGCAGCAGGCGCGACAACAGCCGTTCAACCGGCGCCAGATCGTCGGTCAGGACCGGCGCCTCCGCGGCTTCCACACGCGCGGCCAAAGCGTCGGCGGGCCAACGATGCCAGGACCGGCCGAGGCCGCGCACCGATTCCAAACGCCCCACCGGCGTCGCCCGCGCCGCCGCCAGGACGATGAACGTCACCCGTCCGGCGTCGATCATCTCGTCCTCGGTCTTCCAGACCTCGACCACCGGGAAATCTTCCCGCAACGTCCGCACCAGGGCGAACAGGAACCGGGGGTCGACGCCCAGATCGACCACGTTCAAGGCATAGATTCCATCGGGCGTCAGCCGCGCCGCGAGCTCGCGGTGGAATTCCCGCGTCACCAGATGGGCGGGCACGGCAATGTCGTGGAATGCATCGCCGAAGATCACGTCGAACTTCGCCGCGCCGGCCGGCATGGCCTGCAACGCCACGCGGGCGTCGTCGTGAATGATGGTCAGACCCGGCGCCGCCGGATCGAACCACATGACCTCGGCGGCAACGCGGGTCACTTCCGGGTCAAGTTCGGCGACCGTCATCACCATCTCGGGATACCGCGCGGCCCAGGCCCGGGGCAGGGTATAGCCGCCGCCGCCGATGAAGAACGCGCGCTCGGGCGGCCGTTCGGCAAAGCGCAGACCCGTGACCTCGTCGACGAAATGAACATAAGGGCTGACCAGCATCGTCGGATCGTCCCGGTCGTTGATCGAGTGAACCAGGTGGTCGAGCACCATCAGGCGGCTGGCCCGCCCGCTCATCTTCGAGAAGTCGTCGTAGCGGATGCAGAAATAATTGCTTTCGACTTGGCAGGGCGACCGAAATGCCTGGGCCGTCGCACCCCAGACGCCGAGCCCCGCCGCCGGCATCGCGAGTAGCACCGTCAGCAAGAACCCCCGCCGCCCCCAGGCCGCGAAACCGATCGCCAGGACGGCATAGAGCCCAGCGACGGCCAGGACCGTTCCCGTCGCACCGACCCAGGAAATGAACAGATATCCGGCGGCCAGCGTCCCCAGGATGCTGCCCGCCGCGCCGGCCGCGAACATCCGGCCGAGAACCCGGCCCGCACCATCGGGCGCGGCGTCGATGGCCAGCTTGGTGACGATCGGCGAGACCACGCCGACGAACAGCGACGGCGCAAAGAACAGCACACCCGTCAGGATCACCACCGCCCAAACGGCATCCATGCCGCCGCCCAACAGCGGCCCCGCGATCACACGCAGCAACGGCAGCGACGCCAAGGTCGAGACGGTCGCGGCGGCCAGGGCCACCGCCGTCCGGCGGACGCCCTGCGCGTGATCGACACCGGGCCCGGCCAAGCGTCCGCCCAGCCAATGCCCCGCCGACAGGCCCGCCAGCACGACGGCGATGATCGCCGTCCAGGTATAAAGCGACATCCCGACGTAGGGCGCGATCAGACGCGCCGCCACAATTTCCAGAACCAGTGCCCCGGCGGAGGTCAAAAACACGACGGCGGTGAAGGCGAATGCGGTCATTTCTCCCCCTTATGCGGGCGTCACCCGATAGCATTGCCGGAACGGCCGCCCGGCTTCCGGCGGTTGTAGCATGATACGGCAAGGGGAAAAGCCCGGTTTTCCAGGGCCTTGAGGCAAAACCTATTTTACAGTTTTTGTGTGAAATATATTTAAATCACATATATTTTTGTGAATATAATTATTGAAACCCCCACAAATGGTGTTTAAATTCGACAAAACATCGGATGCGGCCCCAAGCGCGCGCCGCGCCGGATATCGGCGGAACCGCTTCCGCCGACGCCAATCGAACATTCGACCAAGATTTCGACACCCAGGACCGAAACACATGGACTCTTTCGAACCCAGATTTCTGCTTCTCGCCGGCGCGCTCGGCATCGGCTTTCTGTACGGCACGATCGCGCGGGCCTCGGGGTTCTGTCTGCGTTCGGCGGTGATCGAGGTGATCGACCGCCGCCCGGCGCGTCAGGCCGCGGCATGGGCGGTCGCCCTGCCCGTCGCCGTCCTGAGCACGCAGGTTCTGGGCTATCTGGGGATCATCGACCTCTCCAACACCATGTACCTGACACCCACCGTCATGTGGCTGTCGCTGATCGTCGGCGGTTTGCTGTTCGGCTTCGGCATGGTCATCACGCGGGGCTGCGGCGGACGGCATCTGGTCCTGGCCGCCGGCGGCAACCTGCGGTCCTGGGTGGTCATCACCGTGTTGGGCCTGACCGCCTATATGACCCTTCGCGGGATTTTGGCCCTGCCGCGGACCTGGATCGAAAGTGCGGGCAGCGTCTCGCTGGGTGAGACCGCGCAATCCATTCCGCTGCTGCTGACCGATGAAGCAGGCGCCGCCACAGCCGCCCTGGTGATCGCCGGTTTGATGGTCCTGACGGGCGGCTTCGCCGCTTGGCGCCTCGCCCGGCGGCCGGGTGCCCTGGGCGGTATCGCCGCCGGTCTCGCCGTCGGCCTGCTGATCCCGGCGTCCTGGTACGTCACCGGCGTGCTCGGCTTCGACGAGTTCGAACCGGCCCCCATGGTCAGCCTGACCTTCACCGCCCCCATGGGTAACGCCCTGCAGTTCCTGATGACCTATACGGGATCCGCCGCCGATTTCGGCATCACCGCCGTCGCCGGTGTGCTGGCCGGGGCCTTTGCCTGGGCCGTGGCCAGCCGGTCGCTCAAGGCCGAAGGCTTTGACACTCCCGGTCATCTCGCGCGTTATGCGCTCGGCGGCGCCTTGATGGGCTTCGGCGGCGTGCTGGCCCTGGGCTGCACCGTCGGCGCCGGCCTCACGGGCATGAGCACGCTGTCGCTCGGCAGCCTGATCGCCCTGGCCTCCATCGTGTCGGGCGGCGCCATCGGCCATTTCGTGAAGACCCGCGTGGTCGGCGGCCGTTCGCCCGCAATCGTTCCCGCCGAATAGGCGGGGCGGGCCACAACGACGGCGGCGGGGTCAGTCCTCCCGCGACGTTTCCGGCAGCATCAGCCCGGCCAGCACCGCGACCACGCCGCAAACAATCAGAACACTCAACCCCGATTGATAGGCCGCGGCGTCGTAGACCCGCGCACCGCCCGCCATGGCGCCCTGCCAATGGCGGTCGAGGACCCAGCCGACCAACGGTTGCAGGCTGGCCGCCCCGACCATGATGCCGGTGTTGACGATCCCGGCGGACAATCCTTCCTGACCGCCCGCGAACCGGTCATGGGCCGTCGCGAAAATCAGCATGATTCCCCCCGTCCCCAGCCCCTGCAGAAACAGCAGGACGTAGATCGCCGCCGCCGGAAGGTCCGGCGTCAACAGCAGCACGGCAAAGGTCGTGACCGACATCACCATGGCGCCGACGAAGGGTGGCTTGCGCCGTCCCAGGCGGTCGGAAACCCAGCCGATCAGGGGCGAGCCGATGCCCCATCCCAATGCGTTGACGGACAGCAACAAGGCCGCGTCGGCACGGGAAAAGCCTTGGACCTGGGTCAGCCAGGGCACCGCCCATAGCCCGCCGAAGGCCAACATGATCGCCATGGTGCTGGCGCCGCCCAGGGTCAAAACCCAGATATCCCGGCGGCGAAGGACCGATTTGATATTGGCGGCCATGCCGTGGGGCCGTTCGGCCCGCGGTTTCGGTCGCGGCAGGCGCAACACCATCCAGGTCCCGGCGGTCAACGTCAGGCCGACCAGCATTGCCGTGTACATGGACGACCGCCAGCCGAACGCCTCGACCCCCCAGGCCAGCGGCACCTGACCCAGCATGGCACCGGCCACGCCGAACGACATCACCAGCCCGCCAAGCAACGCCAACCGGTCACGGGGGCACCAGACGGCGGCGAGGTTCAGGGCGATGACGAAGGTCGGCCCGGCGCCCAACCCGATAAGCAACCGCCCAACGAAGGACTCGACGATGCCGTCGGCCATCGAGAACACCAGGGCGCCGATGGTACAAAGCAACGCCGATGCGGCCATGATCCGACGCGAACCGTAGGCGTCGACGATCAGGCCCGCCGGGATCTGCGTGATCGCGTAGGTATAGAAATAGACTCCCGCCAGATTGCCGATGACCGCCCCGCCGACCTGGAATTCGCCCATCAAGGTATCGACCATGACGCCGGGTGCCACACGATGGAACCAGCCGTAACCGAACAGGCAGGCCCCCAACCCCCAAACGAACCAGGGCAGAAAGCGCGGCATGGGGCGCGGGTCGGGGGCGGAAGGTTGGGGCAAGAGGTCGGATTCCGGCGGCGCTTCGTTGGATTGGCGGGGAACGGCGACGGCCTCTTGGACCGGGACCGCAATTCCTGTTAGATCAATCCTACACCCGCAAGACATTCAGGGAGAAACAGGCAAATGAGATACCTGCATACAATGGTGCGGATATCGGACGTGGACGCCAGCTTGCGCTTCTACTGCGACCTTCTGGGTCTCAAGGAAGTCCGCCGGTCGGACCGGCCCGAGCACGGATACATGCTGATTTTCGTCGCCGCCGACGACAATCCGGATTCGCAGATCGAGCTGACCTACAACTACGATCCCGAGGAATACACGGGCGGCCGGAATTTCGGCCACCTCGCGTTCAACGTGGAAGACATCTACGCGACCTGCCAACGCCTGCAGGACGGCGGCGTCACCATCAATCGCCCGCCGCGCGACGGCCGCATGGCCTTCGTCCGGTCGCCGGACGGTATTTCCATCGAATTGCTGCAGTCGGGAGACGCCCTGGAGCCCGCCGAGCCCTGGGCCTCCATGGAAAACACGGGAAGCTGGTAGTTTCCTGAACCCCGGAAGTTCCGGGACCGGCCGGGTCTAGTCGGCGGCCAGCATCGGCCCCCGGCCCCGGTCGGTCAGCGAACTGGCGCCGCGCCGTTCAGCCAGACGCTCAAGGACCTCGATCCGCTGCTGGCGCATCATCCGGGGCCATTCGGCGATTTCATCCATCGTCCGCCAACAGCCTTTGCAATACCCTGTCGGCTGATCGACGACGCAGACCGAAATGCACGGCGAACAGATCATCTGTTCCAACAATGCTTGCTGGATCGCGTCCTGGGTGGCGGGTTTCGAGCCGGTGTTTGACATTGCATGTTTCTCCCAGGGGCCTTTCTCGCATATTCCCCGGGGGGATCGTCAAGCCCAGCCCCCCTATTCGCGGGGCGATGAGGCGCTGCCCCGCCGGGCGACGGCAACCCCGCAAACGACGACCGCCGCCCCGAGCCATTGCAGGGCGGACAGCGGCTCGTCCAGGAAGACCCAGCCGAGCACCGCGGCGGCGACCACCTCCATGATCAGACCGACCGAGGCGAAGGCCGTCGGCAGATGCGCCATGGCGAGCGCCACAAGGCCTTGCCCGGCGACATGACTGACCAGGGCCAGGGTCACCAGCATGGCCCACCCGAAGGGGGTGAAGGCGAGCAATCGATCTTCCGCCGCCCAAGCCAGGCAGAACAAGACCGCCGCCGTGACCAAGGTGGACCAGAACATCAGGGTTCCCGTACCGATCCGCGCCCCCGCCCCGCCGCCAAGGCGCAGCCGCCCGACGCTGACCATATAGCCCGCCAGGAAGAGGCCGGTCACAAGCCCATAGGCATCCCCCGCCAATCGGTCGGGCCGAAAGGCGAAACTGTCGCCCATCAGCAGCCCCGCCCCCGCGACCGCCAATGCCGTTCCGCCCAGAAACAGGGGGCGGACGCGTTCACGAAACACCAGGAACAGGATCGCCGTCACATAAACCGGCGACAGGGTCGCCAACAGCGTCGCATTGGCGACGGCGGTGTTCATGATCGCCAGATGCCAGAAAAACAGGTCTCCCGCGAAGAACAGCCCGGCCAACCCCATCAACAGGTATTCCCGGCGCGCCGGCACCGCCCGACCCGTCCCGCGCCGGCCCTCGATTCGCATCCATAGATACAAGGCCGGCAGGGCGAGAAACGCCCGGTAGAAGGCAGAGGCGATGGGCCCCAATTCATTAAGGCGCACGAACAGCGTCGAAGACCCCGCGAACAGCGCCCCCAACACCAGCGCCCCCAAGGCCCATGCCCGCGCATCGGCAACGATGGTCGCACCTGGGGTCGCGCCTGGGGCCGCGCCGGGAATGCGGGGATTCTCCACGCCGATGGTCTCCAAGATACTGCTGAGGATTTCGGCGATCACTATCGCAATGCCCAGCGGGAAATGTCCAGCAGCGGGAGAAATCCGACCAGAAGAGACTCCCTTGGGCACGGCGGCGCGCTATATTGACGGCATGGACGACACCCTTCCCATCGACGCTGTAGCGCCTCTTCTGGCCGCCGACGAACCGGCGCCTGCGGAACGCATCCGCACCGACGCCGGGTCGGCCCTGGTGCTGACCTGTGACCACGCCAGCCGCCGGGTACCCCGCGCGCTCGGCGACCTCGGCCTGAAGCCGGAGCACTTCGACCGCCACATCGCCTATGACATCGGGGCAGAGGCGGTCACCCGTATTCTGTCGGAGAACCTGGACGCCACGGCGGTGCTGGCGGGCTATTCGCGCCTGGTCGTCGATCTCAACCGGCCGCCGGGTCATCCGACCAGCATGCCCGATGTCTCGGACGAAACCCTGATCCCGGCGAACCAGAATCTGAGCCCGGCGCAGGTCATCGGCCGCCTGGAAGCGATTTTCGAGCCCTATCACCGCCTGGTCCGGCAAACCATGACCGACGTCTGGCTGCACCATCGCCCGCCCGTCCTGTTTTCCGTGCACAGCTTCTCTCCGCGCTTCGGCGGCAGCCCCCGGCCCTGGGACGTGGGTATTTTGTGGAATCACGACCCGCGCCTGGCGAAGCCGCTGATCAAGGCGCTGCACGACCGGGGCCTGGATGTCGGCGACAACCTGCCCTATTCGGGCCGCGACCTGGCCTATACCATCGACAGCCACGGCGGGGCCTGCGGCCTGGCCAACTGCGTTATCGAAATCAATCAGGATCAGGTCGCCGACGACGCCGGGGTCGCCCGTTGGGCCGCGATCCTGACCGAAGTCCTGGGCGAGGTCCTGACGGACGACGACCTGTACAAGGTGGAGTTCTATTGAAATGGCGGACGACGCACCGCCCTTCACGCTTGGGGTCGAGGAGGAATACCTTCTCGTCGACCGGGAGACCCGGGCCGTCACCGAGGGCGCACCGGAAGCCTTGTTCGAGGAATGCGAAAAGCGCCTTAAGGGCCGGGTCGCCCACGAGTTCCTATCGTCGCAGATCGAGGTCAACACCAACGTCTGCGCAAATCTGGATCAGGCGCGGGACGAGTTGATCGAACTGCGCGGGACCATCGCCGAGGTCGCCGCCGAATACGGCCTGGCGCCCATCGCGGCATCGACCCATCCGTTTTCCCTTTGGGAATCGCAGCACCACACGGACAAGGCCCGCTACAACGAGATTGCCCAGGATATTCAGACACCCGTCCGGCGGCTGATGATCTGCGGCATGCACGTCCATGTCGGTCTGGGCGGGGACGACGAACTGCGCATCGATCTTCTGAACCAGGTCAGCTATTTCCTGCCGCACCTGCTGGCGCTATCGACCTCGTCGCCGTTCTGGCGGGGGAAGAACACGGGTCTCAAGTCCTACCGGCTGAGCGTGTTCGACGAAATGCCGCGCACGGGCATTCCCAACCGGTTTCAATCGTTCAGCGAATATCAGCGCCACGTCGACGTGCTGGTCAAGGCGGGCCTGATCGAGGACGCGACCAAGCTGTGGTGGGACGTCCGGCCCAGCGGGCGGTTCCCGACCCTGGAAATGCGGATCACCGACGTCTGCACCCTGATCGACGACACATTGGCGGTCGCCGCCCTGTTCCGCTGCATCATGCGGATGCTTTACCGCCTGAAACTGAACAATCAGCGTTGGCGGATCTATTCGCCGATGTTGTTGGAAGAAAACCGCTGGCGGGCGCAACGATACGGCCTGGACGAAGGCCTGGTCGATTTCGGCAAGGGGGAAGTGGTATCCTGTGCGACGCTGCTGGACGAAATCGTCGGCCTGATCGCCGAGGATGCGGAAGCCCTGGATTGTACCGCCCAGATTGACCATTTGAAGACCATCCAAGAACGGGGCACCAGCGCCCATCGGCAGATCGCCGCGTACGATGCCGCCCTGGGGGGCGGCGCCGATGCGGAGGCCGCCCTGATCGCCGTCGTCGATGGCCTGATCGCCGAGACCGTGACGTTTACGAAGTGAAACCGACCCGAGTAGAGCCTTGCTGAAACCTCCGCCCATCCAACAATCCTGCGTCGTCCCCTATTTCCTGGGCGTGCCGGGTTTGGAAATCGCCCTGATCACGTCGCGCAACACCGGCCGTTGGATTGTGCCCAAGGGCACGGTGGAACCGAACATGACCCCTCAGGCATCGGCCGCCAAGGAAGCATTGGAAGAAGCCGGCCTGTTGGGCGAGCCCGGCAGAGAGTCACTTGGTGAGTATTTCTATTCGAAGTTCGACCAAGTCTACCGGGTTCAGATCTTCCCGTTTCAGGTCACCCGTGCATTGGACGATTGGGACGAAAAACATTTTCGCCGCCGTGTCTGGGTCAGCGCCGAGGAAGCGATCGAGCGCATCACCGAAGCCGCCGTTCAGGAAGCAATCCGGCAGATGACGGATACTCTGGAGTGGCCGGGCGTGCCTGCCTGACAGGGGATCAAGAGGATAAGAACAGGACCGGCCCCTTAGCCGCCGGCTTGTTCCTTCAACTCATCATTTTTGGCCTTACGGGCCTTTTCCTGCTTTTCGATGCCTTCGCGCAGCGCCGCGATCAATGCCTTGCCGACCTCGCCGCCGTCGCCGGAAATCTTCTCGCGCAGGACGGCGCGCATGGCATCGACGTGGGCCTTGACGATTTCCACCTGGGCATCATCCTCGCGGCAGCCTTCGCGCGAGGAATCGAACAACATCTTGCCGAAGGTCGAAATCAACGGATAGCCGAATGTCCCGCCCTGGCCGCGCAATTCCAATGCGACCTGATTGATCTCGACGAACTGCTGCGTCCGGCGCCCCGGCTCCAGCAGGGCCTGGGTGCACAGATCCGACAGGCGGCCCAAATAGTCCTGCGCCCATTTGGTGAAGTCGAGCGCCGCGCGCTCCAGCTTCTGTTCCGCCTGCTCAATGACCGCCGTCGGCATTTCGCCGCGTTCGCCTGGGTTCATGCGCCCGCCGGCGCATTTTTCCTGCAGATAGTTGTTCGGCTTGAACAGGAAGACGTCGCTTTCCGCCTTCGGCTTGGTCATCTTCTCGGCCGAATAAACGACGGTGCAATCCTCTTCCGCCTTTTCCCGGCGGTCGGTCTCACCCGGCGGGGGTTCTTTCTTGCGCCGGCGGTCGGGGCCGAAATAGTTCTGGTTCATGACGAACTGACGGGGGAAATCGATGACTTCCAGCAGCTTCTTGTACACGGTTTCCCCGGAAAACGGCTTGGCCAGGAATTCCGTGGCGCCCAGGTCGCGGGCCGAGCCGACGTAATCCTGATCGGCGGCGCCGGACAACATGATGAACGGCACCATGCGATTGGGCGTTTCCTTGGCCGACCGGCACCAGCGGCACAACAGCAAGCCGTTGATCGGCGCCATCACCAGATCCGCGACGATCAGGTCGGGGCCCGGGTTCTTTGCCTGTTTCAACAGTTTAAGATTTTCGATCGCTTCCTGGCCGTTCTTGCACATGGTGATGCGTTCGAACCCGAATTGGCGCAGGACATCCTCCAAGGTTCGCCGAACGAAGGCGTTGTCCTCGCAGACCATGATCGAAACGCGGTCGAATTTGTAAACCGCCAAGGCTTGAAACCCCTTATTATAGAAGCACCTTACTTGGATATTCGTTCAATCATACATGGATGGACGCAGGTTTGAACATATCCCGAGCAAAAAAACGCACCACCCGTTTATCCCCGCTTTTCACCCGCTTGCCCGCGCCCGCCGGGGCACTTATGGTGCGCCCGCATCCTGAATTTCCGTTTTTCGAACAACAATCCAAGGACAGCCCAGCATGAGTGAAATTGGCGGCGCCGCGAGCGAGCGGCTGAAAGCTCTGATCGACCGGATCGAACGTCTGGAAGAAGAGAAAAAGGCCCTGGCCGACGATATCAAGGAAGTCTACTCCGAAGCCAAATCCGCCGGCTTCGACGTCAAGATCATGCGTCAGCTGATCCGCCTGCGGAAGATGGAGCCCAACGACCGCAATGAGATGGAAGAGGTGCTGAGCATCTATATGCGTGCCCTCGGCATGGCCTAGGCTCACGCCCGCGTCAGAACCGCCACGCATTCCAGATGATGGGACCAGGGAAACTGGTCCACGGGCGTGACCGGCCCCGCCAGCTCGAACCCGCCGTCGGTCAACAGGCTGAGATCGCGGGCGAAGGTCTGGGGGTTGCAGGACACCATGACGACACGGCGGATATTCGCCGCACCGATGATTTCCGCGACCTGGGCCTTGGCCCCGGCGCGCGGCGGGTCGAGCACCGCCGTATCCGCCTCTTTCAATTCCGACGCCAATAGCGGCCTAGCGGCCAGATCGCGGGTTTCCGCCGAGATGCGCCCGCCCAGCCCGGCCCGCCCGGCCGAGCCCGCCAGGGCGCGGGTCAGGGCATCGTCCGCATCCACGGCATGGACGTGGCGCCCCTTGGCCAGCGCCATGGTGAAGGTCCCCGCCCCGGCATAAAGCTCGACGATCCGCTCTGCCCCCTCGGCACCCGCCAGCACGGCCCGGCGCAAAATCTCCTCGCCCGCGGTCGTCGGCTGCATGAAGCCGCCCGGCGGCAGATCCACGGGAGCCGGACCGAAGGTCGCGGCGACCGGCGACAGATGGGCGACCGGCTCGCAATGGCCGTCGGCATCACGCCAAGACAGCCGCGCCAAACCCTGATCCCGGGCGAAATCGGCCAAGGCCTCGCGCGCTGCCAAATCCGGCTCGCGGTCCCGCTCGACGACCATGTCGATGGCCGGGCCCTCCGGCCCCTCGACCCGCGCCAGTGCAATCCGCGCCCGCTCCCCCGATTCCAAAAGCCCCGCCAGCACAGCACGAAGAGGTGCGAGTAACGCGTTCAATTCCGGGCGGACCAAAGGGCAAGCATCCAGATCGATCAAGTGATGGCCGCGCCGTTGGGCGAACCCGAGGATCGCGCCCTTGACGGTGCCCATGGCCTGGAACGTCACCCGCCGGCGTCCGTCGCGGGGCAAGGCTTCGATCTCGCCGACCTCGGGATGCAGGCCGCGCCGGGCCAGGGCCTGAACCAGGATGCCACGCTTCCAGGCATGATAATTGGCCTCGGACAAATGCTGTACGGAACAGCCACCGCAGGTTTCGAAATGCGCGCAGAAGGGCTCGGCCCGGGGGCCGCGCGCGACGAAGGTTTCGATACGGGCCTCGAACCCGTCACCGCGCGACGGGCCGATCAGAACCTCGACCTCATCTCCAGGGGCAGCGAAAGGAATGAACAGGCGCCGACCGTCGGCAAGGTCGGCCAGGCCGTCGCCCTGGGCCGCGACGGCGGTCACGGTCACGCGGGCGGGTTCGCGGAATTCAGGCGTGTTTCCCCGGCGGCGGCCCTGCGGCCGGCCACGCCGGCCGGGCCGCCCGCCGCGGGCATCAGATTTGCGCGGCAATGTCGTCCACGAAGGTCTTGAAGACATCACGGGCCGCATTGGCGAAAGCCTGGGCCAGCGCCGTCAGGCCGTCGTCGGCGGGCGTCACCGTCCGCTTGTAGGTCTTGGCGACCAATACCTTACCGTCGCTGATCCGGCGCAAGACCAGATTGATCTCGAACGTGCCGGTGCCGGCGCCGCCGACCACGCGCTCCAGTTTCACCACCCGGCCGGTCACGGCAAAGGCGGCCTGAGCCCGCATTTCCGGGGTCAGAACCTTATCCGCCACGCCGGCGGCGCGCAGGTAATTGACCAATTCGGCCTGCAGCAGCACGCCCGGCGGCTCATTCCAGAAATGATAGTGATAGGCACGAAGCTGTAGCGGGTTGTCGGCCTGGCGATACACGATGGAACGCTGGGACAACTCCCCGGTGGCGAGCAGACGGTCGACTTCGACGACGCCGTCCATCAGCTTCTTGCCCGGCTTGTCGGGTGCTGCGACCTCAAGACGATAGAAATGGTTTTCCGGCACCTCGGCGTTGCCGCCGCAGGCCGAAACCGTCGCCACCAGCAGAAGGGCGAAGATCCGTTTGGTCATGGCCGATGTCATTTGGCGCCACCTCCCGCTTGGGCTTCATCCGTGACCGGCTTGCTGTTCAGCAGCAGGCTGGGGCTTTGTCTGATCTGGCGCGAGAATTCCAACATATTGCGCGACATGCCTTCCAGGTTTTCGTTAATGGCGTCGATCCGGCGCGAGAAGCTCTCGACGACGTAGCGGGCATCCTTGATGGTCCGATGCAGGTCGCCGTCGTTGCGCGTCACCATGTCGTTCATGGCGGTCATCAGTTTCTCGCCGTTGACCATGGCCGAACGGGCATCGCTGGTGGCGTTGTTCAGGTTGGCCACCGTTTCTTCCAGAAGCTTGCGGTTTTCCGGGGTCGCGACGGCCTTCAGTTCGCCCGAGAACGATTTCACGTCGGCGGCGATCAACTCCATATTGTCGATCACCACGGGAATGCGGCGCGAAATATCGGCGACCAGCAACGAGGCGTCCTGGATCAGCAATTTCACGTCGCGGACCAGAACCTCGCCGTCGTTTTCCAGCATCTTGTTGACGCTGCTGACGGCCTTGTCGACGTTGGCCAGCAGCGGCGCGATGCTGCCATCCGCAAGACCGCCCAGCTTCTCGGCAACGCCGGAGACCACGGCGAACAGATCGCCGCCTTCTTCCGAAGTGACTTCCGAACCCACCAGCAGGGCCGCAGGGCCGGCGCCCGCGGAAATGCTCAGCGTCACTGCCGCCAAAAGGCCGGGCGCGGCGATCCGCACGACACTATCCTTGGGAATCTGCCACCCCTGTTCGATCTCGAAATCAACGCGGAACCGCATGCCACCCTTGCTGGGCTCGGGCGTGACCGAGACCACCTGGCCGATGGGGAAGCCTTCGTAAACCACTTGCGTGCCGAACTTCACCCCGGTGACGTTCGAATAGTAGGTGTAATAGGGATCGGTCGACCCCGTCCGGCCCGTCAGAACGGAAAGCGCGACGACCAATCCGCCGAGCATAAGGAGGACGAAGGTCCCGACCATCAGGTAATTTATCTTGTTGCTTCTCACGTTTCGGTTCTCTCGTCTCGCGTCCTACAGGGGCCTGTACGCGGGCTCGTCGCCCGTCAACCGGTTGAGATAGGTTTCTGCGTCCATGGTGTCGTCTTCCGCCACCCGGTTCAGAAGGTTCTGAATGCGTTGATTGTCGCTGGCCCGCAACTCGTCGGGCGTGCCGATGAACAGGATTTCGCCGCGGTCCAGCACGGTGATGCGGTCGGCGATCTTGAATGCGCTATCCAATTCGTGCGTGACGACCACGACCGTCATGCCGAGCGCATCGCGCAGCAACAGGATCAGATCGTCCAGTTGCGAGGCGACGACCGGATCGAGCCCCGCCGACGGTTCGTCGCAGAACAGAATTTTCGGGTCCATCACGATGGCCCGGGCGAAGGCCGCCCGCTTGATCATGCCGCCCGACAGTTCCGACGGCATGAGATTCTCGAACCCGCCCAATTCGACGACCTGAAGCTTCATGCGGGTCATGATCTCCATGGTCTTGCGGTCCAGCTTGGTATGCTCGAACAGCGGCAGCATGACGTTCTCGCCGACCGTCATCGACGAAAACAGAGCCCCGCCCTGGAATGCCACACCCAATTTCTGGCGCAGGTCGACCAACTCCACATTGTTCAGCTCGTCGATGTCCTGGCCCAGGATGCGCATGGTGCCCGAGGTATGATGCTCCAACGCCATCAGATGGCGCAGCAAGGTCGACTTGCCCGAGCCGGAACCACCCATGATGACCATGATCTCGTCGGCATGGACGTCCATGGAAATGCCCTTGAGGATCATGCGGTCACCGTAATGGGTGACCAGGTCGCGGACTTCGATCACGTTGCGCGGCGCCGACGTTTCGGTTTCCTGGGGCTCCGGGGTCTCGCTCATGTCTCTCTCCCGGCCCTTAGCGCGTCACGACGAAGGCGAACAGCATGTCGGTGACGATGATCGCCGATATGGATTGCACCACGGCGCGGGTCGTCGCCTTGCCGACACCTTCGGCACCACCCTGCACCGAGGCCCCGTTGACGACCCCGATAACCGCGATCAGCACCGCGAAGATGGCGCTTTTGCCCAGCCCGTGCATCAGATCGTCGACGCTGAGGAGTTCGATGGTTTCGTCGGCATAGGCCGCGAGCGAAATCCCCAGGTCCAGATTGACGTAGACGCCCGCGAAGAACAGGCCGACGAAATCGGAAAACAGGGTCAGCGCCGGCAGCATGATCATCATCGCGACCATGGCCGGGACGACCAGGAAGCGCACCGGGTTGATCCCCATGACGTAAAGCGCGTCCACTTCCTGGTTGATCTTCATGGTGCCGATCCGCGCGGCCAACGCCGATCCCGACCGCCCGGCGATGACGATGCCGGTGATCAGCGGCGCGAATTCACGAACGACGGAAAAGGAAATGCCGACGGTAACGCGGCTTTCGGCACCGAAGATGCGCAGCGTATGAATGCCCTGGATCGCCAGCATCATGCCGATGGTCGCGGCCAGCAGAGCGATGATCGGGATCGCCTGAATGCCCACGGCGACGCATTGTTCGGCGATGGCGCCCAGGCGCACGGCCTGTTTCTCGCGCCGCCCGAAGATCAGCCAATAGAACGTTTCGACCACCATCATGGCACCCATGCCGATTTCCTCGACACCGGCCACGGTCAGCCGCCCGACTTTCTCGGTGAAATTGACAAACCCGTTCTTGGTTTCTGCTTCCTGCACCGGCGGCTCCCCTGCGGCGGTCCCTTGGTCTTCTTTCCTTGCCGTCTAGCCTAAAGTCGTTTGCTTTCAGGTCTCTGACAGATCAGGTGGATCAGACGGCGTCGTCGACGCTGTCGTGGATTGTGAAGACGGCATCCAGGCGGGCCAGTTTGAGAACCCGCATGGCGCCGTCGCTGACGGCGGCCAAGGTCAGGTCCTGCCCCCCCTTTTTGGCGGTCTGCAAGGCTTCGACCAGCGAGGCCACGCCGGACGAATCGATATACGAGACCGCCGCCAGATCGACGACGACGGGCTTGCCCATGCCGACGGCCTCCAGCAGCGCTTCGCGCGCCGCCGGCGAGGTTTGCAGATCGATATCCCCTTCAAACGCCACGACGACGGAGGCACCCGCCTCTTTGACTTCGTGCTTCATGTCCAGTCCCCTCAAGAAGCGCCGGCTTTTGTCCTAAGCCGCTTGCGCAGTTGCAATAGATTACCCACCCCGGCGGGCGGCGTCACGAATTGAACGTCGTCCATGATCTCGCGAATCAGGTGAACGCCCAGGCCACCGGGCCGAATATCGTCGAGATCGCGGCTTTTCACCGTGTCCAGGTCCACGGGGGCCGCGAAATCCTGGATATCCACCAGGAAATCGCTCCCGTCCCGGCGCAATTCCACGGCGATTTCGCCGTCATCTCGCCCGCCGTAGGCATGGCGGACCACGTTCTGACAGGCTTCATCGACGGCCAGAATGACCTCTTCGGTCATTTCATCCTCACAGACCAGGTATTCCAGGGCCGAGCGCACCGCCTGGCGGATAACCCTGAGCCGGTCCGCCCGGGCCGGCAGGCGCAGGAACATGATCGTTTCCGACCCCGCGGCGGCGGCCCCCTGGGTCTCGGCGGGGGGGCGGGCGGCCACGTCATCGACCACGCCCAACAGGGTCACATCGTCGCGCATGCCGTATTCGCCGGGCTTGATCACCCCGACCACGGCCTGCAGCCGCTCCGTCAGGGGCTTGCCACCCGTTTCCGCCAGGATCCGTTTGACCCCGGCATCGCCCAATTCGGTGCCCTCGCCGTCGATGTAGCCTTCGGTCACACCGTCGGTGAAAATCCAAAGACTGCCGCCGTTCAATTGAATTTCCGTTTCGGGATAGCCGTCCTTGGTGGGCGGGTCGGCAATGATGCCGAGCGGCGGGCCATCGGCCTCGAACGCTTGAAATTCGCCTTCAGGCGTCAGCAACAGGGGCGGCTCGTGCCCGGCATTGGCCAGTTTCACCACGCCCGTGCGCGGATCGAAGATGCCGCCGACCATGGTCACGAACATGCCGCGCGCGGCGGTTTCGCAAATCTCGCGATTGACCAGGGCCAAAAGGCGCCCGGGCGACAGCACCGCCTTGCCCAGACAGCGATACAGACTGGCCGTCTTGGCCATCAGCAAGGCCGCGTTCATGCCCTTGCCCGACACGTCGCCCAAACAGAAACAGACCCGCCCGTCGTCCAACGGAAAATGATCGAAGAAATCGCCGGAAACCTCGCGGGCCGGCTGATTGACCCCGGCGATGACGGCCGTGTCGCCGCCGGCCTGGGGCAGCAGGGAGCTTTGAATCTCCCGCGCCAGCTCCAATTCCCGCTTGATTCGTTCCTGTTCGACCAGGGCCTCGGCCTGACGCGCGTTGAGAATCGCCAATGCCGCCGAGGACGCCAAAGCCGCCAGGAAATGCAGGTCGTCCGGGTCGAACAGGCCGTCGCCGCCCCGCTTGTTGATCAATTCGATGGCGCCGATGCGCTCGTCCTTCACGGTCAGGGGCGCGCAAAGGATGGATTTCGTGGTGTAGCCGGTCTTTTCGTCCACCCCGCCGAAGAAATTGGGGTCCTTCGAGACGTCGCGGACGATCTCGCCCAAATCGTTCTGCACCACGCGGCCGACGATGCCCTTGTCGGCGGCGATCACCAGACCGGTGATTTCCGTGGCGCCGACGCAGGCGACGCATTCCAGGTTTTCCTGCGCCTCGTCCAACAGGAACAAGGCCCCGCCCTCGGCATCCACGGAACAGGTGATGTGGTCGACAGCCTTCAGCAACGCCGCGTCCAGGTCCCGCGACACGGCGAAATCGCGCGACATTTCCGCCAAGAGTTCCAGGTTCGCCTGGAACCGGCGGGCGTCTTCGGCGGCGGTATCGGAAACCGGCAGGGCTTGTGCATTAGACATGCCGGAACTATGCCCGGAATCAAGGACTTGGGCAAACGATCCGGGACGCTACGGTCGGCTTTTCACGCTTTTTCAAGGCGGCCCGGCACCGGGTGCGCCGACCCCTGGATCAGGCGGTGCGAATCTGTTCCAAAAAGTCGGTGACGTAGCGGCGCAGGCGGTCGGACTCGCTATCCAATGCGGCCACGGATTCCAGCACCGCGCCCGCCGACTGTTCGGTTTCCGAGGCCGCGCGGGCGACCTCGGTCGTATTGGCGCTGGCCTGTTGGGTGCCCGCCGTCGCTTCGTCCGTGTTGCGGGCGATTTCCCGGGTCGCCGCCGATTGCTGTTCGACGGCGGCGGAGATGCCGGAGGCGATCTCGACCATGCGGTCGACACTTTCCGTGATCTTGGCGATGGCACGGACCGTATCGCCGGTTTCCTCCTGAATATTGGAGACCTGGGCGGCGATTTCCTCGGTCGCCTTGGCCGTCTGGTTGGCCAGGTTCTTGACCTCGCTGGCGACCACGGCGAAGCCTTTGCCCGCCTCGCCGGCGCGCGCCGCCTCGATCGTCGCATTCAGCGCCAACAGGTTCGTCTGCTCGGCGATATCGGTGATCAGCTGAATGACCTCGCCGATCTTTAACGCGGCGTCGTTCAGACGCTGGACCCGCTCATCCGTCTTGCGGGCCTGGTCGGCGGCCATTTCGGAAACCTGGTTCGAGGTCGCGGCCTGTTCGGCGATTTCGGTGATCGACTTGCTCAATTCGTCGGCGGCGGAGGCAACCGTATGAACACTTTCGGCGGCGCTTTCGGTCGCCTGGGTGACGGCCCGGGTCTGTTCGGCCGTCTGGGCGGCGATCGACGACATCTGCTCGGACGTCGCCTTCATCTGGCGGGTTGCGTTCCCGACGGTGTCGAGCGAGCCGGAAACCTGTTCGTCGAACGCCTTGGCCAGGGCCTCGATCCTGCGCACCCGTTCCTCACGGGATGCGCGCTCGGCGCGGCGTTCCTCGGCCTGGCGTTCGGCCTCGATCAGGCTGTCCTTGAAAACTTGAACGGCCTGGGCCATTTCGCCGATCTCATCCTTGCGGTCGGCGTCGGTGATCTCGACGTCCGTGTCGTTACCGGCCAGACGCGTCATGATCTTGACGTTCCGGTCGAGCGGCCGCGTGATCAGCAGCACGACCAGGGCACTGATCGCAACGGCACCGAACAGCGACGACAGCGCCACCGCGCCGATCAGCCAATTACGGGCCGACTTTTCTTCGGACGCGACGCGGGCTTCGCGTTCGGCATGGACGGCCTCGTCGGCGGCGCGTTTCGCCTCCAACTCCGCCAACCGGGTCTCGAAATTCTTTTCCTGTTCCTTGGTCTGGGCGCCCAGACGCATCATGAAGTCCAGGGCAAGGTCGCCGGCCTCTTTCTTCATCGGCGTCAACTGGTCTTCCAAGGTCACTTCCAGAACCCCGAACCGGTCCTCGGTGGGCCCGATATTGGCGATGATCCGGATCGCATTGTCGGCGGAATCGAAGGCCATGTAGGGTGCTTCCGCGTCCGCGTTCTCCTGGATCGCGCTCGCCAGTTGGTCCGTGCGGACCGGCGACAACCCCTCGTTCTCGGCGACCTCTTTCAAATTCTCCGGGTTGGTCACCGGAAAGAATTTCACCGATTTCGCCCCCTTCATGACGGTCAGATAGACCTCGTCGTTGAGCACGAAGAAATCGCGGTCGTCCGGCGCCATGGGGGACAGGATCGATTCCAACTGCGATGCGATGATGCGCAGCGCCCCCCGGTAGAATCCGCGAAGGGCCGCTTCCCGCTCGCCGATTTCCTTTTGCTTGGCGTTCAATTCGCGGGCGTTGTTGATCTTGATCTCGGACTGTTCCGCCGCCTGATCGGCTTTCAGGATCGCGATCTGCGCCGTCTGTTGCGCCTCTTCGGCGGATCGAAGACCGGTTTCGGTTTCGGAAATGATCGTGCTGAGCCGATCCAAACTGCGGGTCGCCATGACGATCGTGATGATGCCCGCGACCGCAAACAACGCGACCGTCGCGGCGAAAAACTTCGTCCGTAACTTGCTGAAATCCATCGAACCCCCCGTGTTTCGGGCCGCCAATCACGGCGGCCCATCGTAAGGCGTCGCTGATTTACGCAGTCTTGGTGCTCGTTATCGGCAAGTTTATGACCATCACCGGTTGTTTTGAACCGGCAAACTGACCGCCTAGACTTAAGGGGTAATTGGTCGCATATCTCAACCCATGCGGACCTTGGCATAGGATCCGGGCGCGTCTTCGATGGGCGCGAGCTTGCCGTCGCCCGGCACCCGCGCCGCCACCTGGCCGCCCGATTTACGCGAAATCCATTTCTGCCAATCCGGCCACCAGGATCCGTCGTGCTGTGCGGCACCCGCCAGCCAGGCATCCGGGTCCTTGGGCGTTTTGGCGTTCGTCCAATAGCAATATTTGCCCGCCGCCGGCGGATTGATGACCCCCGCGATATGGCCCGAGGCCGAAAGCACGAACTTTACGGGCCCCTTGTATAACTGGGTCGCCGCATAGGTCGATTTCCAGGGCGCGATGTGATCGTCCCGGGTCGACAGCATGTAGACCGGCGTGTCAATCGCCGTCAGGTCGATGGGCGTGCCGGCAAGCGTAATGGCGCCAGGCTCCACCAGTTTGTTTTCCAGATACATCTCGCGCAGATACAGGCCGTGCATCATGGCCGGCATGCGGGTGTTGTCGGCGTTCCAATACAGCAGGTCGAAGGCCATGGGCTCGCGGCCCAACAGGTAGTTGTTCACCACGAACGACCAGATCAGATCGTTGTCGCGCATCATGTTGAACACCTGGCTCATATAGCTGCCTTCCAGGTAGCCCTTGTCCGCCATGTGCTCTTCCAGCAGCCGCAACTGTTCGTCGTCGATGAACACACCCAGTTCGCCGGGTTCGGAAAAATCCGTCATCGTGGTGAAGAATGTCACCGAGGCCACGCGCTTGTCCCCCTTGGCCGCCATATGGGCCAGGGTCGCGGCGGTCAGCGTGCCGCCGATGCAATAGCCGATCATGTTGGCTTCGTCCTCGCCGGTCGCGTCCTTGATGGCGTTCAGCGCCGCCAGCGGGCCTTCCAGCATGTAGTCCTCGAAGGCCTTTTCGGCGAGGCTCTCGTCCGGATTGACCCAAGAAATGACGAAGACCGTATGCCCCTGGTCGACGCACCATTTGATCAGCGAATTCTTCGGCTGCAGATCCAGGATATAGAACTTGTTGATCCAGGGCGGCACGATCAGCAGCGGCCGCCGGGCGACCTTTTCCGTCGTCGGCGCGTATTGGATCAACTGCATCAGGTCGTTCTGGAACACGACCTTGCCCGGGCTGACGGCGATGTTCTCGCCCAGGGTGAAGGCCGTGTCGTCGGTCATCGAGATCCGCAGTTGTCCCTCGCCGCGCTCCAAATCCTCCAGCAGATGATCCAGGCCCTTCACCAGGTTTTCGCCCTTGGTTTCCAGGGTCCGCTCGATGACTTTTGGGTTGGTCGCCGCGAAATTCGTCGGCGACAGGGCATTGACCCATTGGCGGGTGTAGAAATTCACTTTCTCCCGCGTCTTGGGGTCCAGGCCATCGACATCCTGGACCGCCTGCTGCACCCAGTTAGAGGTCAGCAGATAGGATTGCTTCAGGGTGTCGAAGACGACGTTTTCCGACCAGACCTCGTCCTTGAACCGTTTGTCGTCCTTGGCCGGTTCCGCCACGGGTGCGGCAGCCTCGCCGCCTATCCGCTTCGACGCCGCCTCGAACAGGTCGGCGTACCCCTGCCACAACTTGGCCTGGGCCTCGGCCAGCTTGGCCGGGTCGGAGAACATGGCGGCGCCCAGTTCGAAAAACGCCTTGCCGACGACCAGCGGATCGGGAATCTGAAAGCCGTTGGTTTCCGCCTGACGCTGCCAGAACCGCTGCATGATCCGCTGACAGCGTTCGTTCAGCGCCTGGGCCGCGCGCTGTGCTTCTTCGGAATCGATGAACAGGGTATCGGCCGGGGCGTCCTGGGGATCGGGGCGGGTCTTGTCTTTACTCGACGTCTTGGTCATGGCGGCGGCCTGACTCCGGCTGTGGATGGCGGCGGCTGTGGCAAATACTAGCTTCCTTTCCGCCGGGACGCCACGGGCTGGACAGGGGAAAACCCGCGATTGGGTACTTTTCCACCCGACCGGCGTCCTCTAAAAGCGACGGAGAGGAGACGATCCGACATGCTTACCGCCTTGTCACGCATGACGATGGCCCGGTGGACGGCGCTGGCCGTGTTTTCCCTGGCTGTCGTCCTGTTGGTCATGCCGGCCCCCGCCGGATGGCAGCCCGAGGTCCTGCGCGCCGCCGGTCTGGTCGTTTTCGCCATGGGGTTCTTCGCGACGGGCGTGTTGCCCGAATTCGTTACCAGCCTGGCGTTTTTCGCCCTGGCCTCGCTGATCGCCGTGGCACCGCCGGAAGTGATCTTCGCCGGATGGGCGTCGACCGCCATGTGGTTGACCGTGGGCGGCCTGATCGTCGGGATCGCCGTCAACCGCACGGGCCTGGGCGCGCGGCTGGCGTCGCGGTTGACCGGCCTGTTCGGGGAAACCTACAGGGCCCAGGTCGCGGCCATGGTCCTGGTCGGGGTGGCCTTGTCCTTCTTCATGCCATCGACCATGGGGCGGGTGATCCTGCTGGTCCCGATCGCCTTGGCGCTGGCCGACCGGCTGGGCTTCGGCGAAGGGCGCAACGGGCGCACGGGCCTGGTCATGGCGGTCGCCTGCGGCACCTGGATGCCCGCCGTCGCGATCCTGCCGGCCAACGTGCCCAACATGGTCCTGGCGGGCACGGCGGAAACCCTTTACGGCCTGCACTTTACCTACGGCGCCTATCTGCTGATGCATTTTCCGGTGATCGGTATTCTCAAGGCGATCGCCATCTATTTCATCGTGTTGATGCTGTTTCCCGATACCGCCGAAACCCCGGCGTCGGCCGAGCGCCAAACGGCGACGCCGATGAGCCGCGACGAACGGGTGCTTTCCTGGGTCATCGGCGTGACCCTGACGCTTTGGGCGCTGGATTTTTGGCACGGCATTTCGCCCGCCTGGATTGCCCTGTCCGCGGGCGTCATCTGCCTGCTGCCTGGGATCGACCTGGTTCGCCAAGAAGACTTCATGACGAAATTCAACACAGCCTCGGTGATCTATATCGCGGCGGTCCTGTCGGTCGCGGCGATCATCGTGGATTCCGGGGTCGGCAAGGAATTGGCGGCCCGCATCCTGCCGCTGCTGCCGCTCGACCCGGCGACCCCGGCAACCAATTTCGCGACCCTGGTCGGTCTGGGATCGGTGACCGGCCTTCTGGCGACGGCCCCCAGCGTGCCCGCCGTCCTGCCGCCCTTCGCCCAGGATCTGGCGGCGGCCACGGGCTTCCCCCTGGTCACCGTCCTGATGACCATCGTGCTGGGCTATTCCACCATGTTCCTGCCCTATCAGGTGCCGCCCCTGGTGGTCGCCCTGCAACTGGGCGGTGTCAGCCTGCGCCAGGCCGGTCGGTTCACGCTGGTCCTGGCGGCACTGACGATCGTCCTGCTGTTGCCGTTGAACTATCTGTGGTGGCGGGTTCTGGGGTATCTGCCATGACCATGGGCCCGAAAATCCGCCTGATCACCACCGTGACCTGCCCGGTCTGCGACTTCCCGGCGCAGGAGGCCATGCCGGTCGGGGAATCCATCCAATATTATCAGTGCATGGAATGCGGCTCTCTCCTGACGCCGGAGCCGGGGGATTGCTGCGTGTTCTGTTCCTACGGCGACGTGCGCTGCCCGGATGCCCAGCGAACCGAAGGCCCGGTTCCCGAATGACCGCCACGCCCTCCGACACGCCCGGCGCACCCGACACCGACACACAATCCGACGGCCCGCCCGTCTGGTCGCTGATCGCCGTGCTCTGCGCGGCCCAGGTGATGGTGCAGATCGGCGCCTTTTTCTGGCCGGCCTTGCTGCCGCGCATGATCCCGCTGTGGGAGTTGTCGAATACGGAAGCCGGGTGGATCACCTCGGCCTTTTACGGCGCCTACATGATTTCCGTGCCGGTTCTGGTGACCCTGACCGACCGCGTCGACCCGAAACGCATCTACCTGTTCGGCGTGGGCGCGACGGTCATCGGGCATTTGATGTTCGGCCTCATGGCCGAGGGGTTCTGGTCGGCCTTCGCGACCCGCGCCTTCACCGGCATGGGATGGGCCGGGACCTATATGACGGGCCTGAAACTGCTGGCCGACCGGGTCGATGCCAAGACCATGTCGCGGGCGACCGCCGCCCATGCCGCCAGCATCGGCGTATCCGGGGCCTTGTCCTTCGCGGTCGGGGATTTGATCGCCGTCGGCTTCGGCTGGCAATGGGCGTTCCTGACGGCGGGGATCAGCGCCGCCGTCGCCTGGTTCATGATCCTGGCCGTCGTTCCGGCGCGGGAGAATGCACCCCAGCCGACGGGTGCGCGACCGCCCCTGTTCGATTTCCGCCCGGTATTCCGGAACCGGTCGGCCATGGCCTATGCCTTCGCCTATGCCATGCACACCCTGGAGATGAGCGCGCTGCGCGGTTGGGGCGTCGCCTTCCTGGGGTATGTCGCGGTCAAACAGGACATGACCGATGCTTGGCTGACGCCGGCGGCCCTGGTCACCGCGCTGGGCCTGCTGGGCACGGCGGCCAGCGTCAGCGGCAACGAAGCCGCGATCCGGTTCGGGCGCAGGCGGCTGGTCCAGACAGCCCTGGTGCTGTCCATCGTCTTCGCGCTGCTGACCGGCTTCGTCGGCTCGACCTCCTACACCTTGGCGACGATCCTGCTGATCGCCTACGGCTTCGTGATCTGGTTGGATTCCTCGTCGCTGACCGCCGGTACGGCAGGCACGGCGGAACCGGAACGGCGGGGGGCCACGCTCGCTGTCCATTCCATGTTGGGCTACGCGGGTGGCTTCGTCGGGCCGTTGATGGTGGGATTGGCGCTTGACCTCTCGGGTGGCATGTCGCCGGTCAATTGGGGCATCGCCTTTTCGACCGTTGCTGTCTGTATGTTGATCGCCCTGATCGTCTTCGTTCGCATTCGCCCGGACGAACTCGCCGGGGATCGCGGCAAGGCCTAAGCCTTCCTCCCCGCCTTTTCTGTACGACCTTACGAACACCCCATCGGCCAATGACGGGTCATCCAGGTGATGGTCTATGCCGAAAGGCATATTGCACTTTCTGAATTCAAAACTTCTAATTTAAACAACCAGGATGGGGAGGTATCCATGAGCACGGATCTCGATTTCGAGGCCGTCGCCGAGGCGTTTTATGCCGCATTATTCCGGGAGGCGCCGGACGTGGAGCGCCTGTTCCGGGACGAAACCAACAAGACCGTGATGTTCGTCAACGCGCTGGAAAGCATTTCGGGGCTGGAACGGGGCGACCCGCATTTTGCCGATTTCATGGCCATGCTGGGCCAGCGCCATCGGGACATCGGGATCACCCAGCAGCATCTGAAGGCCGGGTGGACGGCGTTCAACGAAGCGCTCGATGTGGGCGGAGGAAACCTTACCCTGCCGCGGCGGCAGTTCTATCGCGACGCCTTCAAGAAACTCGTCGCCGCGATGAATTACGATCCGGACGATTTGCACTGACCGCGACCCGCGCGGCGATTGAGGCCGCGACATTTCAGGTATCGAGCCGTTCCCGAGATTGATCAGACGCCGCCGGGCCGGGCGTCTTCCTCGGTCGATCGATATTTGTACTGCAGGCCGACGGCCATTCCCTTCAACGGTACCATGATCCCCAGCGTCAGGATCGTGCCCAACGGAATCCAGACCAGCAAATGCACCCAGACAGGGGGCTCGTAGACGAGTTCCAGCCAAAGGGCCGATCCGACGATGATGGCGCCGATGACCAACAGGATCGGCACCACCGGCCCATCGCCGGTGTCATGGCCGTGGAAACTCATGCCGCAGACGTCGCATCGGTCGGCGATTTTCAGATACCCCGAAAACAACCGGCCGTCGCCACAGCGCGGACAGCGCCCCTTGATGCCGTTCATCACGGGCGTCATGCCTTCGTCGGGCGGGGTTTCCCCGGGGGTGGGCGTCGATTGCATATCGTTCATGGCCGGTCCTTTTTACATCCCCCAGACGTGAAATAACATAATGCGCCCATTGGGCGATTTCCAGTTCTGGCCCGGGCGCATCGTCCTGGGCGACACCGCCCGACAAAAAGAAAACGCTCCCCCGAGGGGGAGCGTTTCCGAAACCAAAGGTCGGGTGCGAAACCTGATTAGATCAGGTTCGTGGCGTTGCCTTTGCCCCACCAATAGATGGAGACGAAGAGGAACAGCCAGACGACGTCGACGAAGTGCCAGTACCAGGCGGCGGCTTCGAAGCCGATGTGCTTTTCCGCGAGGAAATGGCCCTTGGCGGCGCGGAAATAGCAGACCAGCAGGAAGGTCGTGCCGACGATCACGTGGAAGCCGTGGAAGCCGGTCGCCAGATAGAAGGCCGACGGATAGATGCCGTCCTTCAGGCCGAAGGCCGCGTGGTGATATTCGTAGGCCTGGAAGCCCGAGAAGATCAAACCGAGGACGACCGTATAGGCCAGCCAGCGCGCGCACATGGCGTTGTCGCCGTGGCGGATCGCATGGTGGGCGACCGTCACCGTGGCGCCGGAGGTCAGCAGGATCAGCGTGTTGAGGAACGGGATGTTCCAGGGATTGAAGGGTGTGATGCCTTCCGGCGGCCAGGGAACGGTCGCGACGTTCGACAGGAACGGCACGCTGGCGTGGAAGAAGGCCCAGAAGAACGCGAAGAAGAACATCACTTCCGACGCGATGAACAGCAACATCCCGACGCGCAGCCCATGGCTGACCGTGTCGTTATGGAACTTGCGGGTCAGGCTTTCGGAGATCACGTCCTTCCACCATCCCCAGAAGGTGTAGAACAGGATCACGAAACCGGCGCCCATCAGGTACCAGGGACCGCCGTGCATGAACCAGATCGCCCCACAGGCCGTCACCAGGGCCGCGATGGACCCCACCAACGGCCACTTCGAGGGCTCCACCATGTGGAAGGGATGATTACCACCACTCGCCATTCTTCTTACTCCCTTTGGTCGTTCTTTCGGGGCCTTGACCGCCCCGTCTATCCGTTAACGAATACGATCAGCCGCCCGGGCGCGCGTCGCCGGTGGCGACCGCGCTGGTCTTCTGTTCGGGTTGGACGGCGTCGGCCGCCCGATGAAAGGTGTAGGACAGCACGATATCGCGCACATCCTTGGTGTCCGGGTCCGTGAACAGGTCCGGGTCGATGTAGAACTGGACCGGCATGTCGACCTGCTGTCCGGGCTGCAGGGTCTGCTCGGTAAAGCAGAAGCATTCGGTCTTGATGAAATAGATGCCGGCCTTGTAGGGCGTCACGTTGAAGCTCGCCGTGCCGGTGATCGGCTTGGTCCCGTCGTTCTTGGCCGAATAGAAGGCCAAGGCCCCTTCGCCGCCGCGCACGGTCAGGCGCCGCTGTTCCGGCCGGAATTCCCAGTTCAGGTCCCGCGCCACGTTGGAATCGAAAGTCACGACGACCTTTTGATCCTCGGGCCCGGTGGCCCCGGGTGCCGCCGCGGCGACGCCGGTCGTCCCGCCGAAACCGGTGACCTGACAGAACAGCTGATACAAGGGCACCGCGGCGAAGGACAGGCCGACCATGCCGCCGACGACCCCGAACAGCACAACGGCCGTTTTCAGGTTGCGCGACTGGCGCCGTTTATCGGACATGTTCTGGTTCGGCATGGTTTCGCCGGATCCTCGCTACAATTCCCTTTGGCCGCCCGCGCGCCTTGCCCGGGCGGCGCCCGAAACCCTTAGTGGGTTTCGAGCTTGCCGGTCATGTCGGGCACGTCCTCGAAGGTATGGAACGGCGCCGGGCTGGCGACGGTCCATTCAAGGGTCGTCGCGCCTTCACCCCAGGGGTTGGCTTCCGCCGGCTTACCGGCCGTCAGCGTGCGCCAGACGACGACGAAGAACAGCAGCGTACCCAGGATGGTGATGGCGGCGCCGATCGACGACACCATGTTCCAGCCCGCATAAACGTCCGGATAATCCTGATAACGGCGCGGCATGCCGGCCATCCCCAGGAAGTGCTGCGGGAAGAACAGCAGGTTGACGCCGACGAAGGTCACCCAGAAGTGCAGGCGGCCGAGACCTTCCGGATACTGGCGGCCGCACATTTTGCCGATCCAGTAATAGAAGCCCGCGAAGATCGCGAACACGGCGCCGAGCGACAGCACGTAGTGGAAGTGGGCAACCACGTAATAGGTGTCGTGGAAGGCCATATCGACACCGGCGTTGGCCAGAACCACGCCCGTCACGCCGCCGACCACGAACAGGAAGATGAACCCGACGGACCACAGCATGGGCGTGTCGAAGCGGATCGACCCGCCCCACATGGTCGCGATCCAGGAGAAGATCTTCACCCCTGTCGGTACCGCGATGACCATTGTCGCCGCCACGAAATAGGCTCGCGTCTCGACGTTCAGCCCGACCGCATACATGTGGTGGGCCCAGACGACGAAGCCGATGAAGCCGATCGAGACCATGGCGTAGGCCATGCCCAGGTAGCCGAACACCGGCTTCTTGGAGAAGGTGGAGACGATCTGCGAGATGATGCCGAAGGCCGGCACGATCATGATGTAGACCTCGGGGTGGCCGAAGAACCAGAACAGGTGCTGCCACAGGATCGGGTCGCCGCCGCCGGACGGCACGAAGAACGTGGTGCCGAAGTTACGGTCGGTCAGCAGCATGGTCAGGCCACCGGCCAGAACCGGGAGCGCCAGAACCAGCAGGAAGGCGGTGATCAGGATCGCCCAGACGAACAGCGGCATGCGGTGGATGGTCATCCCCGGTGCCCGCATGTTCAGAATGGTGACGATGAAGTTGATGGCGCCCAGGATCGACGAAGCACCCGCGACGTGCAGGGACAGGATCGCGAAGTCCACGGCCATGCTGGGGCTGAAATCGATACTGGAGAGCGGCGGATAGACCGTCCAGCCGGTCGCCGCACCGCCGCCGATCAAACCGGAGAAGATCAGCAGGACCGTGGCGGCCACGAGCAGCCAGAACGAAACGTTGTTCATCCGCGGGAAAGCCATGTCCGGCGCGCCGATCATCATCGGCACGAACCAGTTGCCGAAACCGCCGATCAGCGCGGGCATGACGAAGAAGAAGATCATCAGGAAGCCATGCGCCGTGACCAGCACGTTGTAGAAGTGCGCGTCGGCGATGAACTGGATGCCCGGTTCGGCCAGTTCCAGACGGATCAGCCAGGACGCCACACCGCCCAGGATCGCGGCGAATACGGCAACAATCATGTACAAGGTGCCGATATCCTTGTGGTTGGTGGAATAAAGCCACCGGCCGATGCCCGCGGGGGCGTGGTTGTGATCGTCGTGCCCGCTATGCGCTGTCGCTTCACTGGCCATGGGTCAACCTCTTCTCGTTCTCTTGTCCATCGGCCGCCCGGCGGCGGGCCGAAATTCTTGTGTCATGCCGTGCGTACGGCCGTTCAGTCCTTGACCTGGGCGACTTTGACGGTCGCCTCGCCGGGGATCGGCTCCGGCATGCTGTCGGCGTATTTGGCTTGCGCCGACTTCACCCAGGCGGCGAATTCCTCTTTCGAGACCGCCTTGACGTGGATCGGCATGTAGGCATGGCCGACACCGCAAAGTTCGGAACACTGGCCGTAGTAATCGCCCGTCTTGGTGATGCGCACCCAGTTTTCGTTGGTGCGGCCGGGGACCGTGTCCATTTTCAAACCGAAGGCCGGCATCGCCCAGTTGTGGATGACGTCTTCCGAGGTCTGCAGGATGCGGATGTTGGTTTCCACCGGCAGGACCACCGTGTTGTCCACGGTCAGAAGGCGCGGCTGGCCGGGCTTCAGGTCTTCCGTGGCGACCATCTGGCTGGCGAATCCGAAATCGCCGTTGTCGGGATACTGATAGGACCAATACCACTGATGGCCGGTGACCTTCAGCGTCATGTCCGGGTTCTCGTGCTTGTCCATGTAGAACAGCAGCTTGAACGACGGCACCGCGACGACGACCAGAATGATGATCGGGACCACCGTCCACACCACCTCGATAAAGGTGTTGTGCGTGGTCTTCGACGGCACCGGATTGGCCTTCTCGTTGAATTTGAAGATGACGTAGATCAGCAACGCCAACACGAACAGCGTGATCAAGGTGATGATCCAGAACAGCAGCTCGTGGAAGTCGTGGATCATTTCCATGACCGGCGAGGCGGCGTCCTGGAAATTCATCTGCCAGGGCTTCGCGATGCCGTCGGCCTGTGCGGCTCCCGGGAACGTCAGCGCGCCCATGCAGAAAGTAAGAAGGGAAAATGCGGCTCCTGTGATCAGGGCGTGCAGTCTCAAGGTCATGATCCTCATCCGAAATTGCCGGGCATTAGGAATTTACACTGAAAACGCGTGAATCCGTTATGCCCTTGTTTCTTAACCTGATATGCCACCACACAGCCACGCGAAGCGGTGCCGCACCGCCGGGGGGGCAAGTTGGTCTTAGCTACCATCCCCCGGCGGCGTTGCAAAGGCTTTTTTACCCTGGACAAACGGCCTATTTGCCTTGATTTTCCGCCCCTGCGGTCCATCTTGGGGTCAGTCGGCGGGGTTCGCCGTCGCAATCCATTGATGCGGCCGGGGGCCGAACCGGGCCCGGGTAACGTGAGGAACGATAGATGATGAAGAATTGGCAGATGGGCGCGCTCCTGGGCGCCGTCGCGGTCGGCATGAACCTTTTGTTCTGGCTGCACATGACCACCCGCTAGGCCGGGCACCGCATTTCTCCTTCCCTTTTCAACCGATCCGGAAGCGGCACGTCCATGACCGTCCCCATCACTGTACAAGACCTTCCCCATCTGATCGCCGGGTTCAACGCCCTGTCGGTCGTCTTCATGACCGTCGGCTACATCTTCATCAGACAGGGTGCGCGCGACAAACACCGCGCCATGATGCTCTGTGCGGCGGGGGCCTCGGCGCTGTTTCTGGTCGTCTACGTGATCTACAAGCTCAATTCCGGCTTCGCCAAGTTCGGCGGCGAAGGAACGATCCGGCCGATCTACTTCACGATTTTGATCGTCCATGTCCTGGGCGCCATCGCCATCACGCCGCTGGTCCCGATGACCTTCTGGCGGGCCCTGACCGGCCAGTTCGAACGCCACCGGGCGCTCGCCCGCTGGGTCTGGCCGCTGTGGATGTACGTCGGGATTTCCGGCGTCGTGGTCTACGTCATGGCCGTCCACATGTATCCCTTTACCGGCGGCTGACGGGAGCGGGCGAATGAGCGATACGCAATCCACCGCCCTGACGGGCGCGCAATTGGGCGTCGATGCACGGTGGGAAGTCCGCGCCTGGCTGATGCTGGGCGTGGCGGCCCTGGCGATCGCCGGGGTTTTCGCGCTGATGCTGGCCGTCTCCCGGGTGCCGGGAACGGAAGACATCGTGCCCTGGCCGCTGCACTTCTTCGAGAAGGGCCTGGTCATCCACGTCGTTTATTCCTTCGTCGTCTGGTTCCTCTGCATGTTGGGCGCGCTGATGGCCGCGACGACGCATCATCTGTCCGGTGGGCGGACGCTGACCCGCACGGCGGCGCGGTCCGCCGTTTGGATGGCGGCGGCGGCGGAGATCCTGCTGGCCGCCCCCGCCCTGCAACACAACAGCGTGCCGTCGCTCAACAATTATGTGCCGGCGATCATCGACCCGATGTACTACCTGGGTCTGGTTCTGCTGTTCATGGCCCTGACCTTCATGGTCGTACGCCTGCTGGTCGCCTTCCTGAAACGCGTCTATCAGCCGGGGCCCGAGGGCCTGGGCGTGGTCCTGACCGGCGTGATCTACCTGTTCGCCTTTGCCTGCCTGGCCGTGACCTTCAACCTGGCCTCGGGCGAGCGGGCATCGGCGGAATTGAACGAACGCCTGTTCTGGGGCGGCGGCCATGTGCTGCAGTTCGTCAACACGGGCCTGATGCTGATCGCCTGGTTCGCCCTGGCGTCGCGGGCCGGGCGCCCCGTTTCGGCGGGCGTTTATTTCGCCTCGGCGGCGGCGCTGACCCTGTTCGCGCTGATCGGCCCCCTGCTTTACGCGATCTATCCCGCATTCAGCCCCGAACAGACCCAGGCCTTCACCGACCTGCAATACCTGCTGGGCCCGGCGCCGGTCGCCATGGCGGCGGCGGTTCTGCTGGTCCGAGGCGGCGCAACGGCCCCGGCCGACGACGCCGGACGCTTGGCGCGTCTCGTCCTTTATCTGTCCATGGCGGTGTTCTTCCTGGGCGGGTTCCTGGGCCTGTTCGTCGATGGCGCCGACACCCGCACCCCGGCCCATTACCATGGCGTCATCGGCGGCGTGAATTTGGGCCTGATGGGATTGATCCTGGTTTATCTGCTGCCGTCGTTGGATCGCGCCTGCGCCCTGACGCGGCCGGTCTTCGTGCTGTTCTGGCTATACGGTGTGGGTCAGGCCCTGCATTCGGCGGGCCTGTTCCTGGCCGGCGGATACGGTGCCCCGCGCAAGGTCGCGGGCGACGTCGCCGGGTTGGAGGCGCTGGGCGCGCAGATCGGCCTCTACGGCATGGGCGTCGGCGCGGTGATCGCCGTGGCCGGTGGCGTCATGTTCATTTGGTTCGTCGGACGGCAGCTGCTGCGCCCGGAACCGGCGGGCCAGTCC
>MDTA01106314.1_pt1 | contig 38352 bp, 37 predicted proteins | sample 811151 | NCBI WGS metagenome assembly MDTA01 (sample SAMN05326648, study PRJNA326480) | marine metagenome | isolation source: seawater | place: Indian Ocean: South | collected 2010
ATTTCAATTATTTCAATTGTTCCTTTAATAATAATTTTTTTTTTATCTCGAAATTATAAAACACGGGTAAATATAATAAATTTTAAAAATTTATATAGGATCTATTTCAATTATAAAAAAAAAATCATTTTTTTATTTCTTATTTTCCTCACAACTATAGTTTTAACCAATTTTTCTTATGACATTTATAATAGATTTATACTTTATGATGACAATATTTTTATTAAATACTTTTATTCTTTTGTTTTTCAAATTTTTTTATTTTCTTTTTTTTCATACATAATTTTTTTTGAAACATTAAAAAAAAATAATTTTGTGATAATTTTAATTTTTATATTTTCGTCTTTTTTAATTTTTACTTCTATTCTTAGTAGAGAGTATATAATTTTTGTTTCTTTTTTTATTTTAATTTTCTATTTTTCAAAAAAAAATTTTTTAAATTTAGATATTAAAAATTTTATTGTTTTATTTATCTATTTTATTTTGGTCGTTGGTAATTTTTATTTGACTAATTTAATACGTGATAATCTACATATCTATAATTATGATCTAAGTTTAAAAGAAGAGAAAACAAAAGAATATAACGAAAAAAAAATACAAACTGAAAAAAAACTTTCACCAAACAATAATATTAAAGAAAAAAAATTTTCTAAATTAAAACAAGAAACATCTTTAAATAATTTAGATAGATATTTATATCATTTAGCCGATATATTGATTAACCGATTTGTTGGTATTAATGAAATATCTAAAATATATCATTTAGAAAATAAAGGTCCTAAATTATTTTTATCATCTATTGTAAATAAAAATAATCCAGGCAAATCTTTCTTTGATAAGCAACTATTTGATAGCGATATTGATAAAGATACATTTTTAGAAAACCAGTTTTATAAAAATATTGTTTCAATTAATCTTCCAGGTATTATTGGATTTTTATACTATTCAAATTCAAAAATATTTATTTTTATTTCTTTAATTTTAATTTCTATTTTACTATTGTTTTTTGAGAGAATTTTTTTATATCTTTCCGGTAATCCATATTTTGTGAGCATGTTGTGCTACCTGAATATAAACAAAGTTGTACATTTTGGGCATAACCCACTTGATTATTATAAAACAATTATTGCTATATTAATGACTATTTTTTTCTTCAAGGCATGTAATAAATTTCTTTACATAAAATAAAATTTAAGAATTTTTTTTATACTTATCTACTAATCTAAAAAACAAATTTAGTGTTACTACAATAAAAATTATACTAAAAACTGATTTGTAAATATTTATAGGCTGGTGTCCAAAATGAATTATTTTGTTTACAACAAAAAATATGCAGTATGAATTTAGAAATATGTTTTGAGAAAAATATAAAATTAGTTTTTCAAACAATATAAAAATTACAGAAATTAAAATTAAAGAAATAAAAATAAATGTTTTTGAATTTGAATAGTATAAAAAGCCAATGATTCCTACGGTTGAAAGGAACTTATTTTTTTTTATTTTTGTATGATCATCTACATAATTATGACCAAGTGAATATTTGTTAATTATTTCATCAAAAAAAAATTTGTTATCAGATGATGGTCGTATTGCTGAATAAATTAGATCATAACCCTTATTTTCTATTTTAATTACTTGAGATAGCGTGTTAATTCCAACAAATCTGTTAAGAAAAATTTCAATGGTAGATTTAAATAATTTCTGGTTGTTATAATTAGGTGGTGGATTTGAACTAAATTCAACTAATTTTTGTTGTTTTTCAGAAATAGATATTTTTTCTTTAACAATATTAAATTCAAAAACTCTTAAATGGTTAATTATTTTTAAATTAATTACAAAAAGTATCAAAATTGCAATCAAAAATAAAAAAAATTTAATTAAATTGAACTTTTTAAATGAATTATAATTTTGTAATAAAAAAAAAGTGATTAGAAAGATAAAAGTATTAACAATAAAATATCTGCTTAAAATTGAAATCGAAATTATAAATATTGAAGGAACTAAAATTAAAAGTAACCTAGAGTAATTTTCTCTATTATTAATAAAACTAACAAAAATGTAATAACTTATTGGAACATAAATTAATAGTTGAAACAAAAAAGAAAAAAAAATCTTTATAATAGAATAATAGTCATAGTCTACTCCACGCATATAAATACCAAAATAGTAATTGATAAAACTTACAATCAACAAAAAAAAATTGAAAAAAAATAAATTTTTAATACTTGGAGAAAAAATACTAAAATATTTTTTATATATATTTCTTTTAATTAAATTTTTATAATTAGGAAATAGAAAATTATTAGGAATGTAATATATCATTATTAATGAAATATTTATAATTATTGATATATGTAATAATTCAATTTTTTCCTTTAAACTAAGAAATCTTAAATAATTAATTATTATTATAAAATCTAATTCACTAAAAATAACATTTAATGAAAATGAGAAAAAAAAACCTAAAAAAATAAAAAAAACAAAAAACAATAAGTAAAAATTTTTAAAGTTATAAATTGTCTTTTTTAGTAAAAAAAAAGTCGATAATGATAATATTAAATATAGTGCTCCTATTTGGTATAAATCAATTTTTAAAATAACAAAAAAACTAATTAAAAAAAAAAATGAAACAAAAAGATAATATGAAATATTTTTAATATACAAAAAACGTAACATTTAAATTCGTTTTATAATAAAAAATTCATATAATATATATGATAGAATTGAATAAATAAAAATTAAACCCACTAATAAATTTTTTTGAAAATAAATTATAAAAATGACAATTAATATTTGCAATAAAGCATAAAAGATATCATTTTTAAGAACATTTTTAACTAGATTATTTTGAACAAATTTTTTTAGTCTGACTACTTGTGAAAGAAGAAAAATAAATGCTGCAGATGTTGAAAAAAACAATGCAATATAAAAAAATTCAGTAAAATAAGAAAAATCATAATAAAAAATATTTAATAAAGAAAACAATAATATAAAAAAGTAAACAAAAAGTATTATTTTAAAATAGTTTGGAATTAATCTCCTTCTATTAACTAAATTTATACCAACAGTGTTCACATATAATGTTGCAGGCATTGATCCAATTGAAAAACAAAATACAAGGGTTGAAGCGTTAGAAATATCAAAAAAAGTTGAAATTAAGTATCTTATTAAAAAATTAGAAAATGATAAAGCTGTAGTTGAAAAATAAAAATATTTTAAATCTTTTTTATCAAAATTGTATAAACTTTTTTTGAGTGGATTTGAAATATCATGTTTATAATTTAGAAAAATTTTTTTTATTAAGAAAATAAAAAAAATTAAATTGAGGCCACAGTAACAAATTATAGGAATTAAAAATAGATTGAAGTCATATAAAGTGGTTAACGTAAATACTAATATTACAAAACATTCAGTATAAAATAAAACTTGAAAATTTATTTTTTTTATCTGTAAATAAGCTATAAATATTTCTTTAATCCAGCAAAATAAAATAACTAAAATAAATACAAAATAGTAAATATTAGATTCATTAAAATTAAAAAAAAAGTTTATAAGAAAAAAGTTTATAATTAATATTGAAATAATAATTAAAATTCTCTCTAAAATAGTAATATTTAATCTCTGAACTTCTTGATTGCTCAAAAGCCAATTTCTCATATGTCCTGAAAGAGAAAAAATTAAAAATTGGTTAATAGATAGTAATAGTGCAAAATTTAAACTAAAATTTTCTTTTCCCACTATGTATAATAGTAAAAAAATATATGTTGGAAAAAAAAAGTTAATAATATACGAAAAATTTATATAATTACGTGTTAAATAAAGCTTAATATTATAATACATTTTTTTATTTTGTATGGTTATATACCTATATATCAATTACCAGAATTAAAGCTTATTTAAATGAAAGAATTTATAAAATCTATAATAAATTATTTAAAATTTTATTTCCCCGCAAAACATAAAAGTAATGAAAAATATGATTTAAATAAATTTCAAATTTATCCTGAGGGTGTCAATTATAATAAAACTATGACTGAGTATTGTACTAAATTATTAAATGAAATTAATTTTAATATTAATGAAGCAAGCTGTGTGGGAACATGTTTTGCTGAAGAATTTGCAATGCTATTAACTAAGAAATCAAAAAGTTATAACATTCTTGAGCAAAATGTTTTTTCTTTTCAGGCTAATTGGGGAAGAGTTTATACTGTAAAAAACTTAAAGCAGTTAATTGACTACACATTCGATAAAGATTACCCAATTTTTTCAGACAAAATTTTGGATGGTTATATGGACCCATTAAGGGACTATTCGTGTGGTACATTTTCAGATGAAGAAACATTAAAAAATTCAGTAATTTATCATAGAAAATCAAGTGAAGAGGTACTCAAAAATAAAGAATTCTTATTTATTACGCTTGGTCAAACAGAAACATGGTTTGATGTTGAACAAAAATTTTTTTGGGGTGCTGCGCCTGTAAAATCATATAATTTTTATAACGATAGAAATAAATATAAATGTATAAATTTTAGAATTGAAGATATAATTGAAGATCTAATTTATATAGTAAAAAAGATAAAAAAATTCAATAAAAAAATTAAAATAATTTTTACTCTAAGTCCTGTTCCCTCTTATGCAACATTTTTTAAAAAAAATGTTGTTCTATCATCTGCAGAAGGAAAAGCTAAATTGAGAGTTGCATTAGAAAGAATTACAAATGAGTTTGATTATTGTTATTACTTTCCCTCTTTTGAATGTGTGATTATGGATAACAATAATTTTAATTCAGACAATAGACATGTAAAAAAATCAAAAATAAATCAGATCTTTAAAGTATTTTAAAAATTAATAAAAAAATTTATTTTTATAATATTGAATTTTTGTTTTTGTATAATAAAAATTTTTCGGTAATAAATATTGTAGCGGATTGCTTAATGTAAAGCATGTTCCATGTTTGAACCAATTTTTTGGAAAATCTAGTTTATATTTTTTGTAAGGGTCAAAAGATTTGGAATAATAATCAACATATATAGATGATCTGATTTTTGATCCTTTTTTAATTTTTGATACTGCATGAAAACTGTAGGGCGTGTGTAAAAAAATTACAGCTCTGTTTGGTTTATAATTTATTTTTTTTATTTTTTTTGTCCCATTGAAATTATAAAGTTCAGTTGATCCACCCCAATTTTTTTTCCAATAATCACTTAGGTAAATAATTATATTCATTACATGAGGATATCCTGTTTTGGGATCTGAGGAATGGTCAACATGTGGTCCAAGATATCCGCCGGATTTCATCTCATGATAATTTGCCAGTTCAGAGTTTCCAGATATAGTTACACATAAATCATTTATTTCTGAAAATTTCTTTAAATGTGACAACCATTTTTTTCCATTAAGTTCTTTGACGAGTAATTTTATATATTTTGGTAAGCTTGTATTTTTACTTATCCATTTTTGTTTTTCTACCAATGAATTAAAAGATTTACCTTTTTGTTTGTCAAATTTTTTAATTTCTGTTTTGATTAATCTAAAATATTTTTTATCTAAAAAATTATCAATTATAATATGAGGAAATGGTTTAGTTACATTATATTTATTTTTTAGCTTATTTAGTTTATAAAAACTTTTAAGAGATATCATAAAGTTTTTTAGCAAATAAAGATGAAGAATAAAGTAAAAAAAATGAAAGACCTTAGTTGTGTTATAGCATCAGATGGTAGAAAAGCTTTAATCAATACTGTAAAATCTCTGCTTAGAGGATCTGTTATACCTGCAGAAATAATAATTTGTATACCAAATGGACACAAATTAACCGATAAAATATTTTACTTAAATAATAATATTAAAATAATTCAAAGTAGAAAAGGACAAGTAATACAAAGGCTCAATGGTTTTAAAAAAACAAAAAGAAATATTGTATTACAAATTGACGATGATCTAAAAATATCTCGAAAATGTGTTCAAATTTTATATAAAACTTTAAAAAGTAAAGGAAAAGGCAATGTCATCGGTCCAAATTTAATAAATAATAATAAAGATATTTTTAAATTTAAAAATTGGAAAAATTATAAATGTGGAGATATCACAAACTTTGGCGAAGGTGTACCCGTAGAAAATTTTTGTTTTAAAAGAAATTTAATACAAACAAGTTGGATACCAGGAGGTTGTGTAATTCAATTTAAGAAAGATATTATAATGAAAAATTTCTTCCCATTTAATAGTAAGGCTTATAATGAAGATTTAATAAATTCTTTTTTAAGACAGAAAAAAAAAATTAATCATTACGTGTGTAAATCTGCAAAATGTTATTTAGTAAACCATTCAGATGTAATTGAATTTAAAAATATTGTTAATTATTTAAAAAGTAGGATATATTTTTTAAAAATATCAAAAAAACTTAATTTTAAATTTTATATTTTTATTTTAATTCTTATCCCAAAACTGGTAATTAAAAGAATATTAAATTTTATCAAAATCATTTGAATTAAGATAAGTATTAATCCAATTTTTTAATTGCGCTCTTTTCATCCAACTTTTATTGTTGTTTGAACTATATTCAAATCCATTTGGAACTTTTTTTCCTTTTTTTACGTAACTTTTAATTTGTTTTGTATTAATTAATGAAGATAATATTTTGTAAAACTTTTTGTATTCATATGTGAAATAAGAATCTTCTTTTGACACCATAATTTCATGAAGCTTTTCGCCTGGCCTGATTCCAATTATTTTAATTTTATTTCTATTATTTATAGTTTTTGCAATATCTGTAACATTCATTGATGGTATTTTTGACACATATATTTCGCCACCCAATGAATCGGAAAAAGCAAATAAGACAAGATCAACAGCTTGTTTCAATGTAATCATAAATCTTGTCATTTTTTTATCTGTGATTGTGAAGGTGCCGCTCTTTTCTTGTTTTAAAAAGAAAGGTATGACGGATCCTCTCGAGCCCATAACATTTCCATATCTTACAACTGAAAATATAGTTTTTTCTTTATTCTCCAAAAAGTTCGATGATATAAATAGTTTATCAGAGCAAAGTTTTGTGGCTCCATATAAATTTATAGGATTACATGCCTTGTCTGTAGATAAAGCAACAACTTTTTTTACGTTGTTATTGATACATGAGTTGATTAAGTTTATGGCGCCATTAATATTTGTTTTTATACACTCCACAGGATTTTTTTCTGCGGTAGGTACAATTTTTGTTGCTGCAGCATGTATTACATAATCCGATCCCTTTATTGCTCTATCTAAAGAACCTGGATCTTTAACATCTCCTATTATAAATTTTATTTTTTTTACGTTTTTATATTTTTCCTGTAAATGCCATTGCTTCATTTCATCTCTAGATAAGATTCGAAGTTCTTTAAAGGTAGAGTGATCAGCTAAATGTTCAATCATTTTTTTACCAAATGATCCTGTTCCACCTGTTATTGTTAATATTTTATTTTTAAACATTGATTATTCTTGTAATCATTTTTTAATTAATTCCAAGGAATATTCAAATTTGAAATTAAAGTTTAATTATATATAAATAATTATGACTAATTTTCTAACTATAGATAATTTTCTTGATAAAAAAGATATGATGCAATTAATAAAATCTATAAATAAAAGTAGAGTTGAGGGAATACAAGTTTTTCATAATTCTATCGATAAAAATCTTAATATATTTGAGTCTTCGCTTAAGAAAGAATTTATTAAAAAATTACAAAGAAAATATTTACCTAAAGCAATTGAAATTTTAGGAAAAATTAATCCAAAAAAGTTAGATCTTTATGATTATTCTGATTTTACACTTATAATAACCAATAAAAATAAAAAATTTCCGATACATGATGATACTCCTGACAAAATTTTGAGTGGTGTTATTTATCTTTACCCACAAAAAAACAAGGGAACAATATTTTATAATAATAAAAAAGGAGATAAAAAAAAAATAGTTAAATGGAAACAAAATAGAGCTGTATTTTTTTCAAGAATTGAAAAAAAAAGTTGGCATTCATATGAAGGTGATGGTATTTCAGATAGGATTACATTGGTGTTTAATCTTAAAACTTATAGAATTAAAAGAGTTTATAAAATTGAAAATAAAAGTTTTATTTTTGGCATATTGAGATGGAAATTAAATCCTTTTATTCATAGAATTTTCGGTAAAATAATTTAAGAATGTTTAAGTTTATTGCTTTAATTATTTATAAATTAATTTTTATAATTGATTTGCTTGCAAATAAATTTTTTGAAAGAAATATTTTACTTTGGATTAAAGAATTCATAGAAAAGGATAATCATTTAAAAATAAAAATAGGAAAAAAAAGCTTCAAATTTTTTGTACCAAATAATTTAATTAAATGGAGAATAGACACTTTTTTTGAAAAAGAACCAGAAACTATTGAATGGATTGATGGTTTTAGATTAAACAAATTTACTTTTTGGGATATTGGCGCAAATATTGGGCAGTACTCAATTTATTGTGCTGCGAGACATAAAAATAGCACAATAATAGCGTTTGAGCCTTCTGCAAACAATTTAAGAGTTTTATGTAGAAATATAGCAATAAATAAATTTTATAAAAAAATTAAACTATTACCTATTGCGTTGACTAATATTGAAAATAATTTTCAAATACTAGAGGAGAATGATGTTGCTGAGGGCTCTGCTCATAATAATTTCGGTAAAACTAAAACAAAAAGAGATAACAATTTAAAATATACCACTTTTGGTACTTCCATAAATTATTTAATTAAAAATAAAATCCTTAAAATACCAAATTATATTAAAATTGATGTTGATGGAATTGAGCTTTTAATTCTTTTAGGTGCAAGTAATTTTCTTTTAAATAAAGATATCAAAGAAATTTCGATAGAAATTAATAAGAATAAAAGAACACAATATAAAAAAATATTAAAAATTATGAAAAAAAATAATTTTGAAGTTACTCAATTTAAACATAATAAAAAATTCCATTTGTTGGAAAATTCAAAAAATACATATAATTTTTTATTTAAACGAGTTTAAATTTTAAATTTTTAAACTTGGGATAAGTTTTCTAAGTCTTAGACTTTCATTAGGTTTAATATTAGCCATAACTAAACCTTTTCCTTTTTTTTTTAATTGATAAAATTTTCCCATCAGGTGAAATTATTGCCGAATGTCCATAAGTTTCACGATTTTTTGTATTTTTTCCATATTGATTTGGAGCAAATACATAGCAAAAGTTTTCTATTGCCCTTGCTTTTAAAAGTTCAATCCAATGTCTAGCTCCTGTAACTTTTGTAAATGAGGATGGGATTGTTATAAACTTTATATTTCTTTTAGACAAATTTCTGTATATTTCAGGGAATCTAAGATCAAAGCAAATTGATAATCCTATCTTGCCCCATGGCAAATTTGTTGTAACAAGTTTATTTCCACTTTTAAAAACATTTGACTCTTTATGTGTCTCACTACTAGTCTTTACATCAAACATGTTTATCTTGTCATAGTGAGAAAAAATTCTACCATCTGAATTAATTACAATTGATCTATTTCTTAATTTATTCTCTGCTTTTACAATAATTGATCCAATAATTATCCATTTTTTTTCCTTTTTTGATAATTTTTGTATTTTTTTTATCAGAGGATCTTTTCTCATATTAAATGAATACTTATAAAGAATTTTTTTATCAGAACTTAATATAGATGAATACTCAGGCGTTATTATTAAATCACTTTTTTTTTTTATAGCTTGTTCAATATACTTTAATAAATCGCTGCAATTTTTTTTATAGTTCTCGCCTGTCGAAAGCTGAATACAAGTAATTTTCATAAGGATATTTTAAATTTTAAATTTTTAATGCTCAATATTTATTTTCCTAACCAAATATTTTATTGATATTTTTTTTTTTTGGTAAACAGTAAGCGTCCCTATAATAGCTTTTTTTAAAAATATTTGTTTTTAAAATTTTCTCAAATTCTTTAACGTTATGTATTTTGTTTCTGGTATTAATTGAACCTTCAAGCGACAAAGGATCAAAGTTAATTTCCTTCTTTTTAGAATAGTAAAAAGGAACTATTCCAGACTTTACAGCATCAAAAATTAAAGATGTACCTCTATAAAGTGCTAAGTTACATTTCATAAAATCAACATTTACATCAGAATTTTCGGAAAAAGTAACTTTTTTTTCTTTTACATATTTATCCATCATGGTTTCAAATTTTTTTTGTTTGCTTTTTAATAAAGGATGTAATCTTATATGAAAGGAAACTTTGTTATAAGAATTTAAATAATTAGAGCAAAAATTTAAAAGTATATTTGTTTCCTCCTCAATTCCCTCAGGAATTATTAGACAGTTAAAATTATTTTTTTTATTTTTTTTTATATATAACTTTGAAATTCTATTTGAGCCAATCATTATTGTTTTATCTCTGTATTTTTTAATACTTGAAAATTTATTAAAACTATTCCTACCGCTCGCAAGAATATAATCAGGGTCACTACCGTTATTGATTATTTGTGTGTATGAATACTGATTTTTAAAAGGCAGTGAGTGGTGAAACGCAAATTTTTTTATATTCTTATTAATTTTATTTGACGCATAAAGAATGTTTCTTTCATATGCGTGACCTTCGTATGTAATAACTACTTTTTTAGGTTTAGTTTTGCTGATTAGCTCTAGTGCTTGATGATAAATTCTTAAATTTGTGAATGTTGATTTTGATATCAAGTTTACAACTATTAACAAATGAAATTTTTTTTCAAAATCTCTTTTATATATTTTGTGAGCATTTACTTGAAGGAGAAATTCTTTAAATAATTCCAAAAATATTTTTAATTCTTTGAAAAAATTGAGGTAAATATTAAGAATAATTTTATTTTTACTACTTCCTATTCTTGTTCTTGTATGGTTTAAAAGTACTAGGTTATATCTCTTTCTAACATTTGAGAATATATGTGAAAAATAAATATCATTTGAATTTTTGTTAAAAACTTGATCTTTATTCTCTAAGTGCGAGAAAAAAATAAAATTAGCCTTTTTAATTTTTTCAAAACTTGTTTTCTTTGTGAAAGATCCAATTAAAATATCAAAAATTAATTTTAAAAAATTGATTAAAAAAATTTTAATTAATTTTAGATAAAAAAATTTTTCAAAAATTAATTTATAACTTTTAAGAAAAATTGGATGAGGCCTTACCACAAATAGCTCTGATACGCTTAAAAAAGTAATAGAGTTTAAATTATTTTCAATTATCTTGCTTGATACCTTGCAAATATTTTTAAATTTATTTTCATTAATCATTAATAAAATTTTTTAAACTCTCTTTTTCAACTATTGTTTTAACATTCCAACTATAAGTGTTTGATATTTTTCCAGAAGGATCATAAAAGCATGATTTTATATTGTAATGATTTGCAATATAAGTAGGACCTGTAAACGGCATAGAAATTACCTTAAAATCTAATTTTTCATTAAATATATTGAAAATATTTTCATCATGATGAATTTCTTTTATTTTTTTTTCAATCTTTAATCTTTCTAAAAAATTAGAATAATTTTTATCTAGATTTGTTGAACTTCTTTTTATTTTAAAAAATATTTCGCATTTATTCGCGTCTACATTTGTAATAATATCATCATAAAATTTTTTGACATTGGGGTATGTATAATACTCATTTGGCATACCCAAATAGATAAATCTACTAAATCTATGAGGTGACACATCAAATAAGATTAAATTTGTTTTATTATTAGATAAATCTATTTTTTTTTTATTAGTGCATTTTTTATTTATATTAAAAGACGGTATAGGCCCAACAATGCTAAAAGATAAATTTTTGTTTGAAGTAATTACTTTTTTTAATATTTCCTCTTGTCTTTTATCCCAAATTAAAAAATTATTCCAATTTAGAGATCTATAACCTGAATAAGGAATCTGTTCCTGACTTGATAAATATATCAATTCAAAATTACTTGAGGTAAAATAAACATAAACGTTTTTTTTTTTAATATTTTTGGAAAGTACCCATAATGGCTGATCAAACATGTAAATATTACTAAAAAAGCATTTTAATTTATTTAAATTAATTTTTTCTGAATTAATGTGAAAACCATCAACTTCAATAATTTTGAAAAAATTAAAAGCAAAGTACCATAATGGAGAAAAAATTAAGCAAAAACACACTAAGAATTTATAATGTAATAAAATTATAAATTTTAACAAATTTATGAATTTAACAAATTTAAATATTTCTAATTCTCTTACAAAAATTGATTTGTTATTGAACTTTATTTCATTTTTTTTTGCACTATCTGTATACAAAATACTTGTATCAAATTTATTTAAAATCCAACTAATATTATTTTCATAAGTTTTATTAATAGTGTCCCAATAATTTTTATTCAAATAATCGTAATTTTGAATATATATACCAGGTTATGATTTGATTTGCGTATGTCTATAGTCTTTATTTAAAATGAGTCTTATTTTATAAATAACCTTTAAATATTGTTTAACTATATGTTTAATTAAAAAAAATTTCCAAAAAATATTATTAAAAATAGAAACGGTATAATTTTCGTTTTTGATAAGTAAATTTAATTCTGTTGGCATTGCAAAATCAAATTTCTTTCCAGTTAGAGACAATAATAATTTTTTATTAAAGTTATAATTTAAATTTTCATAAATAAAGTTTGATTTAATATTTTTTAAGAAATCTTCATAATCTATGTTTTTTATCAAATGGCTGAAAATAAATATATTTTTTTTTACTTTAAATTTTTCTTCAATTAAAGATCTTAAATGCAAAATATTTTTAAATTTATTTTGTTTTAGCGCCTCATAACCTTTAAGTAAATTTTTTTCATTTTGAAAAAGTTTCATAATTATTAATATATTTTTTTTGAAAATATAATTTGATTTTTTTTTATTTTTTTGAAGAACAAATTTTCTTTTGTAAATCCGTTTTTTTTAAATGCTTTAATTGCATGTAAATTTTTTTTATCTACACCAAGATATATTTTATTAATTTTTAGTTTTAGTTTTAGTTTTTTCTCTATCATCTTTAGTGCTCTGCCAAAAATATTTTTTCCTGTATAATTTTCATCAATCATCACACCCAATATTCCAATTTTTTTTTTAATATCATGAATTCTAATATTGCCAATGTGAATATTTTTATTGAAAATACCTAATAATAATGAATTTTTGTCAAATCTATTTTTTAATATATAAGATCGAAGTTTAAATAGGTTTTTATTTCCTCCTTTAGATAAAATAAAATTATTTGTTTTCTTAAGTATTTCTAAATATTCATAATTAGCATCTTTAATTAATAACTCTCTAATTAATGTATCTTCCTCCTCAACATAAAAATATCTAATCATGGTAGTTTAGAACTTCTTCTTTTAATCTATTTTTAAAACTTGTTGTAATTAAATTCTGCTTAAAGTTTTTATATTCAAATTTATTCTTGTTAGGAAATAAAATTTTTTTTTTGTAAATTTTATATAAATATTGAATTACCTCTTCGGCACACATTGGATTTTTATAAGCCAAATTTATAATTTTATTATTAAATTTCTTATTCAAAATTTTTTTTATTGCAACTGCAACATCTTTAACATGTATTGCTGTCCATATTGGAAAACTTGTAAAATCCATTTTATTTTTCGAATTTAAAAATTTTATACAGTTATATATAAGTCCATTTTTTCTATTTCCCCCAAAAAGCCCAGGTATCCGCAAAATTATTACTTTTTTTTTTGAATTTAATAATAATTTTTCGCAAACAATTTTTGATTTTGCATATTCACTGGTGTCTTTTTGAATTGAAACTTTTTGATTTTTTATTTTTTTTTTACTACCATAAACACTGAATGATGAAATAAAAATTATATTTTTAATATTAGTTTTCAGAATATTTTTTATAATTTTAATATTTTGTAAATTTTTTTTCTGATTGTTATAATCTTTAATCTCTTTTGGAACAAATCCAGCGGCATGTATGAGTATATTGTTTGATTCAAAATTTAATTTTTTTTTAACGTTTTTTTCCAGTAATAGATTTACATTAATATCTGCATTTTTTCTTCCAGCAGTAATTAATGAAATTTTTTCTTTAGAAAATAACTTATATATTTCAGATCCCAAATAACCAGTTTTACCAGTTAAAATTATTTGCTTATCATGTCCCACGTTATCCAATGATCTCTTTTTATTTTTTTTTTTACTTTCTTTCCAATTATTTTATTTGATAAGTATGGTTTAATTCCATATCCAGGCCTTTTATAAATCAAATCGCTCTTTTTTATTATCTGACCTTTATTTAAAGTTACTGCAGCGTGCGTTGACCTTTGAGCTTTATCAGCCATTTTTAGTTCTATTTTAGAGTAATTACCTTTTTTTCCATTTCCAAAGCCACTTTCTATTTTTCTTATTTTCTCGACCATTTTCTTAAATTCCAAAGGCATCATTGCAAATTTATGATCTGGACCAGACATTTTTCTATTTAGAGTAAAATGTTTTTCTATCACTTTTGCCCCAAATCCTAGTGAGGCAAGAATCATATGATCTCCCATTGAATGGTCTGACAGCCCGGTGATTAAATTATATTTATTTCGCATTTGATTAATTGCTTTCAAATTCATTAAATTTTCTGGTGCAGGATAGATCGATGTACACTCTAGTAAAATAATTTTATTATTTTTTGCTTTTTTACATGTTTTTACAGCCCTAGAAATATCAGCGTCAGAAGCTAAACCAGTAGAAAGTATTATAGTTTTTTTTTTTTGAGCAATATATTTAATCAAATTTAAATCAGTAAGATCAAAAGATGCTACTTTAAATAATTGGACACCTAAGTCATCCAGTTCATCAACTGCTTCATAATCGCAAGGCGATGAAAAAAAAATTATTTTTTTTTTTTTACAATAATTAAATAATTTCTTGTGCCAATCTCTATTTATTTCAAGTTTCTTAATTAAATTATACATTGGAACATGATTTAGAAATTTGAAAGATGGTGAAAATTTTGAAAAATGTTTCTCTGCTTTAAAAGTTTGAAATTTCACCGCATCAGCTCCAGCTTTTTTAGCTTCATTAATTAGTTTATAAGCTAATTTAATATCCTGATTATGATTTGAACCAATTTCTGCAATTATAAAGCATGGGAAGTTTTTGTTTTTTTTAAATCTAAGATACATAATTTTTAAAAAACCTAACTAATTTCTTTTTTTTTATTGGGCTATTTAAATTTTTGTTGTTAAAAGGATCTATATTATTTGAAATCATCATACAAAATGTTGTCGATATTCTTGGATTAATTTCAATTAAGTATAATTTATTAATTTTTTTTATGATTTGAATATTTATTATATTATTGGAATCTAATAATTTACATATTTCCTTTGAAAAATATTTAATCTTATTATCGTTGACAAATTCAGCATTATTAGTGATACCTTTTTTTGAAATAACCTTAAAGGGTAATATGATAATTTTGTTTTGATTTTTATAACATGTTATAGTGTACTCAATACCATCTATAAAATCCTGAAATATAAATTTATTTGTAATTTTTTTTCTTTTAAAAAATTGCGATAAAACTTTAGCTTGAGAAAAACTGTTCATTAAATAGTTATCTTTTGACCCTCTACCATAAATTGGCTTGGCAATAATTTTCTTTTTATGTTTTTTTGATAGATTTGAAGCTAAAGAAGTAAAAGGAGTTAAAATTTTTTTTTCTATACAAAATTTATTCATCAACCACTTATTATTACAAATTTTGATAACTTTTAAATTTGGAAGAAATATTTTTGGTAATTTATTTTTATTCTTTGATAACTTTTCAAGTTCCTCATCTATCCCTGGTACAATTAAATCTATTTTGAATTTTTTACATATATTTTGTATTTCACTTAAATATTTTCTTGATCTACAGTTGCAGATCTTCAATTTTGATTTGTTTGGAATTTGAGGGTCTATATTTTCTATATTTAAGTCACAAAAAAATAACTTGTATTTTTTGTTTAATTTACGCCATATTAACTCATTCCCTACACCTCCACCACCTGTAAATAAAATATTTTTAATCATACAATCTTATGATTTCATCTCTTACAATTTTATTATTTGTTGGTTTTTTAAATTTTTTTTTTGAATTCTTTTTATTCATAAAATCTGTAATCCACCAATAACAATCCTGAAAACCTATTAAATGTCTCATTAATACTGTAGAAGAAAGTCTAGGATTTATATCAAAAATAAATAATTTACTTTTTTTCAGTCTAAATTGTAAATTAATCGATCCCTTTAAATTAATTAAATGCGCAAATTGTGTAAGTGCTTTTTTAATCTTAAAATTGTTTACTACCTTTGCTGAAAAAGTTTTATCCCTATCTAAAATTCTCTCAAATATTATAACTTTTAAAAATTCATCATATTTATAAATACATGATGTATACTCTTTTTCGCTTTTTATATATTCTTGATATATATAATCTCGATTTTTAGGTAAAATTAGTTTTTTTAATTCTGACTTTGACTTTACTCGAATATAGTTTTTATTTCCTGCGCCAAATCTTGATTTAATTATAATTGGAAATCTTTTAATTATAGATTTATTTATAAACCTATCACAGTATCCTGTTTCATTTATCTTATATTTTTTTAAAAACTGAAATGATTTATACTTGTCTAAAAAATTTGTTAATATGTAACTTCTGTGTATTAAAATTTTTTGTTGGTCTAATTTTTTAATATTTTGTGAAATATACTTTATTTCTTGCTCAGTTGTTGGTATTATCAGATCATATAATTTTAATAACTTTTTTAAATGATTTAAATAATTATAATTTCCCGCCTGCTTTACTTTCAATATTTTTTCAAAATAATAATTACCTTTTTTGTTAATATTAATATCTGAACCATGTATTATTGCTTTACTAAATTTTTTTTTTAAAATTTTATTAATAGAAATTGCAATATCTCCATTGGCACCTGTGATTAATATTTTCATTTTACATATTTTGATAATTTTAAAAATTTATCTTGATCTTTTATATATATTTTTTTGATCAATTTTTTTGTTTTATATTTTGTATAACAAAATTTTACTTTTTTGCTTTCTGGGTCAAATTCTATCCAATTTGCTTTGGAATATTGGTCTCTTGGTTGGCCAATAGAGCCAGGATTATATATAATTTTGTCTTTATATTTTTTTTTCATTTTTCTATGGGTATGGCCTATAAAGAAAATATTCTCTTTATATTTTAAGAATTTTCTTAATATTGAATTTGGACAGTCTGGATAAACATATTCATCATTTTTCCACGGAGAACCATGGGATAACCTTATTCTATATCCATTTAGTTTGATAATATGATTATTTTGCATGTTATTTAGAAAATTATAATATTTCTTACCTAATTCTTTATTTAGCTCTTTATAGGCATTTCCATATTTTTTTGAATATTTTGTAAATAGTCTAATATTTTTTTTTGCTTTTAAAAAGTTTTTATCATGATTACCTCTTATGCAAATTACTTTCTTTTTTAAAAGTAAATCCAAACATTTCTTTGGCCAATAATAATAGCCTACATAATCTCCAAGTGCATATATTTGATCTTTTTTACTTGGTTTTGCTTCTTTAAAAAAAGATTTGAGAGCATCTATGTTGCCATGGATATCTGAGATTACATAAATCATAAACAATTAGAAAATTTTTTGAATTTAAATAATTTATTATTTTCAACTATTTCATCAAAATCACCATTATTTCTATAAATTAAATCTATACTAATTTTCTTTTTTTTTGCTATTAAATTTAGCATTTTTCTAAAAGATATAATTTCACCTCCAGAATAAAAAATGCCTTTTAAATTTTTTTGAATTATTTTAATTATATTATTTGCGGCATCCTCAACATGAATATAGTTTCTTTTTACATGAAAATTTCCAGTGTATTTTATGTTTTTTGCTTTAGATTTTAAAATTTTATTTATAAACAAATGACTTGGACCCATTTTGCCGAATATTCCACCAAATCTTATTATCGTATAATTTATCTTTTTATTAATTATAAACTTATCGGCATTTAATTTTGTACGACCATAATAATTTTTAGGTTCTAATTTTGTATTTAAATTATACTTTCTAGATTTAGGGTGAACTATTGAGCCTGATACTTGAATTAATTTTTTTGATTTACTTTTACAATAATTAGCCATTACTTTTACGGATTCACAGTTTATTTTATTCATATTTTTAAACTTTTTCTCTTTATTGAAATTAGCTCTAACTGCAGCGTTTATAATGATATCAGGTTTAGTTTTTTTTAAAAAAGTTTTTACTTTTTTTGGATCTTTTAGGTCTATACAATATTTAGAACCACTTTTTTTTTTAATTAATAAAAAATTTTTTTTTTTTAAAAGTTTTTTTTTAATTTTTTTTCCTAAAAAACCATTTTCACCAGTTAATAATATTTTTTTTATATATTTTTTTTTCAAGAGTTTTTTATTTTGTAAGTTTTTTTGCAAGTTTAGAGATGTTTTGATCCTCAATATAAATTTTAGCCATAATCTTTGCAGTTTCACTTGGTGATTTTTTAAAAGCTATTCTTAAAATGTTCATCCAATTTGTATTATTTTTGGATCTAATTTTTTCTATTTTATTTATTACTGATAAATAATATCTATTCTTTTTTTTGATCATATTTATTCCTCTTCGTTTAATTAATAATTCTAATTACTTCAAAAGCTTCCGAATATTTGAACGCTACGGCTCCACCTCTCATTTTAGTATAATTTATAATATATTTAATATTTAAGGGTGTATTTTTTTTAGTAAATTGATTTTTATATATTTCTAAACTTTTTTTTTTTTTCCTTATTGTGCTTGTGATATTAACAAAGTAATTAGGCTTAAAAAATTTTTTTCCATATTGAGACTCTGTACTTGAAGGAATTTCAAAAGCTAAAATATTTTTTATGAAATTTCGCTTATATGGTCTTGAGGCGGTTATGGTCGCTTGGTAAACTTTTTTATGGTCAATATTTAGGTCTGCTTCATGGTGGGTAAATATAGTATCCGGTTTAATCTTATCTATATATTTTTCTAAAATTTTTGTAATTTTCAAGTTTGAATATTTATCTAACTCATTATCATCTAAATTTTCTTTAAAAATATTTTTAATTCCAAGATTTTTACTAGATTTATACAAAGCGATTTTTCTCTCCTTAATTTTTTTTTTTAAATTCTTGCTTTTTAAATTTCTAGAAGATTCTCCGTTAGTTAAAACTAGCAAGTTAATTTCACTTTTATTTTTTGATAACAATGAGATTGTGCCTCCACATCCAATAACTTCATCATCTGGATGAGCACATATAAAAAGAATTTTTTTAAACTGATTTAACATTTTTCCATAAATTATTTAAACTTTTGCTATTTTTAATATATTTAATAGTGGGAGTAACATATTTTTTATTTTTAATTAAATAATTAATAATTTTAAAGGATGGTATTAATTTTTTTTTCTTAAAAAATTTTTGGAAAATATCTTTGCATAGTATTAAGTCTTCAGGATTATCAACTGTCAATCTATAATTGTTTAAATTATTATTTTTAAAAAAATATTTAATGCTAAAGTTTTTTGAATTTTCTTTAATATACAAATCACATAATTCAGATTTATGCCTCTTAGTTCCAAATTTATGAGATTTTTTGATTGCATCTGATCTAAAAATTTCAAATCCCATACCATCTACATTATTGGAAAAAATTGATAGATCATAATTTTCATTTTTATGTTCTTTCCAAATTTTTTTAATAACCTCATGAGATATAAATGGAGATTCTGTGGTAACTCTAAATATATCTGTAGCTTTTGTTCTTTTTTGACCCATTATTAATCTACCCAAAACGTCCTGATCAGATCCAAACAAATATTTAATTTTATTTTTAATTGCAATTTTTTTATAAATTAAGTTTTCTTGCTTATTGCTTATAACTAAAACAATTTCAGAAATTGATTTTATTTTAGAAAGAGTAAATAAAATATAATCAAGAATTGTAATATTTTTATCTAACTTTTGTAAAGGTTTAGCATATAATCTGCTTCCGTTATTTCTACACGCCAAAACTGCTACTAATTTTTTTTTCATTTTTTTGAAAAAAGATTAGATCTTATTAAGGTGTTTTTTTTGATATTTTTTTTTGCAATAGAATTTAAAATTTCGTCTATTGATAATCTACTTGCATACTTATCTCTTATCATTTTAAGATCATGTAGTCTAATTTTTCTATTCTTTTTTATTTCATTTTTAGCATAAATTGATCTGCTTACATTTCTCCTGTATTTTTTTTCATCATTAGATAAAATCAGTGTTCTTGATCCTAAATTATTTTTACATATATTAATTACTTTTATCAATTTATTAAACTTTTCTAAATTTAACGCACTCTCATCATCTTCTATTTTAATATTTGAGTCATATGAAAAATGTTTTTCGATTATTTTTACATTAAAACTCACTGCAATTGCACAGTTATATATGGTCTCCTCTAAACCTGATGATGAATGATCTGAGTAACCTATTTCTAAATTAAATTTTTTTGATAAAGTATTAATTTTCGATAAATTAAGCTTATTACTTTTCGTTGGATAATTTTGAAAACCATGAATTAGATATACTTTTTTATTTTTTAAATTTTTAATAGCTATTTTAATCTCTTTCTCATTACATCCTGAAGTGCTTAATAATACATTTTTGATTTTTGAAATATTAATTAATTTATGTAATTCATAATTATATATGTCAGTTGAATGAATTTTTATCATCTTCACATTACATTTCTCAGCCACCATAAGAGAATACTTTCCAAGCACATCAAAGGCCAATTCTACTCTTTCTTTTTTTGCTAAATTTGAAATTGTTTTCCATTTATCTAAAGAAATTTCAATTTTTTTAAAAAAATTATAATATTTGTAGTTCTTTGATGCTAGCTCGTCAGCATATACTAAATGAAATTTTAAAAATTTAAATTTCGACTTTTTAGCTGCATAAATATATTTTTTTACATTTTTAATTGATCCCTCGTGACCTTGGCCTGCCTCCGCTATAAAAATTATCTTTTTCACCATCTTCTAGGGTCGATGTCTGTGAATTTAATTCTTAAATTATCTAGAAAAGATAAGTCAAAATAATTTTTCTTATTATAAAGATCTAAAAACTGTCTTAATTCTTTTTTAAAATTACAAGAAATGATCATTCCATCAAATATATTTGATTGTTTAACAGCATTAATTGTTAATAATATTTTTTTTGTCTTAGAGTTATAGCCATGGTTTTCAACTATTTTCATGCTTGATCTAATAATATCGAGTTTTTTTGGAATTCTAAACCAATTATATAAAAGAAATCCTTGCAAGTATATTGATCTAGCAAAAATTTTTATATTTTTTTTTTTTACTTCTTGAAGTCTGGCAATATAATTTTGCTTATATAGTAGGAAATTAAAAGGAACTTGTACTAAATCGGCTTTAAATGTTTTTAGATATTTCATTTCCTTTTCTAAATTATAAAAAGAAATTCCAATTTTTTTTATTAATTTTTTTTTTTTGATTTCCTGAAATATCAAGTTTAGATTTTTTCCATGCCTTTGTAAATCTTTAGTATCGTGTATATAATACCCAGATAAGTTTTTAATATTATAAAAAATTAAATCTTTTTCTAACTCTTGATAGACATATTCTTTCAATTCATTATATTTTTTTATTTTCGAAGGTATCTTTTTTAATTTAGAATATATTTTAAAGTTATTGAAATTTATTTTCTTTTTTTTATAGTCTAAATAAGTTTGAGCTGTATCTAAAGATTTTATTCCATTATTTTTCAAAATTTTTAAAATTTCATTAATTTGAAAAATTGATAAATTTATTTTGTTTAACCCATAATTTTTTTTGAAATTTGCAGTTCCATAAACAATATTCATTTTATAACTTCTACTAATTTATTAAAAACATATTCCTGTTGTTTTTTGTTAAGAGAATAAAAAATTGGTATACTTAAACAATCTTTGTAATATTTTAAAGTATTGGGAAAGTTTTTTATTTTGAATTTTTTTTGATAGTATGGATGCAGTGGCACAGGTATATAATGAACTTGCGTTATTATGCCTTGCTTTCTTAACTCAACCATAATTTGAGCTCTTGATTTTGATATCTTCTTTAAGTCAAGTTTTATTATGAAAAGATGATTGCTACTTTTTAGATTGTTCTCTGGCAAGAAGCTTCTAAAATTAATTTTATTTTTATTTTTGTTTATAATTTTTGTATAATAATTTGATATTTTAGCTCTTTTAAGAAGAAATTTATTGATTTTAGCTAACTGAGTAATTCCTAGTGATGCCTGTATGTCTGTCATTCTATAATGAAGTCCAAGCTCACGCATTTCGTAGTACCAAGGGTTAAGAATACCTTTTGTAAAAGCATTTTTAGTTTTCAGGAATTTATCATCCAATTTGTTTATTCCATGGCTTCTTAATCTTAATAATTTTTTATAAATTTTTTTATTATTTGTTGTAACAATTCCACCCTCACCGCAAGCTATTGTCTTCACAGGATGCAGTGAAAATACAGTAACATCTGCATATTTACATGAACCTACCATTGTGCCATCTTTATATTTCGATCCTAATGCATGTGCTGCATCTTCAATAATTATTTTTCTTTTTCCTACTAATTTTCTTAATTTCTTTGTATCAAAAGCATTACCTGCAAAATGAACAGGCATAATTGCATCAAAATTTTTTTTTTTATCTATATACTTTCTTTTTAAGATATTAATATCCAAATTAAAATAATCACTTTCAATGTCGACTAATTGTAATTTTGCTCTAGAATGTTCAACTACATTTGCTGTTGAGACAAATGTTAATGGAGTTGTAATAACAGTTTTTCCCTGTTTCATTTCACATGCTAATAGAGATACATGCAATCCAGCTGTGCAACTAGAGACCGCGACAGCATATTTTGATTTAACATATTTTGATATTTTTTTTTCAAACTCAAGTATTTTTGGACCTTGTGTTAAAGAATTACTCTTTAAAACGGCTTTAACACCCTCAATGTCTGCATTATCAATAAAATGTTTTCCATAAGGAATAAATTTTTTCATGATGCTAAGCAAATTTTATATTATCCAGTAACTTTGATTTAAATTTTATAATTTTTTTTATTTTTGAATTTTTCAAATACATATTTTTAGGTCTTTTCGTAAGATTTTTAAAATTTATATTTTTCTTAATAATAAGTTTTTTATCAAAATGATAATATTTTGCTAGATAGAGACCAAATTCATATTTACTTATTTTTTCGTTTGTAGATATGTTAAAAGTTCCAACCTTTTTTTTCTCATATAGTTTTCTAATAATAAGTGACAACTCGTTCATACTTATAGGATTAAAATATACATCATCAAATAAATTAATTTTTTTTTTTTTTCTTAACGCTAATAATATTTTATCACTAAACGATTTTTTAAATTTATTACCTTTTCCAAAAAAATTGGTTCTTATAATTAAAAATTTTTTTAATTTTTTTTTGATATAATCTTCACAGAAAACTTTAGTTTTAGCATAGTAATTTAAAGGGTTGGTATACGATTTTTCGGAATAACCCTTAATAGAATTTCCATCATATAAATGGTCTGAAGATATATAAATAAAAAAAAAATTTTTCTTTTTACAAATTTCAACTAAATTTTTTGTTAATTTGAAATTAATTTTTTTTGTTTTATTTTTATTTTTCTCGCATTTTTCAACATTTGTCATTCCGGCTGTATGAATAATACATTCTGTTTTGTTGCTTAGTTTATTAAGCAAGTTTTCTGTGTCAAAATAATCAACTACTGTAGAATTTCCTTTTATTTTTGCATTTCTATGATGAATAAAACATGGCTTTTGCTTTGAGAAACTTTTATAAATATGTCTAGCGAGCATGCCTGTAGCTCCAGTTATGTAGATTCTATAATTCACACTATAATATTAGTTTAGCTTAAATGAGGACAAATTGCCAAAGTCTTGCCAGTCAGAGTCATCTATCTTATAGACAAATATGGGTAATTTTTTAAGTAAAATACTTTCAACCAAATTATCGAAACTCATAACATTTTTGCGTCTAGAAAAAATATTAAGAATTTTTTTATTAAATATATAACAACCTGTATTTACGAGTAATTTAAAGTTGGGTTTCTCTACTATATTTGATAATTTTGAATTTTGGTCTACTAAACAATTTCCATATGGAAAATTCACATTTTTTTTACTAGCCACAATTGTCAAAAGTGCTTTTTTTCTTGTATGGAATTTATAAACCTCGTCTAAGTTAATATCCAAAATTGTATCACAATTTATAACCCAAAAATCATTGGATAATTCCTTTTTTTTTAAATTACCTAATCCTCCAATTGTACCCATTGGGGTTTTTTCCCTTACAATTTGTATTTGTGAATTATCATTTAAACTTTTAATATATTCTTTTATTTCATTTGACTTATGATGTGTCATTATAAAATATTTACTCGAACCATATATTTTAAAATTAGATATTATACTCCTTAACAAGGATTGATTTTTAAATGGCATTAATGGTTTAGGAAATATATCACTTAAAGGTTTTAATCTTTTTGCAAAACCTCCCGCCATTATCACAACATCCAGCTTTTTAAACTTATTGTTTTTTTTTGTCTTAAATTGATCTTTAAAATAAATATAGATAATCTTTTTTTTCTCAATTAGTGGTATCATATCAACATCATGTTTATTAAATAAATTATTAATATGATTATCTTTAACTTTTTTTTTTAGTAAGACTGAATTTTTGTTAAATAATTTTTTTATTTTAACTTTTAAATTATTGAACTTTAGTATGCCTCTTCTGATATCTCCCTCAGACAAAGATCCCAAATATTCATTTTTATTGTTTAAAACAAAAAGTGTTTTGTTAATATTAATATTAATTTTTTTTAGCGCAAAGTTAATTGTTTTATTCTCACTCAGACAGTATTTTTTAATCAACATCAAATAAGTTCTTACTTATACTTTGTTAAAATGAAATCGTCTTTAGTACCAAGCATGTGATTTACTTTAGCATTTTTATCATTACTCCATACCAACACCTCTGGGTCAGGATATAAAAAGTCACAATTTTTGCAGTACTCTATATCATCAAAATTTTTATTTTTATGAGCCTCTCTTAATTTTTTATAAGGTTTTCCATTATAGATCTCCTCAAATGTTTGCTTATCTAGATGTCCTAGTATACTTTTCTCCTCATTTGGTGGTCCTAAAGTTTGACAACATGGGACTAATGCTGCAGTCCTACCAATTTCGCCTCCTGCTCTTATTGTTATTTCTGGTGCAAATGGTCGTCCACAAGATCTTCTGTCTGAACTTTTTCTAGGATTAGTATTTTCATAATTTCCACTCCAATTATGCATTTTCCATATGTAGCTTGTTAAGCCAATTTTGTTTATCACATTATCTTTATACATTTCAATTTCTTGAGCTAGATCATTATCATCGAGTATAAGGTGATAAGTGCTTAATTTGCAGTTGCTTCCACTTTCAAAAATATATTTTTTTATTTCAATCAAATTGTTCATAATCAAATCAAAGTTATCAATGTTCATCCATTTTTTATATTTTTCTTTATTATATCCGATTACACTTATTCGAATGAAATCTATACCAGCATCAATAACATCTCTCATAAATTTTCCATTCAATCTTGCTCCATTGCAGTACATAAAACATTTTAAATTTTTTTCTTTTACTGCTTTGACATATTCTGGGAGATCTTTTGCCATAGTAGGTTCTCCGCTTCCTTCCAGATTTATTTGTGGCATTCCATATTTTGGGACAAGATCATTGAGAATTTTTTTAAAATTTTTTAAAGGCATTTTTCTTGTAAATCCTTTTCCACGACCTGGGTTTGACTGAGGACACATTTGACATGTATAGTTGCATCCACCAAACACTTCCATGACAATCCTTTGTAACTCTAAATTTTTCATAATTAAATATTCTTTCTAAATACAGGTTTGATTTTTTTACCGACTAAAAATTTATGGTATCCATAATTTAAAGCTTTTTGATAGATATTTAAAACTTTTCCAAAAGATTTTGATAAATACTTTATTTGATTTTTAGTGTGGGAATAACTTGGTATCAGATAACCTTGAAACAGCACTTTGTGCTTAAACATTTCCTGCATTACTAAAGTTTTAAGACCTTCACATGCCTCTTTCTTTTTGTTTAAAAAGATAACTTGAGGAAACCAGTCACAATCAACGGTGTTGATGTAATTATTTAGATTTTTTTTTTTTATTTCATTGTTTATTAACTTTAAAAAAAATTTTCCAATTTTTTTTTTGTAATCAATAACTTTTTTGGACTTAAATATTTTAAATGTCTCAATTGCAGCTTGTATTGAATGTGTTTCTGCACCATGAGTTGTTGAAATTAAAAAAACTTTTTCTTGTCTTTTATTTATAGATCCTAAATCCATTATTTCTTTCTTTCCTGTTAAAGCACTAAAGGAGTAACCATTAGATATACTTTTACCCCAAGTAATTAGATCAGCCTGAATATTATACTTAACAGAGCTTCCAGGAAAATAAGTTTTGTAACCTGTTATCATTTCATCTAATATAAAAATGGATCCATTTTTTTTTGTAATTTTATATGCTTCCTTTAAAAATTTTTTTACAGGAATTTTACAATCGCAAATATTATTACAATTTGGTCTTTCTGGTTCAGTTATTACACATGCTATACGATTCTTGTACTTTGAAAAAAGTTTTTTTAATGAATTTAAATCACATCCTTTAAAAGTGACAGTAAGATCTTTTATCTTTTTAGGAACTCCTTTATTACAATTTGTCGTTGCAATAAACCAATCATCATAACTGTAGAATGGGTGATCTCCTGGTACAGCTATTAAATCTCTTCCTGTTTTTGCTCTTGCAAGTTTTACAGCAGCAGTTGTTGCTGTTGATCCATTTTTTGAAAATTTAATCCTATCGTGAAATGGTATCTCCTTTAAGAACAGCTTGGCAATCTCAATTTCTTTAATTGAAGGTCTTTGAAAATTTGAACCTTTTATTATTTCTTTAGTCACCCCACTTGAGATTCTATTATGTGCATGTCCCAATGTGACTGATGATAAACCCATGCTACAATCTAAATATTTATTTTTATCAACATCCCAAATAAAAGAACCTTTGCCTTTTTTAATACATGCTGGTGACAGTTCTGGAAACTGATCGTCCCCTTTAGAATATGTGTGAGCGCCACCAGGAATTAAATTATGTATTTGTTTTCTAAATTTTTTAGAATTTTTTAAGTTTAAATTTTTCATTAAATAATACTAAAACCACCATCAACTATAATATTTTGTCCAGTTATGTAAGAGGATTTATCACTTAATAAAAATAAAATTAACGGGACAATATCCTTTTCTTTTCCCATTCTATTTAAAGGAGTCAAGCTTTTATAATTTGAAATAAATTTTTTTTCTTGTTTTCTTAAAATTCCTCCAGGTGATATAGTATTTGCTCTAAATTTAGGCGCAAACCTAGAGGAAAACCATCTGGTAAATTGATTTAAAGCGGCTTTTGAAAGCGAATAAGACAGAGAGTTAAATATTTTTGTATTTTTATAAATTTTCATATTGGGAGCAAGATAGCCATAAATTGATCCAATATTAATAATTGATGCCCCATTTTTAAAATTTTTATTTAGAGAATGAATTATATAAATTATTGATTTTAAATTTATGTTTATTACTTTGTCAAAGTCAGAGGAGTGAGAGTTTAACTGATTAAAGTCTTTCAATTCATCACTCGTTATTGCTGCACAATTAACAATTCCATCAATTTTTATTTTTTTTAAACTCTTAATTAGTCGATCGATTGATTTTTTTTGATTTAAATCACAAAAAAGAAAATTAGTCCTTTTTGACACTTTTTTTTTTTGATTTTTATTGTCTATAAGTATTAAATTTGATTTATGAGACTTAAGTTCTTTTACCAATGCCTTTCCAAGGTATCCATTTGCCCCTGTGATAAGTATATTTTTCTTGTTAAGCTTTAAATCCATAAGTTATATTCTTTGATTAAACATTTGATCATCGAATTGTTGGTTTATAAAAGAACATGTATAACATTTTTTTGACGCAATTCTTATTCTTTTAGATGTTACATATTTGTTAGTGAAATGATGCCAAAAATTTACGTTATAAATATTGGGACTCCTTAAAATTTTACACTGAAAACCAATTACCAAATCCTCCCAGGGTAACTTTGAGTATATAGTATTTAAAAAACTCTCTTTTCTAATATTTAAATACAATATTCGTAATTTATCATTTTTGTCTAATTTACTAAAATCAATATCAAAATTTAAAATTTTAAACTCAGGAGTTTTGGCGCTAAAATTGACCGAAAAATTATAATATATTTTATCAAAATTATCACTTGCTAACGAAATATACAAAATTAAATTATCTCTAAATTTACTTTTTAGAAAATATTGTTTAATATATTTTTCATCAAAATTATTAAATTTTTCTTTTATAAAATTAACATAATCTATATTTGTACTCATGTTATTTTTTTTATTTTTACCCAAAACATTTGTCATTTTTAAAATTTTTTTTTCGTTTAAAATAATATTGTTATTTTTAGTTACATCTAATAGTTCAATTTTTAGATTATTACAGACATTCTTATAATCAGATATACTATTTTTAAGATTATATTTTTTAACAAAAGAATCTCTTTTTAATTTTTCCTCAAAAAAACCTGCGTATGGTAAAAAGTATTTAGGTTTAATTTTTTTTAAAAATTGAATTTTTTTATGTTTCCAAAAATTTTTTTCTATATTAATTTTTTTTATTTTTTCATCTAATTTATAATTATCAAACATCAATGGATATCCTGATGCCCCAGCAGCAAAGCTTGAACAATAAAGATCAACTTTTGGTAAATTACCAAAGTTTATTATGTTTGAATCAACATCTAACAAACATTTAAAATCTTTAAATTTAAAAAAGATCCCACTATCCTCTCTAAAATCACCAGATTTCAGCAAAGATATCATGAGTGAGGTTTTTTTAAATTGATACTGTTTATTAAAATCTAATCTTGTTACTTTTTTAAAACCAACCTCTTCAACTAACAAACCTGTTGAGTCACTCAAAAATTTTGGCACAATTATTTCTAGATTTTTATCTATTTTACTAAGAGTAAATGGATGTAAATGATCTGGATGGTTGTGACTGATATAAATAAAATCACAACTATTTAATTCTTCTACCCAATCATAATTTGTTTCATATTTTAACCACCAACCATTTAAAAATGCAGGGCCAATTAACCATGGATCTGTAGCAAATTTAAAGTTCTCATTTTCAAATATCAAACATGAATGATTCAAAAATTTAATTTTAATATCTTTGGAATTATTAATATCTTTTGATAAAATTTTATCATTAAACATGGGCACTTTTCTTTCAAGTTTAAAGTAAAACTTTGAGCCCATTTTTTTATATGGAATAGTTTCTTTATTAATACCATTTTCGTATTTTAATGTGTTAAGATTTAGTTCCCAATTGTGAATTGGACAAATCAATTTTGAAGAATTTTTACTTATTAATTTTCCACCAGCGTGATCACAGTTTCTATCAATAATTTTAATTTCATTATTTTTTTTAAAAATTATAAAATCTTCGAAAAGATTTACTCCATTTTGTAAATCACCTAATTCAAAGGACTTGGTTTGAGAGATTGTGCTATTTCTTAAAGGCTCAATTAAGTGGAACATATTTTGTTTATTAATTTTCATCTAATTTGAAAATTTTATCACAAATATTCAATGTTTGATCGCTGTGACTTGATATTATAAAAGTAAAATCTTTAGCATCCAATATAATTTCTTCAAATTTTTTTGCAGTAGTTTTGTCTAGAGAACTTGTGGGTTCATCTAATATAATTATTTTTGGTTTAAAATAAAATACCCTTGCTAAACCTATTCTTTGTTTCTCACCTCCTGAAAGATTCATGCCTTTCTCATCTACTAAATCATCAACTTTCATTCTGTTTCCATTATAAAAATCATTTAGTTGTGCAATATTCATTGACCACTCTAATTTTTTTAAACTTATCTGATCATTATTTTCACCTAAAGCAATATTTTCTTTTAGCGATCCTTGAATTAAAAATATCTCCTGTGGCAAATACCCAATTAGATTATTGTATTTAAATAGTTTTGTGTTTTTTATATTTTGATTCAAAATTATTTCTCCATTTTGCTTATCACGCAAACCACAAATTATTTCTAACAAAGTTGATTTTCCAGAACCAGTTTTTCCCTTAATTCCTATTATCTCTCCCTGATTAATTTCAATATTTATATCTTTTAAAATTTTTTTTCCACTTATTGAATAGTTTACATTCTTAACCTGAAGCTTATTAAATTCTGGACAATCTAAGTTAAATTTATCCATGTCTTCTTCTTCATTAAGCTCCGATATAATAGTCTGTTCCGAAACTTTGTTGTATTTAAGTTTTGATAAAAGAAACGAAACAGAATTTGCAAGAGGTATTGATCTGGCAAAAACAATAATAAAAAAGCTTATCACTGGTAATAGCTCAGATGTATTTAAACCTTGGTTATTAAAATAATAAAATACAAATAAAATAGCTAAAATTGACAATATTTCTAAATATATCTTTGGCAATTTAGAAATTATTTCTAAGTAGAATTTTCTCTGCTCCTCTTCAAATAAATGATTATTGAACTTTTTCCAAAAAAAATTTTTTAAAGATAGAATTTTAATTTCCCTATAGGATCCTATCAGAATATTTATCATATTTAATTTTTTTGTCCTTGAGTTTTTTGCTTCTCTTCCAAACAAAAGCAATTTTTTTTTTGTAAAAAAAATAAAAATACTAACAAAGAAAGTTATAAAAAAAATTATAATAAATGTTATTTTATAATCAGTATAAATAAGAGTTAGGAACAATAATATTATTAAAAAAAATTCTCTAAATAAAATAATATATACATGCAAGCTAGTACATAAAGTGTTAACTTCACTAGTTAAATTATTTATAATTATCTGTGATTTTTTTTTTTTTAAAATCATCAAATCTAAGAGAAATATATTTTTTATACAAATTCGAATTTAAATATATTCTAATTTTTTTTATAAAGTTTGATTCAATGTGCAATGTCAAATACTGAAATATATTTTTTAACAAAAATGCTAAAAAAACAAGTAAACTTAAATAAAGTAAATTATTATTTTTAATATTTAATTTTGAAATAACAAAATCCAGTCCAATATTTTTCAAAAATGTATCGTTCTCTAAAATTCCCCCAAAAAAGATTGGTATCGTCATCAAGCTAAATATATCTAAAAAGGATGAAAATATGAGAAGTGCTATCAATATTAAAATATTAAATTTGTGAGCTAAAAAAATTTTTTTTTTATTAATCATCTGGATATAAAAACTTGATCTGACTCATCTCTGGGGATTTTTTTAATTATAGATTCTATTGTTTCTGTTGTTTTTATTTCTGAGTTTATATTATAAACAATTGACAAACTGAGATCTCGAAATTTTTTACCATCTGTATCTTCTGAAATTATTTTTTTTGACAATAATTCAATTTTACTTTCAAGATCTTCCCTTGAGGTTATCTCTAGTTCTTTAACAAAAGTATGATTTCTCCATGTATACAAATGATTCCATGTACACTGAAAAAACCAATTGTCACCACTCTTTAAACCATATCTTTTTGGGAAATAATTTAAATTCAAAGATGGTATTTTATTAAACGCTCCTTCCAAGGCTAACGTTGAATATGTAGATATCATTCCATCAATCGCTTTAAATAATATTTTATAATATTCAGTACTTTCAAGTTTAACTTCATCGGGTTCCCAAAATATAATATTTTTTAAATCGTTGTTGTAATCAATTAAATTTTTACCATATTCATATTTAAGATTATTTTCTAAAGTAGTTTTTTTTCCTCCCTTATATCCTTTAAAATAAAAACAAATATTTTTTTTATATAAATCTTTATCCATCAAATTATTTAATTTTTCTAAAATAAAAATTTCGTCAAATTCTTCTCCAGATGGTGCAAAACATATTACTTTCTTATTTGTCGGCAAATTTAAAATTTTTTTTGCATCTACCTTGGATAAGTTATTATTGCCCAAGTATTTATCTAATTTGATCATTCCAATGGGAAACAATGTATTGGGAGAGTAATTATAGTTGAGAAAAGCAAATTGAAACGATTGTTCTCCAATTACTCCTAAATATTTTGGTTTTTCTAAAGCAATTCTTGATGGAATTGCATCCCAATTTATTTGAAGAGCAAGTAATTCATTATTATTTTTTTTTGCACTTCTAATTAAACTGTCTGAGAATGCTGTATCGTCATATATTTTCCACATCAAGATTATAAGATCAAATGAATATTTTTTTTCAAGATGATTTAAATCTATCATCCTAATTAAATTATAAGCAACAAAGTTAAAAAATGGTAATAATTTCAGTTTATCTAATATCTTAAATAGTTTTATTTTATCTGGTTTGTCTACACACAATGTTCTCTCGATTACTTTTTCTTCTCTAATATTTTTTTTTTTATTTTTTAAAATCTCATTTGAAAAATAAGAAAAAAGATTTAACTTTTGATAAATCCTGTAAAATTTATTCTTAGAATTATATTTAGAAAAAAATATGTCTCCAAATTGTTTTAATGCTTGAAACCTATCATTATGTCTTTCTTTATCAAATATTAAAAAACTTATTTCATATTTTTTTTTTAAATTTTCAAAAAAACTTGTTTCCAGATAATTATCAAAATGAGAGGCATTTGATGCGGCAAAAATTATTTTTTTTTTCATTTAAATCAATACGTTTTTGAAAATTTTAAAATCTAATTCATCATCAATTTCAAAATTATATTTTTTTTTTTAAAACAATTCCTCCAGTCTTATTGCTCAAAAATCCTTTGTGTTTAATAAAAAAATTAATTTCTGAAATGTAAAAACTACCATCCATAAAATAATTTTTTTGATATTTTTGACGTAAGGTGTCATTTTCCAATTTTTGGTCATATAGTGGGAGAATTTTATTACCTCTTAGTTTTAATAAATTGTTAACATTAAATTTTTCATTTAGACCTAGGCTTACAAATGATTTAAGGTTTGGATAGTTTTGAATATACTTTTTAATAGCAAAATCAATTATTTTTGCATTAGTCAATGGTGATGTGGGTTCTAAAAGAATAAAAGCATTAAATCCATATTTTTCATAATTAATTTTTTTTAATAGATGGTAAATTGCATCAGATATTTTAGAATTTTTGTTACTTAACTTCTTTGATCTTTTGCAAATAAATCTTACTCCCAATTTTTCTGACAAATTAAGTATTTTTGAGGAGTCCGATGTTACTGCTACATTTTTTTTTATATACTTTGATCTTAAGGCTGCAGCAATTGGATATTCAAATAAATATTTCTGATTTAATTTTTTTAAGTTTTTTCCTTTTAATCCACTGCTATTAGATTTAGCTGGTATAATTGCTAAAATATTTATTTTCATTTATATAAAATTTTGTTTCAGAAGAAAGTTGTCTAAAAATTTTAATTTCATAATTTTTTTTAAAATGTTTTTAAATTTTTTTGGTCTATATGCATTTTTTTTAAAGTTATTTTTTTTAGATGATTTTAGAATTTTGTTAATTGTATAGAAGATTTCTTTTGATATTGATTGTATATTATACACTGCATCGGTTCCATGACGTCCTTTTTGTCTGTCACCAATTAAAATTGTATTACAGTTGAAAAATGGTGCTTCTTTTACAAGGCTTGAAGAATTTCCAAGGCAAACTCCTATTTTGTGATATCCAATTAAGTACATTAAGCTATGATACAATTTTTTGCCTAAGTGAGGATAGACAACAATATTATTTGATTTTTTTTCAAATTTAAGAATTTCAGAAATAATTATTTTATAATTAGGATCAAAATTTGGATAAGTAAAAATAATTTTATACTTATCATTCAAAAATAAATTTAAAGCATGTATTAAATTTTTAATTTCTTTTTTTGTTTTTTTTTTATCAAATGCAATTGGATGCATTGTTATTAATAAAATTTTTTGATTTTTTTTAATTTTAAAAAAATCAAAAAGTTCTTTTTTGGAAAAAAGACTTTTTTTGTTAAAATTTACGAGTGGACTGTAGCCTGTGTTGAAAATGAGTTTTGGATTTTCGCCCAGTTTTATAATGTTTTGTTTTGAATTTTCATTGGAAACTAAATGAATGTGTGAAAGTTTTGTTATAGCATGTCTTATATTGTCATCTAATGATCCACCTTGAGTGATATCTCCCCCTTCATAATGGATGATTGGAATTTTATTAATATATGAAACTATTGCTACAGCCAAAGTCTCAAATCGATCAGAAGATAAAAAAACATAATCAAACCTATTTTTTTTTAAAATCTTATTTATCTCTATTTGTAATTTTGTATTAAATTTTGTTATATTGTTTAAGCTATTAGTATTCTCTTTAATTTTTATTTTTTTGTAAATATTTATTTTATCTTTATTAATTTCTTGGATTGTGTTACCTAAATTTTTATTTAAGTGCGATCCTGAAACTATTAATTTACACTTAGATCCAATCTTATTAAATTCAAATATAAATGGTTTTATGAGAGAATACTCAGCTCTATTGCCAGAAAAAAAAAGTATTTTTTTCACTTTATATAACTCTTTTTGATTTGAATGTTTGCATCTAGGTCTCTATTTGATCTTTTATTAAGCACATATTCAAATTTACTTGCAAGAAAGTCTCCAGTGCCAGGTCTTTTTACCCATATATTTTTTCTAGTAAATTTTTCATTTTTTTTAATTTTTTTTGTACTCACAACTGAAGCAAAAGCAAACTGCATAATTGGTTTTTCCTCTCTAACTGGAACTTTCTTTCCAGGTAATGATATATGAATATTTCTTGAAGCATTTAATAGTTCAACTAACTCATTTTTATCCATAGAAGCCGATATATCTGGGCCTTTCCTTTTCTTTTTATTATCTACAAAATGTTTTTCGATTAATGAACAGCCAAGAGCAAGGCCAGCATAAACAGAGTGATTATTTTCAGAATGATCCGACAAGCCAATAACTGCATTTTTAAAATTATCTCTTAGTTCTTTAATTGCATTTAACCTAATTAACTTATTTGGTGTGGGATAGAGATTTGTACAATGTAAAAGAGCATATTGGATTTTATTTTTTTCAACTATTTTAACAGTTTTTTTAATGCTTTTAATATCATTCATGCCTGTGCTAATTATCATTGGTTTTTTGAACTTACAGACATGTTCAATCAATGGATAATTATTACATTCTCCTGATCCAATCTTAAAAGCCTTAACACCAATATCATTGAGAAAGTTTGCTGCTTCTCTTGAAAAGGGAGTGCTCAAAAAAATCATACCTTTCTTTTCTGTATATTTTTTAAGCTCTTCCTCTTGATCAAAAGATAAAGAGGACTGACTTATAATATCATATATATTTTTTTTTGTATGAGGTGGTATTATTTTTTTTGCTTCATTGCTCATCTCATAATATGCATGATGAGACTGATGTTTAATTATTTCTGCACCACAGTTGTGTGCTTCATCTATAAGTTTTTTTGCAAATCTCAAATTTCCATTATGATTTATTCCAAGTTCCACTATTACAGCCGGATAATGCTTTGAACTTATAATTCTTTTTCCAATTCGTAAAAATGGAAGTTTCCTCATTATTAAAGGTAATACTTCGATGAGTTAGAATAAATAATATTATTGTCTTTTACCCAAGAAATTGTGTTTATTAACCCTTTGTTAAAACCAGTAGATCCACTATATTTTGCCTTCCAGCCTATTTTTTTTATTTTTTTGTTATTACCAATTAAATTAAAAACATCAGACTTTCGGAACCTTGATTTATCTATCTGTATTTTAGATTTAACTTTTAAGTATTTCTCAACATATTTAATTATTTGTTTAATTGTAAAACTTTTTCCATTTGCTACGTTATAAACTTCTCCATTTTCCCCTCTTAGCGCAACCTTTATAAGGGCATTAACTGTGTCATCAACATAAACAAAATCTCTAGCGCTATTAATATTACCTAGTTTAAGTGGTTTGTTTGGATTTTGTACCAGTTGAGCGATTATAGTAGGTATTATTGCTCTCATTGATTGGCGAGGTCCATAAGTATTAAAAGGTCTTAAAATTGTGATTGGAATATCATAGGCTTTGTGCATAGTTTGGGATAAGTTATCTGCAGCAATTTTTGAAGCTGCATACGGTGATTCTGCCACAAGATTTTCTTCTTCACCAAGATATTTTATTTTTTTATTAGATACTAGATTGCCATAAACCTCGCTAGAAGAAACTTGAACAATTTTTTTAACTTTTTTTTTATTATTATTTGCGGCTCTAATAAGATTCATTAAGCCATAAACATTTGTATCTAAAAATGTTTGAGGATAATTAAATGAATATTGAACTGAAATCATAGCCGCCAAATTAAAAACTGTATCACATCCTCTTATTGCTTTGTTAATACTATCAAAATCTCTAATATCACCCATAAAAATTTTTAAATTTTTTTTTTGATACTTAGGGATTTGTTCTAGTTGACCAATATTATTATTCGAATTGTACTTTACAAAAGCAACAACTTTTTTATTACTATTAAGAAGCTTTTGTACTAAATGTGATCCAATAAAGCCTGTTGCGCCAGTAACTAATACTTTTTTCATCAAAATTATTAAAATTTTTTAAAGTTTATGTTTTTAGTAAATTCTATATTTTTTTTTTGGAAAGTAATAACAGAATTCTCTTCTACTAAAAAGTCATAAGTATAATCTTTTGCTTCCATTTTTTTTATATTTATTAAACCACCAAAATATTCTGGTTTTTTGTTGTAGGCTGAAAGTGAAACATAATTCTTAGAAAAAAAACCCTTCTCAATGTTTACTTTTGAAGAGTCTTTTGAAACAACTCCAAATTTTGAATTGGTAATACTTATATCATCAATTAAAACTTTACTTTTTTCACCTACACTTAATCCTTTATCTAATATGTTTAAACCTTTATAATTTCTTATATCAACTTTGGAGTCTGATATATCTAGCCCGTCATTACCTGCGTTTTGAATGATTAAATTTTCTATTGCGCCTTTACTAAAATCAATATCAATTGCATCAAACTTTGATTTATTAATATTTATATTTTTTAAATCAAAAATACATTTGACCAAATTTAAATAGTCATCACCAGATTTATTATTATAAAACGAAACATTCTCAATCTTTACATTTCCTTGATAGAAAGTAATAGCCCCAGTTATATATGTTTTGGGGTCAGGTGCTCCTAAATTATAAAACTCTATATTTTTTAATATTGATTTTTTTTTGCTATCCACAAGAATATAATTGTTTTTTCCAAAGGATTTTATCTTTATACCTGACTTGCCGATTAAATTAATTGGAGATTTCGATATAATATAGCTGTTATTATAAAAGTTTATTACAAAGTCATCATTTGCAAATAGTTTTTTTCCCTCAGGAATAATTAATGGTTCATATAAATTAATTACTTTTCTTTTAAATGTTAAAACATTATTTTTTTCCGATAAAAAATCTTTATCTCTTATATCATTAATCTGTTGTTCTAATTTGAAGGAATATGCATTTTCATTAAAATTTAATTTTTTGTTTTTGTATTGTTTGTTTTCAAGGTCATCTGCAAATGTAAATGAGTAAAAAACATTCATTTTTTTATTTTTAAATGAGAAATAACCTAATTTGTTTATATAATTAAAATCCTCATCTTTAAGATATTCTCTTAAAAAAAAAACCTCTTTTGACGATATTGAATTAATTTCTTTTCCATTAAGAATTATTGACTTTTTAAATTTTATAAGATCATCATCAATGTTTATACCGTTAATTTTGATAGGTAATCTCGAAAAGTTTTTAAATGAAATTTTTTCATTATTAATCTCCGAATTAAAATTAAGGTTTGAAAAAAAATTTTTTATCGCCGCTTGATTATAAATCATAACACTTTTGTTAATTTTTTGTTTTCTTAACGGATAATTAAAATTTATTTTTCCTAATTTTTCAGATAATTTCACTTTAGAAAAAAAATCTTCAATATTTAAATCTTTTATTAAAAAAAGTTCCTTCAAATATTGATTATAATATTTATCATCA
>MDTA01189926.1_pt1 | contig 38273 bp, 31 predicted proteins | sample 811151 | NCBI WGS metagenome assembly MDTA01 (sample SAMN05326648, study PRJNA326480) | marine metagenome | isolation source: seawater | place: Indian Ocean: South | collected 2010
AAAAATAAACTTCCATTATTTTTCTGAATTTTAAAATTTAGAATTGAACCATTTTTATAAATGCCATTGTTATTAGAAGCAATCCAAAAGGGGATTGAGTGCTTGGTTGATAAAAAGTGTGTTTCTATTTCTAAATCTTGCGATAAAAGTTTTTCTGCAAATACAAAAACACTTAAAAATATTTTAAAATAATAAATATTTATTGTTTGTTTAAACGTAAATCTTTTCTTGTTAATTCAGATAAAGTATCAGCTTCAACTGTTGAATCAGGTGAATACTCAGGTACTAGTTCAGTTAATTTTTTCTTAATTAATTCTGAATCATATAATTGTGATATTTCAACAATTTTTTCAGATTCTGCAAGAATTTTGTTCCAACCAAAAGAAATTTGATTTTTTAAAATCATAATTTTTTCATGTGGAGAGTCTGTTATATTTTCCCCTTTGGTGATAAGCTCTTCAAACATTTTCTCTCCTGGGCGCAATCCGATATACTCAATAGGTATGTCAACATCTGGTGTGAAGCCTGAAAGTTTAATTAGCTCGGATGCAATGTCTTTTATTAAGACTGACTCCCCCATATCTAAGATAAATATTTCACCGCCTTTACCAATTGAGCCAGCTTGTAGAATTAATTGAGCTGCTTCAGGTATAGACATAAAATATCTTTTTATATTAGGATCGGTAATTGTTACTGGTCCGCCATCATTTATTTGTTTTTGAAATGTTGGTATTACACTCCCAGAGCTTCCAATCACATTACCAAACCTTACAGCCATATATTTAACTTTTGAATCAGCACTTCTAGCTTGAATCACTTGTTCTGCAACTCTTTTTGTAGCTCCCATTACGTTAGTTGGGTTTACTGCTTTATCAGTTGAAACAAGAACAAACCTTTCAATATTAAAAGCTTCTGATGCGTTAACTAAATTAATAGTTCCTTTTATGTTTGTATTTACTGCTTCCCATGGATTGAGTTCTTGCATCGGTACATGCTTATAAGCTGCGGCGTGTAAAACTACGTCTGGTCTGAATGAATTAAATATAGTATTTACAGTTTTTTTGTCTCGAATATCTCCAAGGATCGGGACAACTCCTGAACTACTTTTATATTCTTTGCATTTATTATCTATATGAAAAAGGTTGTTTTCAGTTGAATCTAAAAGTATCAATAAATCTGGATCGAATCCTAAACACTGCTTTACAAGTTCTGAACCAATTGAACCGCCGGCACCAGTTACTAATACTTTTTTCCCAAAAATATATTTTGATATATCTGAGCGCTTAAGATTTACCTCCTGTCTTCCCAAAAGATCCATAATGGAAACATCACGTACAGCATTTAGGGAGACTTTTTTATCAATCAGTTCAGACATTGTAGGTATGGTCCTATAGGGTTTTTTTGTAACCTTACAATGATCAACAATTTTTCTCATAATTTCACTTGAAGCTCCAGGCATACAAATTATAATTTCATCAAATGGAATGTTTAGGGTATGAATATTATCAATTTTTCCAAAAACTGGAATTCCATGAATGGTTGAGTTTGATTTAGAACCATCATCATCAAGAAACCCTATAATTTTATATGGTGATGATGGATTTTCAAGAATATCTCTAACTATTTTTTCAGCACTCCAACCTGCACCAAGGAGCAAAAGTTTAGTTTTATTATTTTTATTCAAACTATTAGACTTTTTTTGCTTCATTAAAAGGTAGTTTGAATAAAACCGAACAGTTGCTCTCGTTGATACAAAACCAATTGTGGTTAAAATATAGTCAATGAAAAAAATGCTTCTTGGTATGGCAAAAAAGCCCAAGACCATTAAACTTAGAGCAGCAGATAGGACTGTACCAGCAGTGCTAGCTTTTAAAATATTCAATAGATCATTAAAACTTGTATACCTCCATAGTCCACTATAAACATTTAAAACTACATTTGCTGCTAACTTTGAAAATAACGAAACAACAAAAAAGTAGGTTGCGCCTTGAAGGAGCTCTTTAGGGATTATGAAATCAAATCTAAGCAGATAGGAACCAAATACACTGAGAGCTATGACAAAAAAGTCAATGAAAATAAAAAGCCAAATATTTTTTCGTTTAAAAATCATAAATAAAACAAGATTAACGAAAATCTTACCTCGATTGTTATTAATTTATTTAAATATTTGTAGAATTACAATCAAAGGCAGATTAGGCTTTATGGCCCCACAGCACAACCCAAATGGTCCTAAATGTAATATGAAGATCGAGTTTAAAGCTTAAATTTTCTATATAATAAAAATCATATTTTAATTTCTGATGTACATCTTTTACGTTAGTGTCAAAAGGTTGATTGATTTGAGCCCAACCAGTAACGCCAGGCCTAATTTTTAGTCTACGATTGTAAAATGGATAAGTTTTTTTTAGCTTCTCAATAAAATACGGTCTTTCTGGCCTCGGCCCAACAATTGACATGTCGCCTTTTAAAATATTAATTAGCTGAGGAGTTTCATCAAGGTGAAGTCTTCTTAAGAATTTGCCAAAATTAGTAATTCTTGAATCTTCTTTTTCGGCCCAAATAGGGCCAGTACTTGACTCAGCATTAAATACCATAGATCGAAATTTAATAATTTTAAATATCTTTCCATCTCGCCCTGATCTAGATTGCATATAAAAAATTGGGCCCCTGGAATCAATTTTAATAATAAGCGCTATTATTAACCATAAAGGAAGGCAAAGCAAGATAGCAATTACAGAAACAATTGACTCCAAAATTCTCTTTAATATTCTTGAATAAAAGGTATCGATATTAAAGTTAACATCTATTAAAGGTACTCCAACTAGTTGTGTTGTTCTTGCAAGACCCGTAACCACTTCGTACATATCAGGTAAAATTTTTATTGATGAGGGAGCGCCATTGATTGAAATGATCGAACTCATAATTCTTTCTGAAGTTGGCTTTTCAAGAGCAATAATGACATCATCGATTTTTTTTGATTCAATAATTTCATTAATTTCATTTTCATTGCCGATTTTTTCTGGTTTAAGAAAATCGATTTTAAATGATTCAGGATCATCAGAAGCCTGAATGAATCCTTTTACTTTCAATCCATGAAAATGCTGGTCTTGTAAGCTATCATAAACAGCTAATCCTCGTTTATTAAGTCCAAGAATTGCTGCGTTATTTAATCCAATTTCCATCTTTAGCAAATATTTTTGAAATGAGTGAATAAAAAAACGTCCCAAAATCAATATAAATGAGAAAAGCAGACTATAAGATAAAAGGCTCTTATATTCAATATTAAGATCCAAAATTCCAAAAACATCAAAAGTAACCCCAGTAACTGTAATTAAATATATAACAGGGAAAATTTTTATTATTTCATCAAATCTTGATAGGGTTGATCTAGTATCATAAAGATTTAAGAAAAAGAAAATTGAGTACCACAAAATTTGAGATATAAAAATAAATTTAGTTTCTATATTATAAATGATTTGTCCAGAATCTAAAAATCTTAATCCATCAAAAATTACTATGTATGCAAAAAGATTTGAGAAAAAGTCAAACGAGAGTAATAAAAAAAATATAATCCTGTTATAAATATTTCTATTCAAAACTGTCTTTAATTTGTTGCATTAATTTTAAAATTAATTCTTCTTTTATTAAATTTTCATTAATAAACCTAAACCCATTCTTTCCATGTTTTTTACGTTTTTCTTCATTATTAAAGAAATATAAAATTGATTTATATAGATCTGAAACATCTTCAGGATTTACACATATACCACTTTTAGATTTTTCAACGAATTTTGCTACCTCACCCTTTACGCCGGCTATTATTGGCTTTTCGCATGCCATATATTCAAACATTTTTGAAGGAAGGGCGTTGTTAAAAAGCTCTCTATTTTTTAAAGGTACAATACAGATTGACGCTCTTTTAATCCAACTGATTAATTCTTTTCTTGACATAGTGTTATGAAAAAACACTTTTTTGTTGACTCCCAATGATTCTGAGAGATGAATAATATCTTTCTTACAAACCCCTTCACCTATAAACCTAAAATATATATCATAGTTTTCAAGTTTTTTTGCAGCAAGAATTGTTGTTTCAAGATCTTGCGCTAAGCCCAAATTGCCACTATATAAGACAGTGAATTTTTTATCTTCGTTTACTTTTAATGAGGTTGCATGATTAATAAAGTCCGAACTCACTCCATTAATTAATTCAAACATTGGCTTTTGAGCGGTAACTTTAGGGAGTTTAAGCAAATAATCCCTGAACCCAGGTACAGGAAAAATAAAGCCCTTGGCTGATTCATAAATTTTATATTCAAGTTTCTTGGCAAGTTTAAAAATTAGATTTTCAGATAACTGTTTGAGTGCAAGAGCGGAGTCTGGCCATAGATCTCTTAAATCAAACAAATAATCTTTTTTTAAAAATTTTTTTATATAAATACCAATTATGCCAGTGAAAAGAGGTGGTGATGAAATAATCACTAAATCAAAGTTTTTTACCTTTCGAGTATTTATGATTGCACTGATTGTAAAAATTAGATAATGTGCGAGCTTCTTAAAAAATCCTTGCCGATTGCTTGAAAATGTCTTCGATCGAAGTATTGTAAGATTTAAATGCTTTTTTTCAATTTTTAACCACTTATTTTTATATCCTCTGTAATAATATGTATTTGGATAATGTGGTGCCTCACACAAAACAGTAACTTTATAGTCATTTTTAATTAGAATATTGACATAGTCTCCCCATCTTGAGGCAGCAGCACCTTTTTCAGGTGGAAAATATTGTGTAATTAAAAACACATGCATCAATCATTGACTTATGGATTAATTAATGGTAAAACGGTAAATGAATAATCGGTTGAGGGGTGATTAGAAATGTTTTTTTGGTTCAATCCATTAATATTCATTGTATATATTTCCCAATTTCCATCTCTAGTTGATTGAAACACAACCTTTTCATTATCAGGGTAAAATCTTGGGTTCCAATCGTTTCCATTGTTTTTTGATATGTTTTTCATTTCTTTTGATTCAAGGTTGATAAGATAAATCTCTTTATTTCCATCTCTTTCAGATGTAAAAGCTATAAAGTTTCCATTTGATGAAAAAGTTGGTTCATAATCATCTGCAACATTAGTGGTTAATTGTTCGAGGCCTGAGCCATTTACATTCATTTTATAAATATTTTTATCACCATCCCTATCTGAAGTAAAAACTATTGAGTTTCCATCAGGAGAAAAAGAATTGCCAGGCGAGATAATATCATTTGAGATAGAGCTTTTGGTGATATTTATTTTATTTTTTTCTAAAAGACTTAAAAAGAAGATTTCTTTTTTACCTTTTTGCCATCCTTGGTAAATAATAAAAGATCCATCAGGAGAAAATTGAGGATATTTTTCATAAGATGAGGTATTAGTTAAGTTTATTTTATTTTTTTCATGAATATCCATAATAAAAATGTCATAGTTGTCGTTCTCAGGAAAGTAAGTTGAAAAAGCTATTAGGTTTTCTATAGGGGAAAAAACTGGAGTCCAATCGTTTTCAGCTGATTGAGTAAGATTGGTCAAATTGTTTGGTTTCCAGCGGGTAAACCCATCTAGCCATTCTAGGTCGATAGAATAAATTTCTCTATTTCCATCTCGATCAGAAACAAACAACAACTTCTCGAGATCGATGGAAATAACTGGATTAAAATCAATCCATTTATTTTTAGTTATTTGAGTTGTTGCGCCACCATATATATCAGAAATGAATATATCGTAGTTCCACCATCTTCTTGAAGAATATATAATGTGAGGGTCTACATAGCCATTTTGAATGATAGATTGGTCATTTTCACAACCCGCTAAAAATACTGTGAATAAGATCATATTAATTCTATTTTTATAATTAATCATTATAATCTTTTTATCAAACTGTCATATATATCGATCATTTCTTTTACATTGTCCTTCCATTTAAAATCTTTAATCACTCTTAATCTAGCATTTTTTCCAAGTTCTTTTCTTAAATTTTCATTGTTATATAACTTCAGAATAGATTCAGCTAAAGCTTGAGGGTTTTGAGGTTCAATTACTAATCCAGAATAATTATGCAAATTTACTTCAGGCAAACCACCAACATTAGATGTGATAGATGGTATTTCACATGCTGCTGCTTCGAGAACAGACACCCCAAAACTTTCCCTTAGAGAAACTGCAATGAAAACAGAGAGTTGATTGTAATATTTTAAAACTTTATCTTGATTAACAAAACCAACAAATTCTGTATTTTTTTCTAAGTTTAAACTTACAGCACGTTTTTCCATTGTTTTTTTAAGTGATCCTTCTCCAACAAAGAGAAATTTGATATTTTTTTTGTAATCGTGAACAACGATTTTTGCAGCATCTAACATACACTCTATTCCGTTATGACTTTCAATGCTTTTTATTGTTCCTACAGTAAAAATTCTGCTTTCAGATTTTAGTGGTTTAAATATGTTGCTGTCTACTCCAAATGGAATTACATGAATGTTTTTTTTTGAATACTTACTAAATATCATGTTTTTCATAGCTTTACTCGTTGAGCAAATTATCTCTGCGTGGCTTAAAATTCTTTTCAAAAGCAACTTATTAAGAATGGATTTTTTAGGAAAATAGTATATATCAGTTCCCCATACAGATAAAACAAATGGTTGAAATCTGCTTAAGAAACCAAGCGCTCCATAGCTAGATGCATAGTGAGAATGAAGAATATCTGGCTTAAAAGATTTAATTGTTTTTCTTAATAAAGGTAATGATTTAAAATATGCTAGTTTTTGAAAGCTTGGTTCCCTGTTTTTAAAATTATATTTTTTATTTGAATAAACAAGTTTGATATCATTTTTTTCATATTCAATAGATGTATATTTAGTCGGTTCAAATAAACTAAAAATACATACTTCAATATTGTTTAGCTTTATTGCTTTTGCCCATTTAATTGTGTGGGCAGAATTTGCGTCAGAAAGTAAAAGTAATTTCATTTCACAAATTTTTTGGTTTTATTATGGATATTTCAATAGTCATAGTTAACTATAAAGTTAAAGAATATATAGTTACCCTAATTAATTCAATTTATAAATATTCAAAATCAAATATAGATTTTGAAATAATCATTGTTGATAATAATTCAAATGATGGTAGCGTTGAGTATATTAAAAATAAATTTGACAAAATAATACTAATCGAAAATCAAGTTAATTTTGGATTTTCATATGGAGTCAATCAGGGTGCCAGTATAGCTCGAGGAGAATTTATGTTAATTTTGAATCCTGACACATTATTTGTTGAAGATACTCTTAAAAGCTTAATTGATATATCTTTAAAATTTAAGATTTTCGGTGCAATAGGACCAAAAATCACTTTCGAGAACGGGGCTACGCAAAAATCATTTTGGAGGTTTCCAACATTATTGAATACTGTTTTAAGTCTTCTTCGATTAGATTTTCTGAACCTAAAGAAGAATTATTTTAAAAATAAATTTAAAAATATTACATCTGTTGATTCTATTTCTGGAGCTGCTTTTTTTGTTCCAAGAGAATTATTCATCAGTGTTGATGGATTTGATGAAAATCTTTTTTGGATGGAAGATATAGATTATTGCTACAGAGTTAAAGAAAAGGGGTATAAAGTTTTCTTTTATCCCAAAACAAGAATTATCCATTTAAAGGGAAAAAGCTCTGAGAAAAACTTTAAAGTTTCAATTTCAAATCAATTAATTAGTAAGATTAAATACTTTAATATTCATCACAAAAGGTTGAGCGCTTTAATAATATTTTATTTTGTAATTATTATTTCGATCTTTAAATCAATGTTATTGATACCGCTCATACCTTTTTCAAGAATTTATAAGAAAAAGTTTTTTGCTTACTTATTTACTATTAGGAAAATTATTTTTGACTAGTATGTTTTTTAAAAGATTTTTCGCCATACAAGATAACTGAAATTGACAAACCAAGCATTATCCACATTGGGAAAAAATAAATTGTAGAGCTTGCAGCAATAGCTGCAGGGAAAAAGCCTATCATTGATAAAAATAACGAAGTACTATAATAACTTAGAGCTTTGTTGCTTGTTTTTTTGGATAAAATGAAAAGTTTTTTGACAATATAAATCAACAAAAAAAGCACAAGGAATGAAATTATAATCCCTCCTTCAACAAGAATCTCAAACCAAAAATTATGCATTGAAGTAAATCTACCAGCAACAGGCCCAATAAGCTCTTGATTTGCAACAGAGCCTCCGGCTCCCAACCCTAAACCATATGACTTCAAAAAAGCATTAAGTCCATTTTCAGCCAACTCTCTTCGCCACAGTAATGAACCGCCTAAATCAATTTCTCCGCTTAAATAGAGCGCAGCAGCTTGTAACGAGTTTGCTAGTTCATTTATCCTCAAATTTTCACTTTCTCTAAGTTGCATCATTCCAAAGAATACGGCAAAAGACATAGTCCAAACTATTAAAAGTGTGCCTATTTTTTTTTTGATTAAAATTAAATAAACAGAATAAATTAATATTAGACTAAGAAAGACTGCTCTGGAAGCAGTCATAAAAACTATAGTATTTACAGATAAAATCCCAAAAATTTTCACCAGGGCTCTTTTATCGCATAAAAAAAAGGGGAGAGCAATCGCCATGCAAACAGCTAGGTCATTTGTATTCCAGCGGAATCCTGTTGGAGGTGAAAAATTTTCAATAAAAAAAGTGGTGCTTCTTGAAGAAAAATTCACTGGATCTTTTCCAAAATAGCCCGCAATGCCAGAGTATGATGAAATTGGCATTCTAAAATTAGAAAATGATTCAAACAGACAAATTACAATTTCAAATAAGACTAAAATTGATAACATATTAAAAATTCTTTTTAAATTTTTTAAATCTTTCGAAATATGATTAATTGAAAAAACTATTGAAAGCCCGCATAAAAGGTAGAAAATATATTTTAGTCCTAAAGCTAAACTAGGGGTCCATAACAATGAAAAAGTGTACCAAAACAACAATACAACCAAAGCTTGATTGTATTTGTTGAAAATTTCTAATGATAAAACGTAATTGTTTTCTCTAAATTGATAAATTTGCAAAGTAATTACCAAGAATAGACAAAAATGAAATAAATAAAAGTTGCTGTAGCTTATAGAAACGCCAAGAAAAGCTGAGCCAATTAAGCCAAAGAGGGGGAAATTTTTATCTATTATTTCGAATCGCATTTTTAAAGTAAAAACAAATTGAAATAATTGAAATTATTTCAAAAAATATTAAGGATATTGGAAATGCATTAATGTTAAATTTTTTTACAAAAAACAAAAAAATTAAAAAAGCAATTATTGACGAAGAAACTTGGGATATTAAATAATTGTAGTCTTTATTCAAATACATAAGCCCTTGGCGTCCTAAGGCATTTGAAATTGCAGTTAAAGGTAACACTAAACTAAAAAGTATTAATGTCTCATTCGCCGGTAAATAGCTTTGTCCAAGCAAAAGTAAAATTAAATACTTACTAAAAACTAATATAAAGACTAAAAAAACCAAGCTTAGAGCAAAAATTCCAAAAAGATATTTTGATAGTGTAGATTTAAACTTTTTATTATTTTTTTGACTTATGGATGAAATTCTTGGGAAAAATGAATTACTTATTGGACTAAATAAAGAATTAAAAGCTCTATATATTTTATTTGCTCCATAAAACAATCCTAGTTGTAGAGGGTTTGTAAAAACGCTTAAAATGATTAAGCTAATATTTTGGTACAAGACTGGAACTATTGTTATTAAAAAACTATTTTTTGAATAATTAAAAATTTCTTTTAAATCTGAAAGACCTACTAACCTGATAAAACCTGTATTCTTCGTCATTATGATCAAAAAATAAACACAAAGAAATACATTTGCAGCGGAAAATAGCAACAGCACTATCCAGCCATGATTTGGTGTTTTAACAAAGTTAAAAATCAATAAAAAACTAATTAACCTTACTAAAAATTTTGGGATGGCAATTTTTTTCATTTGCTGCAAACCATGAAAATACCATGTCGGTGAAATTCCTTGGAAAAAACTACCCAAAACAACAATAATCAAATAATTGTAATTTTGTTTAAAAAGTGGTATTGAGTGATAAAGAATAAAAGAAATGATACAAATGAAAGGTAAAATAATTATTTTTAATAAGATTGTTTTACTTAGAAAAAAGTTTATTTTTTTTTTATTTTTAGATTTTCTAGCTACTGTCCTTGTAGCTACTAATGGAGATCCAAATTCAAAAATTAAAGTCAAAACTAAACCATAAGATTGCATTATTCCTACTATGCCGAATTCTATAACTCCTAATGTTTTTGCAATGAATGGAAGAAATATTAGATTCAATAAATAATCTGAAAAGTGAGCGAAATACGAATAAATTGTGTTTTTTGTTAAGCTATCAGCTTGGTTTTTCAGTGATTTAATGATCATTAATTTTTTAAATTGTAGAAATTAATAATAGATTCGACTATTAATTTTCCCGCTTTACCATCCCCGTAAAAATTTTTTTTAAAACCACCTTTCTTTTTAGTTAAAATATCAAAGTTAATTTTAATATCCTCTGGATTAGATAAAATATTTACACCTTCATTAACAAGTTCAAGCCATTCCGTTTCATTTCGAATAGTTAAGCATTTTTTTTTTGCAAAAAAAGCTTCTTTTTGCAATCCGCCACTGTCCGTAATTACCATTTCGCAACTACTTAGTAGATTTAACATTGAAAGATACCCTACGGGTTCAATAAAATTGATTTTTGATTTAATATTGTGTTCAATAATTCTTTTTTTTGTATGTGGATGTAATGGGAATATTATTTTTATATCTCTATTTATTTTTTCTAGGTTTTCAAATATCGTATGCAATCTATGTTTATCAATAATATTTTCTCTTCTATGAATTGTTGAGAGAATGAATGGGGTTTTTATATCAATAATTTTATTCATCGACTTTGACTTGTATGTTAAATAAGCATCGTACATCACATCACCAGAAAATAGAATTTTGTTAGAAATTTTTTCATTTTTGAGATTTTGAATAGAAAATGAGTTAGGGCAAAAAAGTAAAGTTGCCAAGTGATCAGTAATTAATCTATTAATCTCTTCTGGCATGGATCTTTTTTTACTTCTAAGCCCAGATTCAATATGAAAAAGAGGTATATTAATTTTTTTTGCGGTGATTGCACCTGCTAAAGTTGAATTTGTATCTCCGTAAACTAAAACGCCATCTACATTTTTTTTAGAAAGTATTTTAAAAAGCTTCTCAACCATTCTATTTATCATTTTTCCGTAATTTTCATCGTGAATATTTAGATTATAGTCAGGAACTGGTAATTTCATTTCACTAAAAAAAATATCAGACATATTTTTTTCATAATGCTGTCCTGTATGAATTAAAATTTCAGAAATACCATCATTAATTTTTATTTGCTTTGAAACCACTGAAGCTTTAATAAACTGGGGGCGTGCACCTATGATGGTTGCTAATTTTATAATTCTTTTAATAACATTACCTTGTTGTTATCAAAATGGTAATTTTTGCAAAGACTATATCCATCATCGCTGAATGATAGTTTTTTTCCTTTTATATCAACCCAGCCTATTAACCTACCTGGGTTTCCAACAACTAACCCAAAGTCAGGTATGTCTTTTGTAACAACAGATCCGGCCCCAACTAAAGCATATTTTCCAATCTTAACACCGCAAACAATAGTTGCGTTAGCTCCAATTGAAGCTGATTTTTTTACTAATGTTTTATTGTAAAAGCTTGAATCATTTTGAAGAAATTCAGATCTCGGATATAAAATATTTGTGAAAACCATTGAGGGCCCGCAAAAAACATAGTCCTGCAATTCGACACCCTCATAAACTGACACATTATTTTGTATCTTTACACTATTACCTATTTTTACATTATTACCTATATTAACATTTTGACCCAATGAACATCCTTTTCCTATTTCAACATTACTCTGGATATGAGAAAAATGCCAAATTTTAGTACCTTTTCCTATTTTTACATTTGAATCAATAAATGCCGATCTATGGGTAAAATAGTTTTGTTTTTTCATGATAGGTTATCCTTCATTCTAAATTAAAATGCTAATAAGTGAAGATAATTCTCATTGCTGAGAATAAAAGACCAAAAATACCAAAGGCTAAAACAAATAGGCTCCGGTTAGGGGAACTGCGTTCAAGTGGCATAGTCGCTTTATCAAGTATGTGGAGTATGGGCGATTTTTTAACTTCATCAATTCGAGCTAATTCTAATTGCTGCTGTAGCGTCATGTAGACTTCTTTTTTTGCTTCTACTTCTCGAAATAATCTTGAAAAAATCATAAATAGGTCAGGAGATTCTTCATAGCCCCTGTTTCGCTCTTTAAAATTTTTCAATTTTATTTCTGCGGTTTCAAGCTCTTTTCTAACAATAACCAATCTTTCAGAGATAAAAAGTTTTTCTTTTTTTGATTTTGCAGAATTTTCTTTTTGGATATAACTCTGAACCTCATCTCCAATGAAATTTGCTACGGATGCAGAAATTTTAGGATCTTCAAAAGTTGAGGTAATTCTAATTAATCCTGTAATTTTATCTTCTTTGACCTGAATGCGCTCTTTTAATTTACTAATTGCATTTTCACTAATTTTTAAAGAATCATTATTATTTTTAGATTTAAAATAACTCGAATTGCTTTTATTTAACTTCCATAGACTGGGTAACTTTACATTATCACCATAGACCGTAACCCAATTATTACCAATAACTTTACTTGCTATGAGACGTGATTTCACAACATCTGGAATATAAAAATTTTGGCTAAACTCTTGTGAGTTAATTCCCAAATTTGCAGCTAGGCTCTGAAATTGTCCAAATGTTTGACTAGTTTCTTTTTTGGCAGGATATAAGGAAATTTCAGATGAATAGTATTCAGTAAAAAAAAATGATGATGAAAGTCCTAAGATTGAAAAAATTGTTGAACTTATAACTATAAACTTTCTTGATTCGTTCAGAGCGGAAATTAATACTCCAAAATTTATATAATTATTGTCGATGATTTTTTGTTTTTTTGCATTTTCATCGTTTGTTAAGAAATTTGGGAATGATTGTTTTAATTTATCTAATACATCAACATTTATTGTAGTATGGCCCTTTTCATAATTTATTAATGTAGCTCTTGATACTCCCATTTTTTCAGCCATATCCTCTTGTCTAATATCATTGAGCAATCTAAACCTTTTAATCTTTTGACCAAGAGAGGTATTATTGGGCATTGCTTACTTGGCTTGAAATTAAAGCTAGAGTTAGTAATGTTGAGGCTAAATTACCAACCTGACTAGAGACTATTGAAAAGGCTTGCCATCCAGTAACTCCTGTATTTCCTGAAAGTTTTCTTTCGTTAACCTTAATTATTGAACCCTCAGAAACAATTGGGCTATTGATTTTTTTATAAGGCTCTGCAACACCATTGGGCTTAATTATATAAATGTCTCGTCTATCAGCGTAGGTTGAAAAACCGCCTGCCTTATTAATGTATTTTTTTAAAGATAAACCCTTTTTAAAACTAATATATCCTGGATGATTTACTTCGCCCATAACTAATACCAGGCCAGATCTTTCCAAAACATTTAAACTGTCACCCTTTTTTAAAATGAAAGAGTCGTTTTCCCATGCAATTTTTAAGGTATCTCTAAAAATTTCTATACCATTATCAAGCGCTAAATCTGTAAAACCCCCAGCCATTTCTAAAACTTTTTTCAGCGAGGATTGATTATTTACAGGGTAAATTCCTGGAACATTAACCTCCCCGGTAATCTTGATCGCTTCAATCGGTTTAAAATATTTCGTTCTTCCGATAGTTATATGGTCACCATTATTTAAGACTGGATTCTCAGTTTCTAAATTAATTTTAATTTTTTTTGGTATAATGCCTTCTTTATTTTTTCTTGATATAATTATGTTTGAGAAGTCAACGGTTTTTAAAAAATCTTTATCATCAAACGTCATTGTCAAATTGATAAGCTCTTTTAAGGTCATTAGTTTCTCATAAGGGTACCGACCTGGCGCTTTAACTTGACCTGCAATATGAACAAAGCTTTCTACAAATGAACCCAATGGAACATGTACACTATCTCCATCTGATAAAATAATGTTATGAATATCACTCTCTTTGGCAATACGAACATTATCACCATTTTTATCATTTCTTTTAAAAACATATACGGTGTTTGAGGATTTTGAAGACTTTCCTCCAGCGAGCTCCAAAAGTCTGGATAGACTTTCACCAGGTTTAAGTTCAAAATAACCATTTTTTTTAACATGTCCTGATATTGCTACAGTTGATGTTCTTGGAGGAACAAAAATAATGTCTTGGTCCATCAGCCTTAGATCAGTAAGTGATTTACCAGAAAAAATATAATCATATGAATCAAGTGATGAAATTTTCTTATTATTACGAATTAATTGTATATCTCTTAAAGATCCATGCATATCAACACCACCAGCCTGTGAAACACCAGCAATCACATTTGAAAAGGGATGAATTGTATGAACACCAGGGAGATTAACATAACCTACAAAATGAACATTTATTGATTTAAGCTCTCCAAGTGATATATCAATAAAGGACTTTGGTGAGTTTCCAGTCAAGGTTGAATGGACTTTGGAATATTTTAATAGAAGATATTTTTTTGCTTCATCTAAAGACTTTTCTCCGAGATTTAAAATTCCAATTCCATCAATGTAGAATTGGCCATCTTTATTTATAGTAACAATATCATAACGATCCATTTCACCCCACATTGAAATAACTAATTCGTCACCTGGTCCTAGAATGTAGTTTTGAGGTATAGGAATATTTTGCCAGAACGGAATTGAATCACGCTTAGTAAAGATTTCATATCCTACGTAAGGCATTTTCTTGACAGAATCTTTAACAGAACTAAGCTCATCAATAAGTTTTTGTGTTGATAAAAGTAATGACTCAATGTCTTTTCTGGAATAAATTAATTTTTCAGGTAAAGCTGTACTTTTTGCTAGCTCTTCAGCTTTAACGATGTCGCTTGGTTTTTGAAGAGACTGACGTTTTAGCGCTTGATTGTATTCATTTTTAAGCTTTTCAATTTCCTGAATAGTTTGAGCACTAGTTGGAACAAGCAGAATGAATGCAAATATAAAAACGTAAAAAAATGTATAAATTTGAAATTTCATACCAATAAAATAACTAATATTGACATAATGTCAAAGTTTTTCAAATTATTGTCAATAATAATATTTTCGATTGAAATAATTTATTTTACAAAATGTAAATTTAATTTATTAATTTGAAATCAAGATTAAATAATAATGTTTTTGTATTTTGAATAGAACCTTCTTCAAAATACTCATTCCAGACATTTACATTACTATCTATAAAATTAAAGTGCCTAAAATGCTCATTTTCATAATTAATGCTCAAGGTTAATGATCTATTTTCATATCTAATTGATATTTTGGATTCAAATTTAACTTCCGGTGGAAAGTGATAGCTCACACCATGCCGTTCATGATTTATTCCATAAACAATATTAACTTTATTTATTGATGCTCCAATGAAAAATAGAAAATCATCTGAATCAGGGCCTGAATGTGCTCCAATTCGTCTACCATTGTATGAAAAATAATTAAATTTATTATTATCATACCAATTTGCTGTTGGAATATCATTATAATATATACCTTGAAGCATTCTTGTATATTCAAAACCCGCAAACAGGTTTTTTTGGTCAAATATCCCATACTTCCTTAATCCAAAGTTATATCCAAGATTATGGTCATAGAATATTATATTATTATTATTATTAAAATTCCGATTTGGTTGCCCAATTTCAAGAAATGTTATTAATCCGCTACTTTGATTTTCATATTTAATGTAAAAATCAAGTATACTGTCCCAATATCTTAAGTTTTTTCCTGAAAAATGAATTAATGATGCATCAAAAAAATTCCATTTAATATCAGGAAATCCCCCGCTTAAAATTGTTTTTGCCAAACCTAAATTAATTTGATTATGTTTTAAGTTTAAAAAAATTGATGATATATAAAAATTCGTGCCTAATTCATTTTTTATGGGCTTTGAAATAGTGTATTTTGCGTTAAAAATGTAGTTTTTTATTATTTGAAGTGAAGATGGTTTAACAAAAAAATAAGGGTAGCCTTGGGCGTTATTTGTTAAAATAATGCTATTATGGATTCCTGGTCCCCACCAATTGTTCCAATTACCAAATCCAAAATTTAAGTATTTAGACTTTATTGATATTCCAGAATTGTTAACTTGGTTTTGTTTATTTATATTTTTGTAGCTATTGCTTTTAGAAAATAAATTTATATAGGAAAATTCGTCAGTAGAGTATTTAATATTTTTGAATATTTGTGGCTCCAAGCTGATTGTTATTCTTTTTAAGTCAAGTTTTATGAAATAACTAGAAGTAAAACCTATTCCTTTTTGAAGATATTGACCATTTACATTTTCAAAATTAGGTAAGTTTGAGTTTTGGTAAAATTTTTGTCTATAGTTAAAGCTCAACGGGAGTTTTTTAGTTTTAATTAAATGAGTGCTATTTAATTTAAATTTATTTAATTCAAAATTAATTCTCTCTTCAAATGTTAATTGGTAATCGTCTTGACAAAAACAAATTTTAGAAATTATTATTAGAACTAAACAAATTCTTAACATAGACAAATTCTAGAGTATTTTTGATGAATTAAAGTTATATCCAACTGAAAAACCTAAAACATTGCTATTTGATAATTTTGTAGTTGTAAAGTTATAATTAAATATTTTTTCATTCTCAAAGTATAAAGTTGTATCAATATTTTTTCTATATGCTTTAAAATAAATTAGAAACTCTTTTTTTATTTCTGGATTTTCTTGGCTAATTACACCTCTTCTTTCAATGTTATATGAGGAAATAATTGAATACCTATTATTAGCAAGACCTAAAATAAAAACCTTGTCATCAGAGTCTGAACCTGAGTGAGCTGCCCACCTTCTTCCATTATAGCTCGAATTGTAATATTTATTTCTATTGTAAAAATTTGGAGCTTTAAAATCTCCCCTATAAAAATTTTCATTAAGCGTATTTGTTGTGTTTTTTGTGCTTAGCATCTCTAGGCCAATAAATAAGTTTGGATTACCTAGAAAATGATATTTTTTGAAACCTATATTAAATCCTAATGCATGATCCCAATGTACTGCAAGGTCTGAAAAGTTCTTCCTACTATCGTCTGTACCTATTTCAACATAAAAATGGAATTTATCCTCAGGAAAGAATACATTAAAAAATCCAATTAGCAATTGATCCCAGGGGTCCCAATAAATCGGCTCATCAGGATATTGATCTATAAACAGAGATCTTTTTGAATCTCCGAAAAGGGGCTCAATAACAAGCTTTGCAGCATCAGTAAGATTCCAATCTATATTTTTTATTCCTCCAGACAGGTATGTTCTATTGAAGCCAAAAGCTACTACAGGATTGCTATGAAAAGTAATTTGTGTAGCTAAAGCAGAATGAAAAAAAGCACTGTCGAAATTTTTTCGTTCTGAAACGAAGAACTTAAAGTCTAAGCTAAATTTTTTAAATTTATTTTTATTTATATTCCCTATAAATAAATGGTTAAAACCATGAGAGTTGTTTGATAGTGAAAGCGAAGAATGAAAACCTGGACCAACCCACATATTCTCATTTGAAATTCCAAAACCAAATCCTTTATAATGTAGAGCAAGCGTTGATTGAGGAAATGATAAATCTTTATTTTTAAAATTTATCATTGATTGTTTATCATTTAAGTATCTAAACGTACCAACAAATTCCGACGAATCGGTATTTTCTGAAATAATACTGAATGTTGGCTTTGTTTTTATGAATAAAAATTTATTAAAAAAAATAATGTTTAGATTTATATAACTAGAGTTTTTTGGATAAGATATTATCTCTCCATTGTTATCTATATTAGAATGACCAGAATTAATAAAATTAAGGTTTTCAATTTTAAAATTAAAATATTTGTCGTTTTTATTAAATAAAGGTCTAATATTGAAAATATCATAATGATGAATGTTAATAGCTTTTTTTTCATTTAGGAGATATTGGTATGGACTAGAAACAAGGTATTCATTTTTTTGACTAAAAGCAGGTGCTAAAGTCACATAATTAAAGATAATAAATAGTATTAAAAATCTTTTAATTTGTCTGGCGTGATTGCACAATAGTATCAGAACCTGGAGGTGGGTGGGGTGTTAACTTATCTTTTCTTGTGGCAATTCTTATTAAACTTTTATCAGCATTATAAGATTCTAAAATATTTTTTATTTTAATAAGTGCCGACTTTTTTGATAAAATTGAAAGTGCAGTAAGAATTATTAACTTTACATCTAGTGCAATTGATTTATTTTTAATGTAAAATAAACCCAAGCGACTTTTCCATGGACGAATTAGTTGATTATAATCAAGGTCTGGGTTGGGAGAACCAGATAAAATGTCTCCTTCATCCGAAAAAACAATTGAAGCTAAATCTGTAATTCCTGGGCGTACTGATAATAATTTTTTTTCTTCACCTGTGTAAAGAGCTGTTTCTCTAGGAACATTTGGCCTTGGCCCAACAAAGCTCATCTGACCTAAAAGAATATTGAAAAAATTTGGTAATTCATCAATTTTATATTTTCGTATAAAATGACCCAATTTAGTTATTCTATTATCATTATCTGAAGTAGAGTCAACTCCAGACTTGTCAGCATTTACTATCATTGATCTAAATTTAATCATTTTAAATTTTTTTTCATTCTTCCCTACCCGACTAGCAACGTAGAATGGGGAGCTCCAATCTTGTGTCCATATTAAAAATGAGAAGATTATAAAAAGTGGGGAGAAAAAAATGATAAGAAGCAATGATGAAAAAAAATCAAAAAATATTTTTATCATAAAAATCTACATTTTTATCATTTGTAAAATTTTATCTGTAATCTTTTTTGAAGTTATATAATACTCTGATTCTAGGTATTTACTTGTTGGAGCAGGGGAATTTTCAATTGCTAATCTTTGGGGTAGAGAATTCTTAAAGGTAATTCTTTCAGCTACTGAAGCAATTATTTCTCCTGTCAAACCATAATGGAGCCAACCACCGTCAACTACCAAAAGGCGTCCAGTTTTTTCCACTGAATTGATTATAGGGTTTATATTTAAAGGGTTTAACAATCTTAAGTCTATTATTTCAACGTTAACGTTATCTTTTTTTAATTCCTTTGCAGCCTCTAGTGAAAGAAGGCTAGTATAACTGCACGAGACTATAGTAATATCATTACCATCATGTATTTTTTGAGGAATTACTGTGTTTAAGTTAATTTCTTCAATTGGTTTGAAATCTGATTCACTTTCATAGCACCATCTATCATCAATATATAATACAGGATCATTGCTTAAAACGCTTGCAACTAATAAATCTCTTGCATCAATTGCAGTTGCTGGCATGACAACTTTTAATCCCGGAATATGGGCATACCAGGAATGAAGAGCCTGAGAGTGCTGGGCTCCTTGCTCCCCACCTCTATTTATAATTCCTCTGATAGTAAGAGGGATTTTTATATTTCCACCAAGCATAGATTGCCATTTAGCAGCTTGATTTACAATTTGATCTGTAGCTAAAATCATAAAGTCCATTCTGGGATGCACGACTACTGCCTTTAAACCTGTTAAAGAAGCGCCAAGAGCCATTCCAGTAGTTGCATTTTCAGATACAGGAGTGTCAAGAACTCTATCTTTTCCAAACTTATGTTCTAAATCATTCATACTGCTACCAACATACCAAGGGCTCCATAAACCTTGACCCATTAAACAAACATCATTATAATTTTCTAAGAGATAGTCAAATGCATCTCTAATTCCTTTGCTATATGCTATTTTTTTCATTTTTTTTATTTATCGTAGTAAACAGTGTTCATTAATTGTTCGGATTCGGGGTATGGGTCAGATTCTGCTCTAAGCCACGCATTATTGACAACTTTATCGATTTCATTATCGATTTCGTCAATTTTATTAGAATCAATAGAACCATCATCTACTAACGCTTTTTCTAACCTACCTATTGGGTCTCTTTTTTTCCAGATACTCAGATCTTCCTTTCGTCTTAGACCCACATCAATATTTTCATCGGGACCTACATGCCCTCTCCATCTATATGTTATTGCTTCAATAAAAAATGGACCTTTACCGCTTCTAAGGTAATTCGTAGCTCTTTTTGCTGTTTCAAAAACACTATTAATATCATTTCCATCAATAATCTCAAACATCATTTCATGAGAATTTGCAAACCGCGCAACTGAATCAGCTGGTTGCCTTTCATTAATATGCATATGGGAAGAAAAAAGGTTGTTTTCGCAGACAAAAAGGACAGGCAGTTTGTAATAAGAGGCTAGATTTAACGATTCATGAAAGGTTCCCTCTTCAGTTGTTCCATCTCCAAAATATGAGACAGCAACTGAGTTGTTATTTTTTAATTTTGCATTTAAACCGGCACCCACTGAGACAGGAATAGTCGCAGACACTATAGGTACAGAGCCATGAAAACCACTTTCTGCAGCAATAACATGCATTGACCCCCCCATGCCTTTAGAACTACCTGTTACTTTTCCAAGTGTTTCAGCAAACAACTTGTGCACATCATCCGTCATTGATAAGAAGTGACCATGAGATCTGTGATTTCCAAAAACGTAATCTTTTTCGGTAAGAAATTTTGCTATTCCAACAGGAATAGCCTCTTGGCCAATAGATAAATGACATGGACATTTAATTTTTCCATTTTCAACATTATCTCCCAAAATTTCTTCAGCTCTTCTAATTAATTTCATTCTTTTCAGAGCAAATAAATATTCTTCGATAGAATAATTTTCTAATTTAATTTTTTCGTGAAATTTAGTTGGGTCTTTGAGATTATTTAATTGAAAATCATTCATCTTATTTATCATAAAATTCGTTAATTTTACTTGAAATGTATAAGGCCTCATCATCGGAAATAGAGGTATTCATTGGCAACATCAAGCATTCTTCAAAAAATTTATCTGTATATGGAAGTTTAAAATGTGTCAAGCCAAGATACTCTTCTTGATGGACTGCTTTCCCCCCCCATTGAATAATTGTACCTATTCCATTTTCAAAAAGAAATGATTTTAATTCATCTCTTTTTTTTGCACGCAATTCAAAATTTTGAAAAGTATCGAAGTGATTGCTGTCATCTTTTGGTCCAGGCGGTAAAACCACAAAGTCACCCTGTACAATTTCATTGTGATATATTTCTGCAATACTTCTTCTTTTTTTAATATCATCATCAAATGTTTTGAGCTTTTCTAATAAAATTGCTGCATGAAGATTATCAAGTCTAGAGTTAACTCCCCAGGTTTTAAATACTCCGTTGCTGTCCCTACCGTGATCACGAAGAAGTTTAATTTTTTCAGCAATTTCATCATCATTTGTCACAACTGCTCCACCGTCACCAAAACATCCTAAAACTTTAGCAGGATAAAAACTATAAGTACCAGCAACTCCAAATGTACCTGCCATTCTGCCTTTGAAAGTAGACCCAAGGCCTTGTGCAGAGTCTTCAATAATAATGAGTTCAAATTTTTCAGCAATGGAAATTATAGAGTCCATATCACATGTTCTTCCATTTAACTGAACCGGCATAATAGCTTTAGTTTTAGGCGTAATTGCATCTTCAATTGAACTCGTATCCATCATATTATCATAACCACACTCAACAAGGATTGGATTTGCTCCAACAAATTTGATAGAAGCAGGAGATGCAACATATGTGTGTGATGGAACGATAACATCATCATCTTTGCCTATGCCTGCAGCAATCAAACTGAGCCAAATTGCGTCAGTTCCATTTGCAACGCCTATGGCATGATTAACATTGCAATATTTAGCTAAATTAAATTCAAATTCTTCAAGGTCTTTTTGCAGGATATAAGCACCCCTAATCATAACGTCATTAATGGCTTTATCTAAACGATCTTTTTGGTCTAAATACAATGCAGGGTAATTAAAAAAGGGTATCTTCATAAATATATAATTATTTTGATTGGTTTAAGATAAATAATCTAAGCATTTTTATTTATTTTTAGAATTATTTTTGTAGAGGAGAACTTTTAGTTAAAATTTTTATCGATCCAATGATTATTCCTAGTCCATGAAAAATATGAAAAAATAAAAAACTAAATGGCAATGAAAAGATATGAAGAAAAGTTTTATATCTTATTGCCTGCTGAATTGAAGATATGACTGCTAAGACAAAATAAAGCAATAGTACAGGATAAAAAATATTACCGATTAGAGGAAAAAAATTTGTCAAAACACTCCCCCCAATCAATCCTAGCACAAAAACTCCAGTAATCCCATGTCGATATGCAAACGTGTATCGAGCCAAATACCACATATAAACATTGTAAGGAGCTTCTAGCTTTATTTGTTTAAAAAGAAAGAATGCTAAGCTCTTAGCATTTTTGTATGTTGCAACTGCTTTTGGGTTAATCCATACCAATCCACCTTTTTCTTTAATTCGTCTATTAAATTCATAGTCTTGACACCTGATAAGTTTTTCATTGTAATAACCTATTCTGTTAAAAATTGTTTTTTTTATCAAACCAAAAGAAGCTGTATCAGCTGGGCCTTCTATTAAATTACCAGAACGAAAGCTTGAATTACCTATTCCAAACTTGTGTGTCGTAAGAGCCTGAACAATACTTGCAGAATATGAATCGTTATAAGGGACGGTATTCACTACACCTCCAACGTAATCTGTATTGTGGCTAACTGCAGATCTTATAAGCTCATTTAAATAATTCTTGGGATAAAATGCATGAGCTCCTAACCAAAGAATATAACTTCCCTGAGAAAGCTTTATAGCGGAATTTAAACCATGTACTTGAAAAAATTTTTCATTATCAATAATTTTAATATTTTTGTACTTATTTTCAAAATTTTTCAAGATTTTTCTGGTTCCATCTTTTGATAGGCCATCTGCAATGATTATTTCTATTGAAGTATCCTTTGGCAGCGTAAAAGAAATGATAGAATCTAATGAAGATGCAATGTTTTTTTCTTCATTTAAAGTGCACAAAATAACTGATATTAACATGACAATTAAAATTTATTAATTTGAATTATTTTCTTTTGATTTTGATAAAACCCAATAATCAACATAAAATAGTTTTGAATAATTGCTAATCACAAATTTATTTTTTAAAAAGCATTCATTAACATCCTTAACTTTTATATTTCCATCTCCAATCTCCCAACAATGATTATCATCAATCCAAATTTTTCTTTTTATAAATCTTCTGTAAAAAGATCCAAAACTTAAAAATCCAGTAGGGACATGGAAAAAACTTAGATTTTGCCTTGGAGTCATGTATAAAAAATTACTTCTACGATGAGGGATAGTTATTAAGCACTTGCCTTTGGGTTTTAAATATTGATAAAAGTTTTTTATAGTTCCCTGTAAATCATTAAAGGGTATATGCTCTAAAATATCAGCTGCAATTATTATGTCATATTGAAATTCGAGATCTTTGTGAAATTCTCTTACATCACCAAAAATATCTGGCTTTAATTTTTCATTTAAGTCAACTGTGGTATAGTTTTCAACAAAAGGTTCGGCACAACTACGCATGATATCAGAACCTGTTCCAAACTCTAAAATAGATTTAGGTTCATCAGATATTATTGTTTTAAACATGTAGAAATATCTAGTCCAATCAATAAAATCTAATTTATCTAAATAAGATTTTTTTTCTACTTTAAACTGCTGGTCAAAATTTTTATTCTTCATTGGACTACCTATTTTTATAATTATTAAAATTTTTAATTCTGATAATCTTTCATTATTTTATGTAATAATGTTGCCCGAGAATAATAACTGTGTTTATTTATTAATTTCATATTGCTTTTATTAGCTATAAAATTATTTTCTTTATATTCTTCATAAAAGTTTAAGATGGCTTTCTTTAGCTCACCTAATGAAGTGCAAAATGAACCCGCATTTGTTTCCTTTAAAGTCTTTTCGACTTCGGTTCCCTCGTATCCACCGCTCGCCAATATAGGTCTGCCTGATTTTAAATATTCATAAAATTTTAAATGAGAAAGGCCTTTGTTCATTTTATCCTCCCAATTAAAAAATAATAATAACTGAGATTCTAATTGTTTATATCTAGCCACCTGCCTGTCCACTAAACCATATTGCTTAACAAATGGGGTAAGTTCATTTTTCTCAATATAATTTTTAAGATAGTTTTCTTTTCTGCCGAAAAATCTAATTAATATATCCTTGCTATCAATTTTTTTTTCTTGAACTAATTCCTTGATAGCATCAAAAAATAAAATAGGGTTTTGTTGGTCTAGGTAAATCATTCCTGTGTAGGTAATTGTAAACTTTTTTGTTAACTCAATTTTTTTGTTAACAACGGAGCCTTGAAAACCGTTTGGAATAACAAAAACTTTTTTGTTATGTAAATCCCTAAGCTTTTTTGCATAACTATCCGACACGGTAATAAAAAAATCTGAATTATTTAACTTTAATACTTCATATTTTGACTCGAAGAATTTTCGAAAACTAGAAAATGGGTAAACAGGATTATTGGTCCAAGTATCTCTAAAATCAGCAATCCAGATAATTTCTTTCATCTTTTTGATTTTATTAGCTATAACATGAGAAGTAGGGTATGGAGATGAGCTTAACATAAAATCAAATTTATCATTTTTTAAAAAATTTTTTATTTCATTTATAGCTGGTTTTTTCCACTTTCTTTCTCCATCGGGAAATGAAAAAAATTCTTGGTAAAGCCATAAAAGTCTATCAACAAAGTTTTTTTTATTTGATACTTTTAGCTTTTCCTTAAGTTGTTCTGTATAACTTTCAGATGGAGTAAAACCAATTTTGTTTAAAAAATTTCTTATGCGAGAAAGTGTTTCACCTTTGTAAGGCACCTCTATAATTTTTACATTGTTAACGTAATTTTTGGAAAATCCTAATTTTGAATCAGCATTTTCGCCCAGCATTGGTGTAACGATTGTTATTTGATATCCATGAGAAAGCAAATTCTCAGTTAAACCGGGAATTCGCGGTGAAGCATGAAACAAATTTGATATAACAAGTATTTTTTTAATAATTAATAAATTTATTTAATTAGAGACTTGTAAAGATCGTTCATTTTTTCCATTTCTACAAAATAATCATTTCTTTCCACAATCGTAGAACGTCCTTTTTTGCCTATAATAGAATTTAAATTAGAATCAACAATTAGTTTTTCTAATTTTGAAGCTAAAACTAAAGGTTCACTTTCTGGGACTAAAAAACCATTGATCCCATCTTCAATCCAAAGATTGTTCTCCCCTGTATCTGTAACAACTACAGGTAATTCACATGCCATAGCTTCTGCGGTGCTTGCAGAAATCCCAGCATCAGACAGAGATGTAGAAACATATGCGTTAAATGCTGATAAAGCATCTGGGAGTTGATCATTATTCAAAAATCCAGGGAAAAGAATATATTTGGTCAGGTTTAGTTTTTCAACTTTTTCAACAAGATCTTCTTTAAGTGTGCCTTTTCCAAATAGTAAAAATCTAACATTTCTAAACTTTTTAACTAAAATATTCGCTGCATTTATTAGATTTTCAACATCGTAGACTGGTTCAAAATTTCTTAAAGACAAAATCACAAACTCATTTTCAAACTTAAATTTATTTCTAATTTCAGAGTTGGGTTTTTGTATTTTTGAAAAACGTTTGGTATCTATACCAAAATTTATTATATGAATTTTATCAACAGGAAATCCAAAATCAAGTATTTCATCTTTCATGTGATACGCATCGCAGGTTAGAAGCTTAGTTTTTCTTAAGATTTTTTTAAAAATAAATTTCTTTAGAAACGATTTTTTGTTTTCTATAATGTCTGATCCCCATGGAGTAGAGACAATATTTTCTACTTTTGATAAAACAGCTATTAATGCATAAATACCTAGATAGTGGATATGAAGAATATCAGGTTTTTGTTCACTGATAATTCTTCGAGCTTTAAAGATTTTTTTTACTTTTGAATCATTTTCATTCAGTTGATAAAAGGTTAATTTTGGTGGTATTTCAAAAATTGAGGGTGTATTAGAAATCCAAACAATTTCGTATTTTTTATCAAAAAAAAATTTAATCCACTTATAACTATGTATGGAATCAGCGGCAGCTAAAAAACAAATTTTCATTTTTCTAGAATGATCTTAAAATTTTGATTACGGAGTTGTTCTTTGTTGCTAAGTCTAAGATTAGAAATAAAACTAATATAATAATAATAAACGTAGCAAAATTTACTATTGAATTCATATCAAAAAATGAAATAAAAGCCATGATAAAAAGATAAAGCAAAAAGGTTTTTACAAATGCTAGGAAAATAAAATAATAATTTGGTGTCCAATTAATACTTTTCTTCGACAAAAAGAATAGATAAAAAGATAAAAATAAATTTGAACAAATCTGAGCAATTCCCGATCCTAAAATTCCTAAAATTGGCAAAGTAATCAGGTTTACAAAGATATTTATAATTACTGATACGATAAGAAGTAAAGGCAGCTTTAAAGTGCCGTTAATAATTATGTAGGGATATATGAAAATTTGGAAACATCCAAATAGCCCGAGACTTGTTGAAAGAGCAAAGAATAAGGAATTTGGCACAAAAAAATTACTTCCGGAAAAAATGGAAAGCGTATTACTTCCAATGAATGAAGTAGTTAAAACAAATGGAAGTATAAATGCAACATAAACAGAGAAAGATTTTGTCATCAAATCTGCAGCTAATTGGTAATTTTTTTTTGCAATTAAATCAGATAGGTGGGGAAATAATGTGAAACCTATAACAGAATAAAAGAAAACTGATAAAGCACAAAATGAAAATGTAGCTGCATATAAAGCTAATTGCTCTAAGCCTAAAAAATGGCTGATAATAAATCTATCTAGAAAGTTATTTAAAAATACGGTAAATGAATAAAATGCAAGAGGGAGCGAAAACTTAAATATTGATAAAATTTTAGGTTTAATTGGTTTAAATGTACTTTTTATAATTTCTTTAAAGTTCAGCTCAATAAATACAATGGTTAATACAAAAGCAACTTGCACAAGGGAAAAAATCAGGACGCTTTTAAAGAAACCTTGATTTAAAATAACCAAAAAGAAAAACATAAAACCAATTCGAACGGAAGATTTAACAATTAAATAAAATGAACATTTGTTGATTAATTTTTTTGCCCTTAAAAGAGAAACCCCAATCAAATCAAAGAAGGTTTCCGAAATAGTGCAAAAAAGCAAAGGGAAAAGAAATTTCTTATTTTTTAAATCGTTAAAAAAGAGTATTGAAAAATTATCATTCATAAAAAAAATAATTGATGCGATTATCATGATGATAATTAATGGTGTAAGAACTATAAATAGCGTAAAAGAATTAAGTAAGTTTTTATTTTTTTCAAATTCTGGTAGAAACTTTATTGTTGATTGAGAAAATCCTAACAAGCTACCTTGAGATAATAATGATGTAATTATGATAATTTGAGACCAAATTGCGTATTCTTCTTTTGATACAAAATTGGTTAATAGAGGTACTAATAGGAAACTTAGAAATCTTTCAATAATTGTTGCTAAGCCATAAGAAAAAATACCTTTCATTATAATCTTGAGTATTTATTCTTAAGTTCTTTTAGAATGACCATTGGTAATGAATTTGGCAAAATTGAAAACCACCAAAGTGTCATATCTAAACTATTTGTTAAAAAAATACTCAAAAAAGAATACATAGGAATTGTTAAAACAAGTATTTTGATGTATAGGGGCACGAAAAATTTTTTACAGTAATTAATAATTTGTTTGATTGTTTTTATAAAAGAAAAAGCTAATAAAAAAAGGAAAAAAAGGCCTCCATCAAAAACAATTGCGGGAAATCCTGTTGGTCGAATTCTTCCGCTGCCATCTGTGGGGGCTGGTAAATATTGCAAAAGATCTGTTTGATGAGACAATAATCCTTTACCAAATAAAAAATGAATGGCATTATCTTGAGATAATTTAAATACACATAATATATTATTTATTCTATCAGAATCACGTCCGGTACCTTGAAGGAAAAAAAGGTCATAAAATGTCTGGTAGACAGAATCAAGTACAAACAAATATACCCTAATAGTCTCCAAAATGTATACTAGTAAAATAATTGTAAAAGCTATGATAATAGTTTTAACAATTTTATGAAAAATATTATTATCAATTGGTTTGTAGATTAAAAAGGATATTAAAATTGGAATACCAAGAATAATTCCCATCCTTGAATCGGTAATTACCATTGTAATAAAATAAATTATCAGTGTTACAGTTAATACAAGGTAATTTTCAAAATAAACATACATGATGACTGAACTAATAAAAATTCCATAAATAGCATATGCTGTTCCAGACCACAAAAAGTCCTGCCACCATGCCTCACCATAGCCCATGAATAGCCCAAAACAGATTGATACAAAGTAGGAGGAAAAAATAATTAGTGAGGACTTAACTAAGCTTTTTTGTATGTTTGTGTTATTAGCTGTTTTGCTTTGAAAAAATAAAAGAGAAAAAGCTAATAAGAGGTATCTTACATTGTTTGCATAGCCATTAATAAGGCCCATAAAACACAAGACAAGAAACCAAAAAGTTACAAGCTGATTAGTGTAATTATTTTTAGAGAAAACAAAAGATTTTTTTCCAATGATTGTGCTGAAAAATAGGAATATTTCATCAAAGATAGAAATTGGTCCCAATTTTAATATGGAGCCAATAATCGAGCTGGAGTATGCTATGTTTTTTCTATTAATTTTAATTTAATTTTTAATAATCTTTTAAAAGTAGCCGCGTAATAAATAGTGCATCATCAGCATTTGAAATTTTAATTTTATCACCATTTAAATGCTTACAAAAATATTGGAGTTGATTTTCTAGTGGAGAAGATTGTTTGTAGTTGATTTTCTTTACTGGACCATCATTTTCAATTGGATTTTTTGTGATATCAAACTTTTTATCATAAAACAATAAATCTTTATTGTCAGAGGAATCTTCATAGCTAAGCATTGATTTTGACCCTATTACAACAAGCTTATGTTCCTTGAAAGGATTAATCCAGCTGTTTAAAATATGTCCTTTTGTATTGTTTTTATAAACAAAATTAGAGACTGTAAAATCCGCTATTTTTTTATTAATAATTTTAGAGTGTTTTACTTCGAAACTTTTGATTGAGGAATCTATTAAATGACGAAATATTGATAGATCGTGGGGTGCCAGGCTCATAAAAACATCTTCATTTTTTCTCACTTTGCCAAAATTTAATCTATGACTATAAATATAATTTATCTTTCCTAGTTTATTTGATTGAATTATTTTTTTTATCATTTTAATTGCCGGGTGGAAAAGTAGCAAATGTCCAACCATTAAGTTGACATTGTTTTTCTTTGATAGTCTTACTAATTCCTCAGCATGTTCAATTTTTAAACACAATGGCTTTTCGACAAGAACATGCTTTTTGGCTTTTAATATTTGTTTTGAAATTTTGTAATGTGTATCAGCAGGTGTCGAGACAACAAAACCATCTATTTTTGCGAAAGGAACTTCGTTGATTTTTCTATAAAAATTAACATCGGGATATAGCTTTTTAAAGGAATCTAAAACATCATCTCTGTTATCAATAATTGAATGTAAATGTCCTAGGTTAAATAAAGTTTTTATATGATTTTTTCCCCAATAACCAGCCCCAACTACTGCCACATTATATTTCATATTATTTGTTTATATTTTTGTAAAATGATTGAAATTTTCCACGAGTGTCTAACAAAGATTTAGAATTTTCATAAATCATTTTATAATCAAAATTGTCATGATCTGTAGCAAGAATAACAAGATCATACTTTTTTATTTCTAATGCTGTAAGATTGGCTTTTTGAATATTAATTTGATACTTTCTTGTGATTGGAATAGTTTTAAAAAACGGGTCAGCAAATTTGACGCATGCGCCTCGATCTATCAACCCTTTAATTATTTCAAGTGAAGGCGACTCTCTCAAGTCATCAACATTTTTTTTGTAAGAAAGACCTAAAACTAAAATTTTTGAATTTTTAATTGACAACCCTGAATCATTAAGAATATTAGCGGCATTTTCAATAATATAATTAGGCATATTTCTATTTATTTCACCTGCTAATTCTATGAAACGAGTGGTCATTCCTAACTCTTTAGCTTTCCAAGTTAAATAAAAAGGGTCAATTGGAATACAATGCCCTCCAAGGCCTGGCCCTGGATAGTAAGGCGTAAACCCAAAAGGTTTAGTCGCTGCTGCATTTATTGCTTCATAAATATTAATATCCATTTTATCTGAAAGAATTTTTAATTCATTCACTAATCCAATATTTACAGCTCTATGAATATTTTCTAAAATTTTTGTCATTTCAGCTACTTTTGTTGAAGAAACCGGAACGGTTTTGTCTACTATTTTTTTATATAATTCTTCGACAATTTTTAAGCAGTTTTTGCTAACGCCACTTACAATTTTTGGAATATTTTTGGTGTTAAATTCTTTGTTGCCCGGGTCCTCGCGTTCTGGTGAATAACCGATGAAAAAATCTTTTCCTATTTTAAATTTTTTGTGAGAGTTCAAATAGGGGAGAATTTCTTCTTCAGTTGTCCCAGGATATGTTGTGCTTTCAAGAATTAGTATCTGCATTTTTTTTAGGTGATTCTTGATTAAGTCAAGTGTATCAAAGATGAATGTTAGGTCAGGTTCATTGTGAATACCCAATGGCGTTGGAACACAAATGATTATAGCTTGAACTTTTTCAATATTTTTAAAATCTGTTGTTGCTTTGAAACCTGAATGGATCATTTTAGAAATAGATTTATCAGATATATGTTTAATATAAGATTTTTTATTATTCAATTTTTTAGTTTTGTCGTTATCAACATCAAAACCAATTACGTTAAATTTCTCCTCTGAAAATCTTAAAGCTAAAGGAAGGCCAACATAGCCCAACCCTATTACTCCCACTGTAATTTTTTTTTGAATAATATTATTTAAAAGATTGTTGAATTTGTTATTGTTCATTTGGATGATTATTCATCTTTCTTAATTATGACTTTTAAAAGTCTGGTGCCAGATAAAACAAGAAAAATTAAATAAATAAAATTTACCAAAGTCTGATTTGTAGAATAAAAACCAAAATGGTTTGGATTTTCAGACTTTGCGCCAAAATAGAAGGGCGATGCTACTAAAAGTGTAATAAATATAGAAAAAAGTATTTTTTTATCATAAAACATTTCTTTTGTTTTTTTCTTAAAAAAATGTTTTGACTTTCGAATTTTCTTTCTTTCATTGATGTCTTCATTGTAAAAGTAAGCGCGTAAAAAAGCTAGCAAAACTCCAAAGCCTAAACCAAAAAAAGATGCAACAAAAAAAGTTGGGATTAGTTTTTTGTTAATAGGTTTGAAAGAAACTCTGGGTTTATCTAAAATTTGTATTATTGAAGACTCTTGAACTTCTTCAATTTTAGCTAACTCAAATTGTTGCTTTAGTGTTAAATAAATACCTTTTTGAATTTCAACTTCTCTTTCAAGTCTCTCAAGTTCTAATTGAAGTGATGGAGAAAAAATTTGTCTGTTTCTTTCATTAAAACTTTTTAGACTTTGCTCTGAGCGCTGAAGTTCATCTTGAACTGAGGATATTCTGTTTTCAATAAATCTAATTTTATTATTGACTGATTCACTTTTAAAAAACCTATTAAGAGCTTGCATCTCAAGTAAAACTTCATCTGCAAGATCTTTTGAAAATTGGGGTTCATTAGTATGAACCTTTAGCACGCTAATGCTTGATTGCTTGTCTTCAACAAACTCAATGAAGTTTCTATTTAGCGATTCAACTGCTTCAGCTATTAAAGTATCTCTGCCGGCCACAATCTCCTTATCCCCAACAGTTAAAATATTTAGCATTGGAAGCATTTTATTATATTCTTTTGTAAAAAACTCTTTTTTTAGAATTATTTCTGCAAAAGTTCTACTTTTAAGTAAATCTGGTATAAGCGATGGATTAGAAAGATCAGCAGTAGTTTCCGAGGGTATATTTACGCCAAACTGTGAAGCCAGACCAGCTAATCCTCCCATTGCTCCAGACACACCTCCAGATTTAGGAATTACTAATATTGCATTGCTTTCAAAAATTGGTTTTTGAATAAATTGAACATTGGTTAAAGATATGAAAATAATAAAAAAAGTTGTTAAGAATATCACTTTTGACTGTTCAGCCATTATAACAAAAAGGTCTGATAATTTTATACTATCATCTTTTTGAAAATCAAAGTTTTTTTGATTTTTAATAGGTTGATTTACAATATTTTGTTTTTGTATTTGATTAACAATATGGTAAGGTATTTGATCTCTAGATTTCCAATTTGATACTGCTTGGGGAGTTGTTTTCAAAAATCTTGCAATTTCCGCTAGAGAATTCATCTCCTTTTCATCCATAATTTTTTCAAATTCAGCGAAATTCAATTTTTTTATCCTAGGTTGACCTATTGAACTTGATTAGAGAGTACTAAAATTGTGTAGGTGGTAGATATTATAGATAGTATTGAGGTTAAAGATTCAGATATATCCATAGGTTCTTGAATTATTTTTTGGTTTACTACAATCGTAGCTCCATCTCTAATTTTTGGAAGATTAAGTAATTTTTTAGGCACAATGACACCATTTGCGTAAATAACTATCGTATTTCTTTTATCACCTAGATTTGTAACTCCACCTGCAGAATCAATGTAATAATTAATAGATTTTCCAGGTTGATATTCGATTAATCCAGGATTATATACCTGACCCTGAACGTTTATTGTCCCAGTTTTTTCTTTAATAATTACACTGTCACCAGGCATTAATTTTACTTTATCATTTTGCCATGCAACCTTTATCCAATCCAAAGATTGATCTTCGTCTGTAAAATTGTTAGGTGTAATCTGAATATTGTTTTTTTGCTGAGTGCTAATTATATTTTCGGGAAATGCTGCTGACTCCATGTTTAATTCTTCAATTTCATAATATCTTCGCGATCTGTAGATATTTATACCCTCATTTAGCGCGTTTTCTGTAAAGCCTCCAGCACGATTAATTAGTGACTTTAATGTTTCTCCATAAGAAATTAATGGATATGAACCTGGTATTTTTACCTCTCCTAAAATTTGAACATTCTCTTTTTCATTAAAATTTTTATTCTCATGAACAACAAATCGGTCTTGATTTTGCAAGATTAAATTAGAGTTGTTTTTTTCATTTATGACATCATTAAGATTTATTTCAATTATTTTTACATAAGGTGAATTGGGATCTTTTCTTATTAATTCGGCTCGCTTCATATAAATTGATTTAGTAAAAGTACTATCTGTAAAACCTCCTCCGAGCATCAACAAATCCTTTATTCTCATTCCTCTAGAAAAATAGTATTTGCCTGGTTTTTTAACTTTTCCAATTATTTCAACCTCATGAATAGAGTTGAAAACGCTGGTGATGAGAATTTTATCGCCATCCTGAGCTGCAACGCTCTTACTTTTATTATAATCCAAATAATAGTTGGAAAAAATTGGCTCTGAATTTTTTCTATCTTCAAAAGGTTTGATTCTATGAAGGCCGATTTGACTTGAGGCGTATGACTTTACTCCACCAGCATAGTTAATTAAATCCCAAATACTTTCTCCTTCTTTTGACTCATATATTCCGGGCCGGTGAACTAGCGAGTCAATTTGAATTGTAGATTTTCTTATTGGAACAATTACAATATCTCCATCTCTTAGCTGTAAGAAATCGCCTGATTTTCCATTAAGTAAATATTCATACATATCAAAGGAGTAAATATTATCATCGGCCTCACGTTTAATTTTAATGTCTCTTAAACTTCCAGTTGTATCAACACCTCCTGCTTGCATAAGGCCTAAAATCACTGAGGAAAAAGGGTGAACAGAGTACAATCCTGGAAAATTCACCTCTCCAACAAAGTTTACATTTATTGATTTGAGCTGGCCTAAGGATATATCAATATAGCTTGTAGGAGAAGCTCCTAAAAGAGTTGCATATATTTTACCAAAATTCTGAATCAGGTAATCCTTAGCTTGTTTGATATTTTTTCCAGATAAAAATAGCAGCCCTACTTTTTCATCATAAATTTTACCCTCTTTGGATATGATGTAGGTTTCCCTTAGTTGGGTTTCACCCCAAATTGATACGATAAGCTCATCACCCGGTCCCAAAACATAATTTGACGGTGTAGGTAGATTTTCCCAAAATGAAACTGTATCTCGCCTAGAAAAGAAGTCATATCCAAAGTATTTATTTTTACTTTCAAGTGAGTCAAGCTGAATAGAATTTTGCAAACCAATCTGAGCTTTTTGAGGTAAACTAATCCGTGATTCATTAGAATTTTCAAAATCTCTCAAAAGCTGAATGTCTGTTTGCTCTTTCTGAAATTTCTCATACTCTTTACGAAGTTTTTGCAATTCTTGAATCGACTGGGAAAATGGTATGGAATGAAGAAATAAAAAGAATATTGTTATAAAATATTTAAAATTGTGCATTGTAGTATTCCTTATACCAATCAATAAAATTTGGAATCCCTTTTTTTAATGAAACCTTGGGAGAAAATCCAAGATCTCGAGTTGATTTCTCTATATTTGCGTAGGTAATTTCAGGGTCTCCTAGTTGCAAGGGTTTAAATTCCAATGTTGCTTTTTTACTGAGATACTTTTCAATTATAGAAATCATATCTAATAGGTTTTCACTTTTATTATTTCCTAGATTATAGATTTCATATTCACATTTGTGATCAATAGCAGCTATAGTTCCATCTACTATGTCATCAATATAAGTAAAATCTCTTTTCATTTTACCATTGTTGTAAACTGATATTGCAATATCCTCCGAAATGCTTTTAGTAAATTTAAAAATTGCCATATCGGGCCGATACCAAGGTCCGTATACAGTGAAATAGCGTAATCCCACACATCTAAGACCGAAAAGGTCACTGTATGAATGCGCAATAAGCTCATTAGATTTTTTTGTTGCACCGTAAAAAGATATAGGTCTGCTTGTTTCAGAATTAGTATTGAAAGGGATGTCATTATTATTACCATAAACGGATGAGCTAGAAGCGTAAATGAAAGATTCAACATCAAAATGTCTGCACATTTCTATTACATTTAAAAAACCAACAAGATTTGATTTCATGTATTCATGAGGATTGTCAATGCTGTACCTTACTCCAGGCTGAGCAGCAAGGTTAACAACTTTTTGAGGCTCAAAAGATTTAAATATGCGATTAATTTCTTTACTATCAGAAATGTCAACTTTTTCAAAGGAGAAATTTTGGTAATTTTTTAAAATATTTAACCTAGAATGTTTAAGCTGAACATCATAATAGTTAGTGTGATTGTCAACACCAAGAACTTCATTTCCTCTTTTTAAAAGAGATTTTACAACGTGGAAACCAATGAAGCCTGATGAACCAGTTACTAATATTTTCATATAATTTGAATATTTTTAATAAAATTGAAAGAATTGTAACAAAATGTGTATAAAGATTTTAGATTAAATTTGTAATTAATTGAACATAAAAATAATTTATTTTTTTGTTAAATTAATTACAAATAATACACAAAATAAAATATTTGTTTAATTTTTTAACTTTTTAAATGTAGTAAATTAAAAACATGAAAATTTTAGTAACAGGTGGTTCAGGGTTCATTGGAAGCAATTTTGTTTTCAATCAGTTGAAAAACACAAAAAATAAAATTCTTAATATTGATAAACTATCCTATGCTAGCAATTATGATGCTTCAAAATTCTTAAAAAATCAAAATTATAAATTTTTTAAGTCTGACATATGTGATTTTGATCGCATTAAACTTTTATTTCATGAGTTTGAACCTGACGTTGTTGTAAATTTTGCTGCAGAGTCTCACGTAGATAGATCTATTAATGCTCCTATGGATTTTATTAATACAAATATTGTAGGCACTGCAACCATCTTAAATGCCTCATTGAATTATGTAAGGCACAAAAAATCTAATAATTTTAAATTTATACATATAAGCACAGATGAAGTTTTTGGGTCTCTTGGGAAAGATGGAGTTTTTTCAGAGGAATCTCCATATAACCCTAGTTCTCCCTATTCAGCTTCAAAGGCCAGCTCCGATCATCTTGTTAGGGCATGGAGTAAAACTTACGATCTTCCTACGATAATAAGTAATTGTACTAATAATTATGGCCCATTTCAGTTTACAGAAAAACTTATACCATTGATGATAGTAAACTGTATTGATGAAAAACCTCTTCCTGTATATGGGAATGGATCAAATGTAAGAGATTGGTTATACGTTGATGACCATTGCTCTGCAATTGATTTACTCATAAAAGACGGTCAAGCTGATCAAACTTATTGTTTAAGCGGAAATAGTGAATATTCTAATATTGAGATAATTAAAAAAATATGCAAGATTATTGATAAGCTCAAGCCAAGAGAAAATAATAAATCATATACGGATTTAATCAAATTTGTTGATGACAGACCAGGTCACGATTTTAGATACGCACTAGATTCTTCAAAAATCAAAAATAATCTAGGATGGAGACCAAATGAATCGCTAGACACCGGACTAAGTAAAACTATCAACTGGTATATAAATAACGAATCTTGGTGGAGAAGAATTCAGAAAATGCATTATAACCAAGAACGACTAGGTATATTATAATTGCCAAAGAAAAGCATATTGGTTTTACTTCGACATGGTCAAAGCCAGTGGAATCTTGAGAATCGATTTACCGGTTGGACAAATGTTGATTTAACTCAGAAAGGGTGTCAAGAGGCTGAAAGAGCAGGTCGACTAATATCTAAATGTGGTTTTAATATTGATATTGCCTTTGTATCACTGCTTAAAAGATCTATTAAAACTTGCAAAATCTGCCTTAATCAGTTTAGCAATCAAAAAGTTAAGGTAAATCAGGACTGGAGATTAAATGAAAGGCATTACGGCGATTTACAGGGATTAAATAAAGCAGAAACAGCTCAAAAGTTTGGTGAAGAGCAGGTTTTACAATGGAGAAGAAGTTTTGATGTAGCACCCCCTAAAATTGATGAGCAAGATCCAAGGCACCCATCAAAAGATCCTCTGTATGATGAAATCGATAAAAAACTTCTTCCCAGCTCTGAGTCACTTAAAGATACAATGCAAAGAGTTTCTCCTTTCTTAGATGAACATTTGTTTCCTCAAATCAAACAGGGTAAGGATTGTCTGGTTGTTGCTCATGGAAATTCATTGAGAGCAATTTTTAAAATTATAAAAAATATTTCTGATGAAAATATCATAAAATTAAATATACCAACGGGCGAACCTTACGTCTTTGAATTGGACAATAAATTGAAAATTTTGGGTGACTACTATTTAGGAGAACAAAAAAAATAATCGCTCAAAGAGCATAGAAATGTGGAAAATAAAGAAAAGCTCAATCCTTAAGCAAGATTATTGAGAGATGTAATTATTAAATTTTGATCTTCTATTGAAAGGTAAGGGTGCATTGGAAGAGACATGATCCTTTCTGAAGAATTTTCACTAACGGCAAAATCACCTTTTTTGTATCCATAATGGCTATAACCTTTCTGAAGGTGAACTGGAATTTTATAATAAACCATTGTGGGAATATCATTTTGAGACAATTTCTTCATGATGTCATCTTTTTTAGCTCCTTCAGGTACTAGAATGGAGTATTGAGCCCAAGAGGAGTAATATTGATCTGGTATATGAGGAGGAATAAACATTTTGTTTATGTTTTGTGTATAATAATTTGCAGCTTTATTTCTAAGCTTGAGCTCATTATCAAATATTTTAATCTTTTCAAGCACTACAGCTGCCTGGAAAGAATCCAATCTCCCGTTTATACCAATTCTCTCATTATCATACTTATCTTTACCTGCACCATGAATACGAATAGATCTTAATTTTGAAGCAAGTTCATCGTTATCTGTAAAAATAGCACCGCCGTCACCATAACAACCTAGTGGTTTAGCTGGAAAAAAGGAGGTTCCGGCTACATCTCCAAAAGAACAAGCTTTCTTACCTCTAATGTTGCCTCCAAAGCCTTGAGCTGCATCTTCAAT
>MDTA01138468.1_pt1 | contig 38230 bp, 44 predicted proteins | sample 811151 | NCBI WGS metagenome assembly MDTA01 (sample SAMN05326648, study PRJNA326480) | marine metagenome | isolation source: seawater | place: Indian Ocean: South | collected 2010
AGCAATTTCAAATGAATTAATTCTTTTATGTATAGGAAAAGAATTTGCCATTTTAGAGAATATTGAAGAATAAGTGGCTTGGTCAATTGCACTTATTCTTTCCATTTTTTGAAAGGTTGCACTTGAAATTTTTCTTTGATTTTCACGATCGAAAGCTTGTTTAAAAATTCTAGTTGTTTCAAATCCTTGAATATCATTTACATTTGAAACTTCAATCTCACCAATTTCATCATTTGGTATAGCTATATTAAATTTTTCCTCTACCAGTCCAAATGTAAACAATGAAGAGAGGTTTGACTCATCTTCACTATCGTAGAAAAGGAAAAAATTTCTTAATTGGGCACTATCTGGTTTTCCAATTGAATCTTTTAATTTTTCAAAAGTTTGTATGTAGTGTCTTAATTCATTTTCTTGTACATCATTCGCAACCGAATTTAATGATTGCTTAACAGCTAAAGAAAATTCTTGATCCCTGTTTTGAATAGTAGTGTCTATGAAATACCACTGAACTAATATAATTCCTGTGACACATATTATCATAAAACAAACTAAAAAAAAGAAATAACTTTTCTTCATTAAAATTCTAAATTGCAAATTTCATAATTATATTGTATTTATTTTGCTAAAACAATGTTAATGGAGGATTAAATTTAAATCACAGAAAAAACTTCAATTAAACCCTGAACTTTTTTAATAGTTTTTACTTTACTGATATTTTCAATAAAGTAATCACTAAGATGTATTTTTTTCTTATCATCCCACTGATTTTTAATTATTTTCTCAATTTTATTCTGAGAGATATTATCTCTTTTAATTATTCTTTCTATTCTAATTTTTATTGGAGCTGTTATTAGTATTGATAAACCAACATCTAAATGATAATTGTGTTCGAATAAAATGGCCGTTTCCTTGAGTACATATTTTGAATTTTGCAATTTGAGCCATTTTTTAAAATTTATTTTAACTTGCATGTGAACCAAATCATTTATTAATTTCAATTTATTTTGAGAGTTAAAAATTTCATTTCTTATAAATTGAGAGTTCAATTTGTTATTAACAAACGATTCAGGGCCTAATAATGAAATTATTTTTTTCTTTACATAATCATTTTCCATCATTATTTTTTTCGCTTCAAGATCTGAGCAAAAGCAGGGAACACCGGCTAACTTTTGAAAAATAGAAGCAACAAATGTTTTTCCACTACCTATTCCTCCCGTTAAAGCGATTACTTTTGACATTCTATTCTCTAATTAAAAAAAAAATATCTTGAGAATTCAGTCTCACATTCTTAGCACCTAGGGGAGATTTTAGTAATTTAATTTCTGTTGTATTTTTTTGTTTATCAATACTATCAAAATTGAATCCTACTTTGAAATCAGAAGGTCTTATCTTTTTCAGGTTATTTATAGACGATGAAAATACTAATTCAACTTGAGAAGGAAATAATTTTAAAACTTTAGATTTTGGAAGATTTAATACTGAAATAGGAATGTTTAAAATTTTTTCTGAAAAAAGGTCTATGGTCACCTCAACATCCACTTCTTTTATATTATAGTTCAATTCATTTTCCCCTTGCTTTATAGGAATTTTGTCAAAAAAATTTGACTTTAAAGTTGATCCATTTTTATAATTTAAATCAACGTGATTCACATCTGCTAGCACATCTTTTGGTCCAGTTACTATGATACTATCAGGATACAAACTTAGATTTGTTATCGAATAACCAATATCTAGATTAAATTTTGGAAATGCTACCGGAACCTTTTTAGAAAATTCTGACTGATAATTTATTTCTATTTTACTTGGAAAAAAACTTAAAATTTCAGGGTCACCCAATAATTGATCCTGTAATTTGTTGAATTCAGATGCTATTTCTAAAGATCCTGTATTGTTTTTGTAAACAGCGTTTTGAAAACTTATTTTAATTGTATTATCTAAAAAAAAATAGTGAAGAAATTGAAACCCAGTAGCATTTAAATTGAGATTTAAAATTGAATCTGAAACTGAGGAAATTATATATGATTTAGGGATATCTATCAGTTCAATTTTCATTTTAATTTCCTCTTGGTATTCTTTAGAAAATTTACTAAAAAACCAAATTACAAATGATAAGGCCACGAACGAGATAAACAATTTGATTCTCCCCTTGTAAGAAAGAGCTTTCTGGAAGGAATTAAGATATGGTTCTTCTTGCAACACTTAAATTAAAAATCCTCTATTATTTCTTGTCCAACCCCAGTTGTGGAAAATCCTCCATCATGAAATAAATTTTGCATGGTAACTTTTCTTGTGTAATCAGAAAAAAGTGAAACTACATATTGAGCACATTCAAATGCTGATGCATTTCCAAGAGGAGAGGTCTTTTCGGAAAATTTTAAAAAATTCTCTAACCCCTCAACACCTTGACCTGCGGTTGTTCTAGTAGGAGATTGAGATATTGTATTTACCCTTACTTTTTTGTTTTTGCCAAAAAAATAACCAAAACTTCTTGCGATTGACTCTAGATAAGCTTTGTTATCTGCCATATCATTATAATTTGGAAATGTTCTTTGAGCAGCAATATAGGTCAATGCAACAATACTACCCCACTGATTTAATGCATCCTTTTCATATAAAACTTGTAACAGCTTATGAAATGAAAGTGCAGAAATATCCCAACCTTTTTTAGTCCATTCATGATTTTGATTAGTATAATGTCTTTTTTTTCTTACATTAAGTGACATTCCAATTGAATGTAATACAAAATCAAATTTCCCTTTAAAATGGTCAATTGCAGCTTGAACCAAGGTCTCTAGATCAGAAATGTTTGTTGCGTCAGCCGGAATTACAGGCGAATCTAATTCATCACCCAATTTATTAATTTCTCCCATCCTCAAAGCAACCGGAGCATTCGTCAATATTATTTCACCACCTTCAGCTTTTACAAGTTCAGCTACTTTCCATGCTATTGATTTATCATCTAAAGCACCAAAAATTAAACCCTTTTTATTTTTTAATAGATTATACGGCATAATTATATTACAAATATAGTTTAATTAAGTAATTCCTTGGCCAAATCATAAGCGCTCTCTGCGGTTTGGTCCCCAGATAACATTGAGGCAATTTCTGATACTCTTTCTTTAAAACTCAAATTTTTAATCACTGTGGAAGTTTTTTTATTTTTAACTATCTTAAAAACTTTAAGGTGATTGTTTGCTTTTGCTGCAACTTGAGGGAGGTGAGTAATTGAAATTACTTGCAGGTTCTTTGACATATTTTTCATTATTCTACCTACACTGCTAGCTATTTCACCAGAAACTCCTGTATCTATTTCGTCAAAAATAATCGTTGGAAGATTTTTATACTTAGATAAAATAGACTTTAAAGCTAGCATAATTCTCGATAATTCTCCTCCTGACGCAGTTTTATTTAACGGACCAAGTGGTGCACCTTTGTTTGCTGAAAAATTAAAAATCAAATTGTCTTTACCTTTTTTTAAAAAAACCTTAGAATCCTGCAATTCAATCCTAAATAAAATATTTAACATACCCATTTCCTTGAGAAGATTTTCCATATTATCCTTTAAAACTGGAATAACCTTTTCCCGATTTTTTCTTATTTTTTTTGATAATTTATTGAGGTTTACTTTTATTAAAGCTAATGTTTTTTGTTTATCATAAATCATAATATCAATATTTTCGGCTTCTAAAACCTTATTTTCTAATCTCTCTTTAATTAAAATTAAATCTTTGACATTGTTGACATTGTGCTTTCTAAATAAAGAATATATTTTTTCTAGCTTTCTGCCCAGAATTTCTTTCATATTTGGATTAAATTCAATATTATGACTTTCATCCTTTACGTTATTAGTTATATCGTCTAATTCTATAATAACGCTTTCTATTCTTTTGTAAATATTTTTGTATTCCTTTGATATATGAATAATTTTTTTTATTGATGCTCTAACTTCATTTAATTTTGAACTTACCCCATTGTCTTCGTTAAGCAAAATATTAGAAATATGATTAAATGTTATATTAATCTCTTCTGTATTGCTAAGTTTATTGAATTCTTTCTCGATTAAATCTGTTGATTCGTTAAGGTCTAAGATATTTATCTCGTTTAAAAGATAATTATTATAGTCCTTATCTTTATTCATATTCAATTTTGATTCTTTAAGCTTAAATATTTCCTTTTCAACTTGTTTTAAAGAAAAGAAATGTTTAGTGTAAGCATTAATCAAGTCCTGATTCTTAGCAAGCATATCTAAAATATCAATTTGATATTCTTCTTCTATTATGGAATGGTTTTGAAATTGTGAATGAATATCAACAAATTCATTTGAGAGTCTCTGCAAAACTTCTAAGTTAACTGGTGTGTCATTAACAAAAGCTCTTGATTTTCCAGATGGAATAATTTCTCTCCTTATTGTTGTTATAGGATCATAATCAAGATCAAAAGAGTTGAAAAAAGTTTTAAGGTTAAGATTTTCTATTGAGAAAACTAAATCAACAAAACATTTCTTGGTTTTATCTTTTACCAAATTAAAATCTGCTCTTTTACCTAATCCTAAAGACAACCCCCCTAGGAGAATAGATTTTCCAGCTCCTGTTTCTCCAGTTATTGATGTAAAACCTTGAGATAAATCAACTTTCAAGTAATCTATTAAAGCGTAGTTTGAAATAGTTAATTCTTTTAACAAATTATTTTAGTTTTTTTAAATATCGTTAAAATTAAATCAATGTGTGGTAATCCTTTTTAATTTTTTTTCACCTTATTTTTTTCCATTTTGGACCAAAATAGGGAGCAATTTTATTTAACGTTTTTAGGGTTTGTTTTATCTCAATTTTGGGACCTTGAGAAAATATATCAATGATTTCGTCCGATTTAGCATCAAAGAAAGTTTGAATTAAAAATGCATTTGGTCTACGTTTATAGAGAGGTAAAAATTTTTCAATTGAAATTAAAACACCACTCTTTGCCTTTTTTAAATCAGTTGTCATAAAATCCATTCCTTTCCTATGGTATTCATACTGAACAGTCCTATACTCCTTAAAGGTATTAGATAATAATGTGTCGACTAACCAAAATCTGTTTCTGGTTCCATCACTTTGATTCCATCCCTTAATGTTTTTCTGTTGGGCTAGTGAAACAATTTTTTGGGACTCTTTAAAAAAAACAGTACCACTATTTACTTTGAATGTATCTGCCTCCATTCCCATCGACAAGTATACATAGAAACTAAGAATTGAAATTAAGTTGGATTCAAAGCTAACAGGATTGTAAAATAAGGGTTGGTATTCATCATATTGAAAAGAAATGTCTTTGTCCAAAAAATTAAATATTGGAGTTAAATAATTAGATTCATAAACTGGCCTCTCAACTTGAACTTGTAAGGTCCCAGTAAAATTTGACCCTACATATGAATTTAGATTTAGAACTAAATTTAACTTAACTCTTTGGTGCTTATCTAATGATTTGTTGTCCCAAAGATTATTATTTACAAACTCATTAACTGACCTCTCTAGAGTTAGAAAAACTTGTTGGTTTGTTTGATCTACAAATTCTGAATTAACAACAAAATTACAATTAACACTTTGACCGAAAGTTTTCATGTTGAAAAATAAAAGTAGAAATAAAATTTTTCTCATAAGTTTTTTATGATTTCTTCAAATATTTTATACGACAAGTCTAATTTTGAAGTTAAATTAAATGATACAGATTTTTTTCTTGTAATAAGTTTCCCCTGGTTATAGTCAGAATTGAAAATATTTTGCTTCTTACTTAGAATATTTAGAAAAATTGCATCTAAATTTTTATTTATTAATTTATCGTAGGCATTTTGATCTCCATCATTTGTTTCAAGTGCGAAACCAAATATGTATTGATTTGTTTTAATTTTTCCTAATTTGGAGAGTATATCAATATTCTTTTTGAGTGAAATTTTATTTAAAAATTGAGTTTTTTTAATTTTCAAATCATAGGACTTTTTCGGAATAAAGTCAGCAACAGCAGCAGCGGATATGAAAATATCTACATTAAAAAAATATTTTAAAATTTCGTTATACATTTCTTCAGCTGAGATAACATTTATCAAATTAATGGAAGTATTAGAAATTTTTAATGAAGAGGGACCTGATACTAAAGTTACTTTTGCTCCAAGATTAGTTGCTGCTTCAGCTAATGAAAAACCCATTTTGCCTGAGGAAAAATTACCAACAAACCTAACTGGATCGATTTTTTCATAAGTTGGACCAGCGGATATAAGTATGGATTTACCCTTTAATGGTAGACTAATATTTAAGTTTTTCTTTAGACTATTGATTATATTTTCGGGTTCCATCATCCTGCCCCTACCTACTAAACCACTTGCTAAATCACCCAATTCAGATTCTAAAACTATATTCCCAAAAGATTTTAATTTGTTTAGGTTCTCTTGATTACCTGGATGTTTATACATATCTAGATCCATTGATGGAGCTACAAAAACTGGGCACTTAGCTGACAAATAACATGCTAACAACAAGTTATCACATCTTGCAGATGCCATCGATGATATGGTATTTGAAGTAGCCGGTGCAATAATCATAAAATCAGCCCATAAAGACAATTCAACGTGATTATTCCACTCGGGATTATTTTGTTCATCTTTACTCTCTAGGAATGATGAATTGACAGGGTTTTTTGATAGTGTTGAAAGGGTAGTTGGAGTTACAAATTCAATTGCGCTTGGGGTTAAAACCACTTTTACTTCTGCTCCATTTTTAATCAGTAGTCTAACTAAAAAAGCAGATTTATATGCAGCAATACTCCCAGAAATACCTAAAAGTATCTTTTTACCACCAAGTGAAAGCATTAAACTTCTTCATCAGTATTTCTATGATAAACTTTATTTTTAAACCACTCCTCTATGGCTAAAGCGTGTGGTTTTGGTAAACTCTCGTAAAATTTAGACACTTCTATTTGTTCTTTATTTTCAAAAATTTCTTCTAAGCTGTCGTTATGAGTAGCAAATTCCTCCAACTTTTCATGTAATTCCTGCCTAATATCAATATTTATCTGAGCAGACCTCTTAGAAATTATTGAAATTGCTTCGTAAATATTGTCAACTCCTTTCTCAATTTCATTTCGATTATATGTGGATGTTGTAACTGGTGCTTTGGATTCTCTGTATTTAGTCATATTAACAAAATTATGTATTATTTTTATTTATTGTCATTATTTCTTTTTGTATTTCTTCAAGTTTTTTTGAAATATCTTCTATAAAAAGTGTTTCAGGATAGTATCTCAAAATAGCTTCATAAGTTTCTTTAGCTCCTTCTAACCTTTCAAGTTTTTTGTTTGGTACACTATTAATAGCAATCTCAAACTGAGACAAAAATTTGTAATATAAGGCATTTTCTCTAAAAGGTGTGCCAGGAAAATTTGAAACGAAATTATCTAACGAACTTATTGCTGCTTTGTAGTCTCTTATCGTGTAATATTGTTTTGATATTTCAAAGTCTTTTTTTTCGAGTTTCACTTGTAGCTCTCTTATATAATTATTAGCTTCCGCTAAATAAATTGAGTTGGGATAATTGTCAATAAAAATTTGTAATTTTTCCATTGCCTCATTGGTGTTTTCCTGATCGAGACTATAAATTGGAGATAGCATGTAATAGCATTTTGCAATCATAAAATTCGCTTCGTCTAGTTTTTCACTTTTAGGAAAGGATTTAACAAAACTCTCGAATTGATATGCAGCTAAATAATAATTTCCAATTTGGTAGTGTGAATTAGCAAAAAAATAAATTAATCTTTGCGCTTGAGGTTTGCCTCTGTAAGAAGGAATAATTTGCTCGTAAAGGCGATTAGCTCTTCTATATTCACCATCATCATAATACTTTTGAGCCGCCTTTAGCTTTGGAGCAGTTTCTTTGCTGTTTAGTAACTTTTGGTAAGTATTACAGGATAACAATAAAACAGAAAGCAAAATGTATTTAACCCTTAAGCCTAAAAAAAACATTCACAAATTTAATTAAATATTACAAGAAATTAAAACGAACAATATATACCTAAATTTTATCGCAAATTTAAATTTTCTCTTTAATATTTTCAAATAACTTATTGCTTACCTGAGTTAAAGGCAGTCTCAAAATATTTTCACAAAAGCCCTTTAAGGACAACAGAGCCTTGATACCTGAAGGGTTTCCTTCTTGAAATAATAGATCAATAATAATTTTAAGTTTATTAAATTGTTGTTTAGCTTCTTGCTCTCTATTTCCTTTCGCGAAGTCAATAATTTGTGAGAATTCCCTTGGAAAAGCTCCAGCAACAACACTTATAACTCCAGAACCTCCATTTAAAACTAAGTCAACTGCAGTATAATCATCACCAGAAATTACATGAAAATTCTTTGGAGACTTTTTTATTAAATCTAACCCCTTTTCAATATCTCCAGTTGCATCTTTTATGCCAATTATATTTTCATATTTTTCAAGTAACCTAAAGACCGTCTGATTAGATATTGAGACCCCTGTCCTTGAAGGCACGTCATACAATATTATTGGAATAGGAGAAGCTTTAGATATATGAGAAAAATGCTCATACAATCCAACCTGAGTTGGTTTATTATAATAAGGGCATACTGATAAAATTGCATTGAAATCTCTTAGATTATAATTTGAAAGTTCACCTACCAGCTTTTGAGTATTATTTCCACTAAAACCAACAACTAATCCCAGCCTTCCCCTATTAAATTTAACAATGTTCTCTAAAATTTTACTCTTTTCATCAAAATTAACTGTGTGTGATTCTCCAGTGGTTCCTAATATCACTAAATATTTTATACCATTATTAATGTAAAAATCAATCATTCGTTCATAGGCACTAAAATCTATTTCTCCATTTTTTTTAAATGGTGTTACTATTGCAACTCCTGTACCCTTTAAAAAATCCATATTAAATTGTTTTTAATACTTTTATGTACTTTCGAAATTCAACTTTGAAAATATCAGTTTGGATTGGCAAAAAGTCAAAAACGATATCGTTAATCCTGATATCGGTTTTACTAAATCCAAAACTTAGTTTATAGTCACTTTTAATTGCTATCCATTTTAAATACAGATTGTCATTAGCAAAAAAATTAATTTGCAAGTCAACTTTCCTTCTACATGCATTTGCAAGTTTATCTTTAAAATTTCCGAAGAAACTTATATGACTTTTGCCATAACAATCTTTCTCAGTTGTTATATTTTCTTTTGAATCAGAGAACTTAATAAAAGTGTAATAAATCTTTGATTCTGTAATTTCCCCCAAAAGATTTTTAAAATATTTTTCATCCACTGGAAGAGCTTTGTCTACAACAACTCTAATGCTTTTAATCTTAAAGTCAGATCTAACGTTATAATTAGAAATTCTTTCGAGTAAATCACTTTTGTATTTAATAGAATGAAAAAAATTATTTATCATTTCGTTAAGACTAGCAAAAATCTAAATTTTTAGTAAAGATAAAATATAAATTACTTTAAAATTTATTTAATACGTTATGTATTTAACATTTCTAAAAAATCTCTTTCTCCTATAATAGGTATTTTTAAAAGCTCAGCTTTTTGTTTTTTTGATGGCCCGATCGAATCTCCTCCGATAATAATTTCCGTTTTAGAAGTAACAGCAGATGACAACTTTCCTCCATTTTCAACAACCAACTGTTTGATTTTTTCTCTTGATAAATTTTCGAAGGTGCCAGATATTACAATACTTTTACCACTTAAAATGTTGGATTTATTTTTATTTTTATCGATCTCAAAATTGAGACCTGCTTTTAAAAGACTTTTTATAATCAGTATATTTTGGGGATTTTTAAAATACTGGTTAATGCTATTAACAATTTTTTCTCCTATTTCTTCAACTGAAACTAAATCGTCATAGCTTGAATTAATTAGGTTTTCAATTGACCCAAAGTGACTTGCCAATTTTGATGCCACTGTTTCTCCAACGTGTCTAATTCCAATTGAAAAAAGAACTTTTTCGAATGGTTGTTTTTTAGATTTTTTTATAGAGTCTATTAAATTAAAGGTAGACTTTTCAGCCATACCATCGAGATTTATTAATTCTTCAACTTGAATTTTATAAATATCAGCAATGTTATTTATTAGGCCTTTATTAAACAATAAAGCAACTCTTTCACTTCCAAAACTTTCAATATTCATAGCTTTTCGAGAAACAAAGTGTTGAATTTTACCAATTATTTGAGTTTTACAATTATTTTCGTTTTTACAATAATGTTGAGCTTCACCTTCAACTTTTTCAAGTTTTGAGCCGCAATCGGGGCAATTTTCTATGAATTTAATAATATTGTCTAAGGTTCCCCTTCTAAGCATATCGACTCCAACTATTTTTGGGATGATTTCTCCACCTTTTTCAACATATACGCTATCACCTAATCTAAGACCGAGTTTTTCAATCTGATCAGAATTATGTAACGACGCTCTCTTAACTATTGTCCCCGACAAATTAATGGGCTCAAAATTTGCAACTGGTGTGATTGCACCAGTTCTACCAACTTGATAAGTTACGGACACCAATAAGGCACTTTGCCTTTCCGCTTTATACTTGTAAGAAATAGCCCATCTTGGAACTTTTGAGGTAAAGTCTAGTTCTTCTTGAACCTTAATTGAATTAACTTTAACAACTATGCCATCTATGTCGTAAGGTAATTCGTTCCTTTTCTTTCCCCAAAAGTCAATAAAGTCAAAAATTTCATTCGTTGAACTTACTCTTTTCATACTTTTTGGTATAAAGAATCCCCAATTTCTTGACTTTTCGAGCAAATCCGAATGATATAGAGATGTATTGTCTCCTACTACTGAGTAAAAGAAACATTTTAGCTTTCTTGATGCTGCTTCTTTACTGTCTTGAAGTTTTAATGATCCCGAAGCTGTATTTCTTGGATTTCTAAATAGAGGAAGACCTTTATTTTTTCTATCATTGTTCAAATTATTAAAACTATCGATTGGTAAAATAACTTCTCCTCTAATCTCAAATTTTTCAGGGTATATTCCATTTAAAACCAAAGGAATATTTTTGATTGTTTTAATATTTAATGTAACGTCGTCACCTTTAGTACCATCTCCCCTAGTTAATGCCCTACTCAATTTACCTTTTTCATAATACAAGTTAATAGAGGCTCCATCAAACTTTAATTCACAATTAAAGTCATTAATTTTATGACCACATTTTTTTTCAATTCTTTTAATCCAATCTTTTATTTCATTTTTCGAATAGGTGTTTGCAAGAGAATACATTGGATATTTATGATTGAAACTTTGAAATTTTTTAGTTACCTCTCCTCCAACTCTTACCGTGGGAGAATTCTTATCATAAAATTGAGGGTGTTTTTTTTCTAATTCCTCTAATTGTTTCATAAGCATATCAAACTCAAAGTCAGAAACCAAACTTTCATCCTTATTGTAATATGAGTTATTATACCTATGAAGTTTAATTCTTAAACTTTTTATCTGTTCCTCTATGCTCATTTTTGAAATTTAATATATCTATTTCTTTTAAAAATATCTTTTTTCAACTCGTAATTAGAAAAATTATATTTCTTAGAAAGTGATATTAACAAACTTTTAAATTTAGGATTTATTTCAAAATATAAAAGGCCACCCGCTTTCAATTTTAACTTTGAAATATCAAATATTCTCTTAAAAAAAATTAATGGATTTTCATCTGATACAAAAATTGATTTTTTTGGTTCGAAATTTAAAACATTTTCTTTCATATTTTTTTTTTGACTTTCAACTACATAAGGGGGATTTGATATTATAATATCAACTTGATCATAGTTGTCAAATGAAAAAATATCAGCATTTATATAATTAATATCTACAGAGTGCCTAGAAGAATTACGCTTTGCTATATCTATTGCTTTTTTGCTAATTTCTAAAGCAAAAATCTCCCACTTTGTTCGTTTCATTTTCAATGTAATGGCAATACAGCCACTTCCGGAACAAAAATCAATAACGGTTTTTTTTAATTCCTTGTTTTCTCTTAAAACCCAATCAACTAGACCCTCAGTTTCAATCCTTGGTATAAGAACACTGTCATTAACATAAAATTTATAATTGTAAAATCTTGTTTCACCAATGATATATTGAACTGGTTTACCCTTTTTTAATTCATTAGTAAACTTGTTAATCTTATCTAATTCTCTTTCATTTAGTATGTAATCAGGTTTTAAATAAAATTCAGTTATGTCAAAATATAGTAATTCTTGCAAAGCAATTCTAAACAATGACGATACTTCCTCTACTGTATATAGTTCACTTAAATCAGAACGAAACTTAGAATTAAAATCACCTATTTTCATTTGAGTTTCTTAATTAACCAAACGTTACATGATGTGTGACCAGTGTTCCCAATAGGACCATCAATGTAGTAAAAGCCCTTTTTGAGATAGAGTTTTTGTGCTGCTTTCATGTAAGGTAGAGTTTCTATATAACAATATTTAAATTTATTAGCTAATGCAAATCCTAGGCACTTTTCAATTAATTTGTCACCTAATCCTATACCTCTAATTGAAGGAAGGAAGTACATTTTCTGTAATTCACAAATATCATAATCAGCTTGATTTAAACGTGATATCCCAGCCCCACCATAAATTTTTCCATTATTTTCTACTACGTAATAAATCGATCTTTTCTTATTATATGCTTGAAACATAAAATCAAGTTGAGGGTCAGAATATGCTGTTCCCTTTTTTGGAACTCCAATTTCTATTAAAACCTCGCGTATTACACTGCTTAGGTTTAAATTATCGTTCTTACAAACTTGTCTGATTTTAAACATTGAATGTTTTTAATAATTTATCTTTATTTTAAAGCTAAAAATAAGGAGTGGAAAATCATAAAAAACACAAAAAATTTATGAATAGGTGCATTGATATAGCTGCTAAAAGTCATGGATACACCTATCCAAATCCCCTTGTTGGATGTGTTATAGTAAGCGAAGAAAAAATAATTTCAGAGGGGTGGCATAAAAAAGCTGGTGAAGATCACGCTGAAGTAATTGCAATTAAAAAAGTTAAAGAGAAAAATAAATTAAAAAAATCAACTCTTTATGTAAACCTTGAACCATGTTGTCACAAAGGTAAAACACCTCCTTGCACAGAACTAATTATAAAAAGTGGAATTCAAAATGTTGTTATTGGTTGTCTTGATCCAAATGTTAATGTTAATGGAAAAGGTGTAAATGAACTTATTAAAAATGGAATTAACGTTTTAGTTGGAGTTTGTATGGAAAAAGCCCTAGAGTTAAACAGAAGATTCTTTTGTTTTCATAAAAAGAAAAGACCCTACATAATTTTAAAATGGGCTGAATCAAAAGATGGTTTTATAGGCACAAAAAAAAATACCAACAATAGGGGCAAGGTAGATTATTTAACCAAAATGAAAGATAGGGTTTTAGTTCACAAGTGGAGAAAAGAAGAGGAATCTATTCTCATTGGTGTTCAAACCTTATTGGATGACAATCCTAAGCTAACAAATCGACATTATCATGGCAGGAGTCCTATAAAAATTATATTTGATCCAAACAACCGTGCTGATAAAAATTCTAATGTATTTCAATCAAATAACTATCTACACTTAACAAATAAAAAGTTAAAAATTAAAAAAAAGGACAAGGATATTTTCCTAAAAAAAGCGCTGAAATTTATATTTAATTATCAAATTTCATCAATTTTAGTAGAAGGTGGGAGTTTCACAATTCAAAAATTTATAAATCAAAATCTTTTTGATGAAATTAGAATTTTTAAAACTAGTAAAAAATTAAATTTTGGAACTAGAGCTCCTATTATTCCAACAGGTATTGAGGAAAGAAAAATTAAAATTTATAAATCGTAATTTTTTTGGAATGCTAAATTTATAACCTCTGGCACCCCGACTGGTTTATTATTTTTAGAATTTAAAAATGCCAAATGAACTTTCCCAAAACAAATTTTTTTGTTTTCATAAGTTTTGATCTCATAGTTTAATTTTAGTCTTGAAACTGGTAATTCTTCAATTCCAACTTTGACAAAAAAAATGTCATCAAATTTTAATGGGAATAGATATTTTATTTCTGAGTAAATTACAGGTAATAAAACACCATTCTCTTCAATTTTTTTATAAGATATACCTAGTTTGTTGAGCCAATCAAGTCTTGCCAATTCAAAATATTTCAAATAATTAGAGTGATGAACAAAACCCATTTGATCAGTTTCACAATATCTTACTTTTAGAGAAGATGTTTCAAATTGAAATTCCAAAATTTTAAAAATTCGAGTGCTCTTAATTTCTTAAAAAAAAAAATTAAAATCAATACCAAAACTTATTTTTTTTTATTTTTTTTTTCAGCATATTTGACTTATATAAATTGACAAAACCAAAACATATTTTAAAAGAGTGTTATATAGTAATATAAATGCATAAAACTGCTGAATCTTCTTGGAATAATTGTTTATCTTTTATTAAAGACAACATTCAGCCCCAAGCATTCAAGACTTGGTTTGAACCAATCAAACCTTTAAAGTTAAGTGACAATGCCCTAAGTATTCAGGTACCTAGTAAGTTTTTTTACGAATGGCTAGAAGAACACTACATTAAACTTTTAAAAATTGCTCTAACCAAAGAGTTAGGTGAATCAGCGCGTCTTGTTTACGTAATTAAAATGGAAAATACTTATGGAAATAAAAAGCCATTTACTGAAAGTATTCCGAGTAACCAACAAGAAAATTTTCAATCACAGCAAGTAGATGCTCCTCTAAACAGTCTCAATGGTCAACTAAAGAATCCTTTTGTAATTCCAGGAATTAGAAATTTAAATATTGAATCCCAATTAAATCCTAACTATAATTTTGAAAATTTTTTAGAAGGTGATTCAAATAGATTAGCGCGTTCAGCAGGAATTGCTGTTGCTAATAAACCAGGTGGAACTTCATTTAATCCATTATTAATTTTCGGAAACGTTGGTTTAGGAAAAACTCATCTAGCCCATGCAATAGGGGTTAAAATCAAAGACAAATTTCCTGATAAAACTGTTCTTTATATTTCTGCAGAAAAGTTTACACAACAGTATATCGAATCAGTGAAAAAAAACACAAGAAATGACTTTATTCACTTCTACCAAATAATTGATATACTAATCATCGACGATGTTCAGTTTTTATCTGGTAAATCAGGTACACAAGACGTTTTTTTTCATATTTTTAATCATTTACATCAAAATGGAAAGCAAGTAATTATTACATCTGACAAAGCTCCTGTAGATATGCAGGATATTGAACAAAGACTTCTATCTAGATTTAAGTGGGGTCTGTCAGCTGAATTACAACAACCAAACTATGAAACAAGATTTTCAATACTCAAAAATAAGTTATACAGAGACGGAGTGGTCATTGACGACGAAATCGTTGATTACATTGCAAAAAACATTAAGAGCAATATTAGGGAATTAGAAGGAGCTATAATTTCTTTGATAGCACAATCCTCATTTAACAAACTTGAAGTAACAATTGAATTGGCTAAAGAAATTGTAGATAAGTTTGTTAAAAACACAAAGAGAGAGGTCAGTATAGATTATATTCAAAAAGTTGTCTCAGAATATTTTCAAATGGATGTGGAAACCCTTCAGTCAAAAACTAGGAAAAGACATATAGTGCAAGCAAGACAACTTGCTATGTATTTTGCAAAAAAATTCACTAAAGCTTCTCTAGCAAGCATTGGAAGCCAAATAGGTAAAAGGGATCATGCAACTGTTTTACATGCATGTAAAACAGTTGACAACTTATCTTTTACTGATAAGCAATTCAGGAAATATGTTGAAGATTTAAATAAGAAACTAACTCTTTGAAATGTATAAAGCGGGAAATGTTCTTATGGTTTGTTTAGGAAATATTTGCCGGTCACCCATAGCACAAGGTGTATTTGAAAATATTTCTAAAAAATTTGATATTAATGTAGATTCTGCCGGTGTTGCTAATTACCATATTGGATATCATCCTGATAAAAGAAGTATTAATATCGCGCAGAAAAATGGAATTGATATTAGTATGCAAAAGGCGAGACAGATCAGTGTAAATGATTTTTTCAGTTTTGATTACATATTTGTAATGGATAAACAAAATTTTTATGATGTTAATAAACTTATGTCACGTTATAAAACGAATTCCCTAGTACAGCTTTTAAACGACCCGTTCGAGATTGAGGATCCTTATTATGGGGATGAAAAAGGGTTTGAAATAGTTTACGATAAAATCTACCAAGGATGCAAAAGAGTAGTAAATAATTGGAAATAAAAAAAGCAAAACTTTACATAATTCCAAGTTTTATTGGGAGTAATGAAAGTATTGAACATATATCGAAGTACAATTTAAAAATCATAAATAAAATAAAATTTTTCATTGTAGAAAGCGAAAAAAATTCAAGACGATTTATAAAAAGAATATTACCAGAAAAAAATCAAGACGATTTATTTTTTTTTCAAATAAAAAAAGATAAAGACTATTTAAATATTGAGGAGTGTTTAAACCCATTAAAAAAAGGAGAAAATATGGGACTAATGTCTGATTCAGGAAACCCTTGTATTGCTGACCCAGGTGCATCTGTTATTAATTCAGCACATTATTTGAAAATTAACGTCAAACCCTTAGTCGGTCCATCCTCAATTTTGCTAGGGTTAATCTCATCTGGTATGAATGGGCAAAAATTTACATTTAATGGTTATTTGCCTATAAATTTGAAAGAAAGAATAAAAAATTTAAGATATTTAGAAAAAAAAGCAATAACAAATAAGGAAACTCAAATTTTTATAGAAACACCTTACAGAAACAATCAATTACTCGCTTTAATTTTAAAAGTACTTTCTCCAAACACAAAACTTTCAATTGCTTCATCTTTAGATTCAAACAATGAAAAAATTTTAAGTTTACCAATTCTCCAATGGAGGAGAGAAAAAATAGATCTTAACAAAAAGCCAACTGTATTTTTGATTGGTGCTGAATGATATTATTTTATTTTTCTTAACCAATTGATATAGACTCTTCTGTAGTAATTGTGCTCTTCCAAAGTTCTTGAGAAAGAGTGATATCCAGGCTTGTCCGGGTTGGCTACAAAATATAAATAGTTATGATTTTTAAAATTTAATACTGCATCAATTGATGAGATGTCAGGCATACAAATTGGGCCAGGAGGTAATCCCAAATATTTATATGTATTGTATTTGGAATCTAACTTTAAATCTCTAAACAAAACCCTCTTTATAATTTTTTTATAATTATTCTCTTTTTGTTTTATTGAAAAAATGACTGTGGGATCAGCTTGTAACTTAATCTTTTTTTTTAGTCGATTCATGTAAACTCCTGCAATAAATGGTCTTTCCTCTTTAATAGAAGACTCTTTGTTTACTACTGAGGCAAGAATGCTAACTTCTATTGGGGTTAAATTAATTTCTTTTGCCCTATGAAGTCTTTTTTTATTCCAAAACTTCAAATATTCACTATGCATTCTTTTTTGAAAGTCTGCCGGGCTTATATCCCAAAATAACTCATATGAATTTGGCACATACATTGAAAGTGCTGTATTTGCATTGAAACCATTATCTATTAAAAATTCTTCACTTAAAAGCTGATTGATTAGACTTAAACTATCTGCTTCTATTTGTTTGGAAACTACTGAAGCTAAGTTTTGAATTCTTTCCAAATTATTGAAAGTAACTTTAATTGGAATATTATTGATTCTTAAATTATTTATGAGTTGATTATTATTCGTTGACCTTTCTATAACGTACCTGCCAGGTTTTATGTTTTTGTCATATTTTTTAAATTTAGATGCTATCATAAAACTTATTTTAGATTTAAGATTTGGAGCCAAATCTTCCATCAGTTCGTGAAAAGATGTGTTTTTTTTAATGAAAAAATCTATTTTTTTGTTTTCAACAAAAACATTAGGCAAAAAGAAAATCCAATAAAAACTGATAATCATAAATGCGAAAAAAAAAGGTAAAATGATGAAAATTTTTCTAATACTCACTATTCAAAAAATTTTTTGAAACAAAACTTCATCTTGATATCTACCACTTAGATAATTCCAATCCTTTTTAATTCCAACCTCGCTGTAGCCCAACTTTTTAAATAAATCCAAACTATCCTTGTTGTCTATCCCCACATTTACATATAACTGATGAATTTGTAAGTCATTTTTTGAAATATCTTCAATTAATTTGACAGATTTTAGCGCATAACCTCTCTTTCTGTACATGTCTTTAATGACTATACCAATTCCAGCACGATGGTTAATAGGGTCAAAGTCAAATAAATCAATTAGTCCTATGGGAGACTTGTTTTCAAGACTTATAACAAAACGAAATTGTTTTTCTGAAAAAATATCAAAATTCGATTCCTTAATATATTTTTCAAGATGGTATTTTGAAAATGGGAGTATTGTATAAGATATTTTCCACAAATTTCTGTCATTTTCAATTTTGAACAAAAATTCCAAATCATCAATTTCAAGAGCCCGAAGACGAATTTTATTTGCAATCATTAGTATTTTCCTTTAAAAACAAATCTAGTAGGCCCTTCGAGAAAAATATTCTTGTATCCTGTTTTACTAATTTCAAAAGAAATAATTAATTCACCTCCCCTAGTTTGAATAAATATTTCATTTTGTGCAGTTAACCCCATTGCATGGACAGCGATTGCAACAGCAGTAGCTCCTGTACCACATGAAAGAGTTTCGTCTTCTACTCCACGTTCATAGGTTCTAATAATAAATTTTTTATCACTTAATTTATTAAAGAAGTTAACATTAGTACCATTAGGAGAATATCTTTCTGAAAAACGAATCGATGCGCCAATTGTTTTTACAGATATTTTATCTAAATCTTTTGCAAATTGAACATGATGTGGTGAACCAGAATTTAAATATGCTTTATCATCAAACAAAATAATATCATCAATATTTTTCATTTTTAAAGACACTAAATTTCTGTTCGAAATTGTCGCGTGATAAACACCTTCAGATGTTTCAATTTTCGCAGATTTTTTAACTATCCCAAGACCCAAAGAAAAAGAAAAGAGACATCTTGTTCCATTGCCACATAGTGTACTTTGCTGTCCGTCGGAATTATAATAAATCATTTTAATATCTGCTTTTGTTGATTTTTTTAAAATAATCAATCCGTCAGACCCAACACCAAAGTTCCTGTCGCAAATATTTCTTATTTTTTGAGAAGTTAAATTTAAATTATTTTTTCTGTCGTCTATCAAAACAAAATCATTTCCTCCTGATTCGTATTTTTCAAATTTTAATTTCATTGAAGTTTAATATTTTTATTGTTAAATTGGAGTTAAATGAAAATCGCAAAATAAATACGAAGGTATTATTTATAAAATTTGTAAAAAAAAAATATTTAATGAAAACTTACTTTAAATTTTGGTTTATACTTTTTGTTTTTTTTTCCTGCAAAAATGAGGAAAAATCAAATATCATTTTTGATGAATATAATTTTAGTCCTACAAGTTATGCTAGGAACTTCGATGAGGCTTTAAAGCAACCTGTCGATTTTGTTGAAGCTGCGGAAAAAAGTATTAATGCTGTTGTACATGTAAAAAACACCTCTATTATCTCAGATGATTTTTCGTATTTAGATTATTTTTACGGTAGAAATAAAAGCCCGCAAAATAGAATAGGAACTGGCTCAGGTGTAATTGTGTCACCCGACGGCTTTATAATAACAAATAACCACGTTATTGAAGATGCAACTAAAATAGAAGTTACAACTAACGACAACATCAGATATGAGGCTAAACTTGTAGGGACCGACCCGTACACGGATATTGCTGTCTTAAAAATCCAAAATCAAAAACCTCTTCCTTACCTTTATTTTGCTAATTCAGATAGTACAAGAATTGGTGAATGGGTTCTAGCTATTGGAAATCCATTTAACTTAAACTCTACTGTTACAGCTGGAATTATTAGTGCCAAATCAAGAGATTTAAATAAATTAGATAGAAGAAATCAATCTTTCATTCAAACAGATGCAGCAGTAAACCAAGGTAACAGTGGAGGTGCATTGGTAAATTTAAATGGTGAATTAATTGGAATTAATACAGCAATTACTACTATTTCAGGTGGTTTTGAAGGTTACTCATTTGCTGTCCCAAGTAACATAGCAAAAAAAGTATTTGAAGATATTATTGAATTTGGAACTAACCAGAAAGGAATGCTTGGTGTACAGGGATTTGCTATATCTCCCGAATTTGAAAAATTTATAAAGGAAAATAACATTAAACAGTCGGAGGGTTTTTATGTTAGTAAAGTACTAGAAAATATGGGAGCTTCTAATGCTGGCTTAAGAGAAGGTGATATCTTAATTTCTGTGGACGATATCAAAATTAAAAAGTTTTCAGATTTAACGGGATACCTTGAAAGCAAAAGGCCTGGTGACAATGTAAAGATTGGATTTTTTAGAAAGGAGGTTAAAAAATACTTGACAGTAAAGTTAGAAAAAACTAAAACTGTGCAGTTTTTAAATATGACTCTTTCCAACTTAACAAAAGATGAAAAGGAAGATTTAAAAATTAAGAATGGTTTAAGGATTTTGGAATCCGGAGAATTTTTAAAGGGTCAAATTGAAAATAATTCAATTTTAATTGATATTAATGGTGATAGGATTGATGCAGTTGACCAAATACTGCAAATGGATCCAGAAAGCGTTAAATGGTTAACATATATTAATCCTAATGGAGAAAAAATTCGCCTACGATTCTAGCTTATTTAGGGATGAGAATTGATATATTGTCACTTTTCCCCAAAATAATTAAGTGCTCTTTAGAACATTCTATTATCAAAAAAGCCCTTAAAAAAAAACTCGTGTCAATCAAATATCATAATATTAGAGATTATTCAAAAAATAAACATAAAAAAGTTGACGATTACCAATATGGTGGTGGGAGTGGAATGGTCCTTATGATACAACCAATTTATGATTGTATAAAAGAATTAATTAGTGAGAGAAAATACAGTAAAATTATCTATTTAACACCAGATGGAAAAAAACTAGATCAAGGAAGTAGTAATAAGTTTTCATTGTCAGAGAATATACTATTAATTTGTGGACACTACAAAGGTATTGACCAAAGGATTAGAGAACATTTTGTTACTGACGAAATATCCATCGGAGATTACGTAATATCTGGTGGTGAGTTAGCAGCTGCTGTTTTTTGTGATTCAATTATAAGACTTATTCCTGGTGTATTGGGAGATGAATCTTCCGCTTTAACGGACAGTTTTCAGGATAATAGATTATCAGCTCCCATTTATACTCGTCCGGAAATTTATAAGGGATTATCAGTACCCAAAATTTTAATTTCAGGAAATACCAAGGAAATTGAAAGATGGAGGGATAAAAAATCTTTGGAAAGAACGAAAAAATACAGACCCGATTTACTTTAAAAATCAGCTTTATAAGTCTATTTAATAGTTTAATAATATTGTTTTGAAAAAAAATAATTGTAATTTTGCAATCTGATTTATTTAGAATGAGTGCTATCGTAAAAAGCGTACAAGAAGAACTAATTGAAAATAAAAATTTTCCAACTTTTAAGGCTGGTGATACTGTTACAGCCTATTATGAGATTCGTGAAGGTGATAAAGTTAGAATTCAGTTTTTTAGAGGTGTCGTTATTCAGATTAAAGGCCAAGGTCTAAATAAAACATTTACAATAAGAAAAATGTCTGGCACTACGGGTGTCGAAAGAATCATTCCTCTAAATATGCCCACTCTTCAAAAAATAGAGATAAATAAAAAAGGGAAAGTTAGAAGATCTAGAATCTTCTATTTCAGAAAGTTAAGAGGTAAAAAAGCTAAAATTAAAGAACGTCAATTATAGATAAAGTCGCTTCAGCGACTTTTTTTAATATTTATTTTAAAAAATGATAAATAAAATCAAAGTTAAAAACCCTGTTGTAGAGATGGATGGTGACGAGATGACAAGGGTTATTTGGAAATTCATTAAAGAAAAATTAATTCTACCTTACTTAGATATTGAAATAAAGTATTTTGATTTAGGAATTAAAAATAGAGATTTTACTAACGATTTAATAACCGTAAAGGCAGCAGAGGCAATAAAAAAGTTTAACGTAGGAATTAAGTGTGCAACTATAACACCAGACGAACAAAGGGTTCAAGAATATACATTAAAGAAAATGTGGCGTTCACCAAATGGAACAATTAGAAACATTGTAGGAGGAACTGTATTTAGGGAACCTATTATAATGAAAAATATACCGAAATATGTTCAGGGGTGGGATAAACCTATCTGCATCGGAAGACACGCATTTGGTGACCAATACAAAGCAACTGATATTGTTACTCACGGTAAGGGGACTTTGACTATGACTTTTACACCCGATAATGGAGATGACCCACTGTCCTGGGAAGTTTACAAATTCAAAGAGGATGGAATTGCTATGGCAATGTATAATATTGAATCCTCAATTTATGGGTTTGCAAGGTCTTGTATGAATCAAGCAATTTCAAAAAAATGGCCATTGTATTTGTCAACAAAAAATACAATATTGAAGGCATATGATGGAAGGTTTAAAGATATTTTTCATGATGTTTATCAAAATGAATTTAAAGAAAAGTTCAAAAAATACGGAATTTTTTATGAACATAGACTTATAGACGATATGGTAGCAGCAGCTATGAAATGGAAGGGGGGGTTCGTTTGGGCCTGCAAAAATTATGATGGTGATGTTCAGTCTGACACTGTTGCTCAAGGATTCGGATCTTTAGGGTTAATGACATCTACCCTTGTAACTCCAGATGGTAATACCCTAGAAGCAGAAGCGGCTCATGGGACAGTGACTAGACACTATAGAGAACACCAAAAAGGGAAGCCAACTTCTACAAATCCAATAGCCTCAATTTTTGCATGGACAAGAGGACTAGCTCATAGGGCAAAAATAGACAAGAACTCAAAACTTAAAAAATTTTGTTTGTTATTAGAAAAAGTTTGTGTAAATATTGTTGAAAACGGTTATATGACAAAGGACTTAGCCTTGTTAGTACATAAGGAAAATTTAAGTTCGAATCATTATTTGAATACTCAAAATTTTTTGAACCTTATTAAAGATAATTTAGATAAAGAGTTAGATTTTTTAAAAAAAAATAAATCATAAACTATTATCAACTATGTCCTTTAAAAAAATTACTGAACAAGAATCATTATATCATAATCTAGAAAGTTTTTCTACAATAGAATTAATAAGTTCCATTCATAAAGAAGACAAAAAAATTTGTTCTTCAGTTCAAAAAGTCCTTCCTGCCATAAGTAAACTTGTTGATACACTGGTTTGGAAACTTTCATCTGGTGGTAGATTGTTTTACCTTGGTGCTGGCACTAGTGGAAGACTAGGCGTTTTAGATGCGACTGAATGTCCACCAACATTTGGAACACCTGAATGGAAAGTTAACGGAATAATTGCCGGAGGGACTAATGCGCTGCATCAAAGTGTGGAACATGCTGAGGATTCAACAACTCAAGCTTGGAAAGACCTCTGCAACAGAAAAATTAATAAAAAAGATTTTGTAATTGGAATTGCTGCTTCTGGAACTACCCCTTACGTTGTTGAGGGTATAAAAACCTGCAATAATAACGGTATCACAACTGGCTCTATTTCTTGTAATTATAAAACACCATTGGCAAAATTTTCAAAATTTCCAATCGAAGTTGTAGTTGGTCCTGAGTTTATTACTGGAAGTACAAGAATGAAGGCAGGTACTGCTCAGAAAATGATATTGAACATGATCACAACATCTGCTATGGTCAAACTAGGGCACATTAAAGGAAATAAAATGATAGATATGCAAACGAATAATAATAAACTTAAAGAAAGGGCCATTAGAATAATTAGTGAAACTTTAAATATATCAGAAAATCAAGCAACAGGATTATTTGAAGAGCATGGAAGCATTAGAGGTGTAATAGAGAATAGACAAGTAAGATGAATATCATTATTTTTAAAAAGTCCTTGAGGAAAATTTTTTACTTTATTGTTTTATGTTTCATATCTCCAGTTGTGATTATGCAAGCTTTTAAAAACAAAGAAAATATTCTTTTTTTTCCTGTTTTATTATTTGGGATTTTTCTATCATCAGTTGCTGTTCTTATTGGTTTTATGGGTATAAATCAATTAGTTAAATCACTGATTGGAAAAATAAAAAAAGATTAATTTATATTTACATATACAAAGTTTTAAGTTATATTTTTTAAAATATGATTGAAATAGTTCTTAAAGACGGTTCTGTAAAAAAGTTCAAAAAAGGTATATGTGCGTTTGATATTGCTAAAGATATTAGTGAAGGTCTGGCTAGAAACGTTCTATCTGCTAGATTTAATGGATTAATAATTGAATTGTCAACAAAAATATTTGAGAGTGGTAAGATGGATTTTTATACCTGGAATGATGATGAAGGAAAATCAGCATTCTGGCACTCCTCTGCTCACATTCTTGCTCAGACTGTATTAAGTCTATATCCGAATGTCAAACTCACAATTGGTCCCTCAATTGAAAACGGTTTTTACTATGATTTTGATTTAGGTGATGAAACAATATCAGAAAATGATTTTTCAATAATTGAAGAAAAATTCATGTTTTTCGCATCACAAAAAAGTTATTTTAATTTGAAAAACATATCGAAGTCGGAGGCTAAAGCATATTACAAAAAAAGAGGAAACCCATATAAACTAGAGTTACTTGATAATTTAAATGATGGGGAAATTACATTCTGCGATCACTCAAACTTTACTGATTTATGTAAAGGAGGCCATATTCCTCACACAGGTTTGGTGAAAGCTGTTAAATTAACAAACATAGCTGGTGCTTACTGGAGGGGAGATGAAAAAAACAAGCAATTAACTAGGATTTATGGTATTTCATTTCCGAAACAAAAACTTTTGAAAGAATATATTTCCTTAATTGAAGAAGCTAATAAAAGAGATCATAGAAAAATAGGTAAGGAACTAAATTTATTTACTTTTAGTAATAGGGTTGGTCTAGGCTTACCACTCTGGCTTCCAAATGGTACTGATTTAAAAAATAGACTTGAAAATTTTTTAAAAAAAGTTCAAGACAAATCCGGGTACCAACTTGTTGAATCTCCTCATATTGGAAAAAAAGAATTATACGAAACCTCTGGCCATTATGAAAAATATGGGTTGGACAGCTTTCAACCAATTGAAACTCCAGGAAAAAAAGAAACTTTTCTTTTGAAGCCGATGAATTGTCCACATCACTGTGAAATTTATAGCTCACAAAGTTGGAGCTATAAAGATCTCCCAATAAGGTATGCAGAATTTGGAACTGTTTATAGATATGAACAAAGTGGTGAACTTCAAGGTTTAACAAGAGTTAGAGGATTCACTCAAGATGACGCACATATTTTTTGTACTCCCCAACAATTAGAGCAGGAATTCATTAAGGTTATAGATTTGGTTACATATGTATTTAAGGCAGTTAGTTTTGAAAATTTTCTAGTTCAAGTTTCATTAAGGGATCCAAATACACCAAATAAATACATTGGCTCAGAAAAAAATTGGAATTTGGCAGAAAAGGCTATACTTAAAGCAGCAGAATTAAAAAAATTAGACTATAAAATTGAATATGGTGAGGCAGCGTTTTATGGGCCAAAATTGGATTTTATGGTGAAAGACGCTCTAGGAAGAAACTGGCAACTAGGAACCATCCAAGTGGATTATAATTTACCTGAAAGATTCGAATTAAAGTATAAAACAAAGGATAACAATTTTTTACGTCCTGTCATGATTCATAGAGCACCTTTTGGAAGTTTAGAGAGGTTTATCGCTATTTTACTAGAGCATACAGGTGGTAAACTTCCACTCTGGTTGATCCCACATCAACTAATAATTTTGACAATTTCTGAAAAATATGAAAAATACGCAGAAAAAGTTTTAAATAAGATGAAAATTAACGAAATTCGCGCACTAATCGATAATAGAAACGAAACTATAGGAAAAAAGATTAGAGAAGCTCAGTTAAAGAGATATCCTTACATGTTGATAATTGGTGAAAAAGAAATGAAAGACGAAGTTGTTTCAGTAAGACATAGAAGCAATGGAGATTTAGGTTCACTAACAATCGAAACTTTTATTCAAAAATTGTCAACCGAGATAAAAAATAGTTTTTAGTTTGGAGTTTAATTTAAATTATTTGTCATAGCAATTCGAAGAAGAAGATCTCACAGACCTGGTAGGGTAATAAAAGAAAATCCTCACCTTATTAATGAAAAAATTTTAGCTGCAGAGGTTAGACTAGTGGGTGACAATATACAAACAGGTGTTTACAGTAGACAAAAAGCTCTTCAAATGGCAAGTAACTTAGATTTAGATTTAGTAGAAATTTCAGGAAAGGCAATTCCACCCGTTTGTAAAATTTTGGAGTATAAAAAATTTCTCTATGAACAAAAAAAAAGAGACAAAGCATTGAAATCTAAAACAACAAAAGTAACTGTAAAAGAAATTAGATTTGGGCCACAGACAGATGAACACGACTATTTATTTAAAAAGAAACATGCAGAAAAGTTTTTAAAAGATGGGGCAAAACTTAAAGCATTTGTTTTTTTTAAAGGAAGATCAATTATTTTTAAAGAACAAGGACAAATCCTGCTATTAAGACTAGCTCAAGATTTAGAAGACTTTGGAAAAGTAGAACAATTACCTAAATTGGAGGGTAAAAGAATGATTATGTTTATTAATCCAAAAAAAATTAAAACCTAAAAAAATGCCAAAAATTAAAACCAAATCAAGTGCGAAGAAAAGATTTAAATTGACAGGCACTGGCAAAATAAAAAGAAAACAAGCATTTAAAAATCATATTTTGACAAAAAAGTCAAAAAAAAGAAAATTAAGACTTACTCATTCTAGCCTAGTCCATAAAAGTGACATACCTAATATAGAAAAGCAGTTAAGGTTAAAGTAATACTATTTTTAATATAAATTATAAAAAATGCCAAGATCACAAAACTCAGTTGCCTCTAGAAGTAAAAGAAAAAAAATCCTCAAAAAAGCTAAGGGTTTCTACGGAAGAAGAAAAAATGTATGGAAAGTAGCTAAAAATGCTGTCGAGAAAGGACTATTATATTCATATAGAGATCGAAAAAATAAAAAAAGATCATTTAGATCGTTGTGGATAATTAGAATAAATGCTGCTGCACGACTCCACGGGATGACTTATGGTAAATTAATTTCAAATTTAAAGTCTAAAAAAGTTGAATTAGACAGAAAAGTCTTATCTGACATAGCTATGAACCACCCAGATACATTTAGTAAAATTGTTGATAAAATTAAATAAATTTTAAAACGGGGTTATATTATTTTTATCTTCAGAATCACCTTGGGTAGGGTCTCGCCTTTTTTTAACATCATTAATTTTTGATGGATACTCAAAAGGTGAATTTATGTTACTTAAATTTTCGAATTTACCAAGCTGTGGTGTAAATTTAAGTCTTATGGTATCCAACCCTCCATTTCTGTGCTTTGCAACTATAAATTCTGCTTGACCTTCTGATGAAGACCTGTCATCGTCATCCCATTCATCTATACCATAGTATTCTGGTCTATAAATGAACGAAACAATATCTGCGTCCTGTTCAATTGCACCTGAATCCCTTAAATCTGACAAAATAGGTCTTTTTGTACCACCTCTTGTTTCCACAGCTCTAGATAACTGAGAAAGGGCAATAACAGGTACGTTTAATTCTTTAGCTAAAGCTTTTAAATTTCTTGATATAGATGATATTTCCTGTTCTCTGTTTCCTGTTTTATTAACTGTTCCAGAAGTCATTAACTGCAAATAATCAACAATAATTAATTGAATACCATGTTTTGAAGATAATCTTCTCGCTTTTGCTCTAAGATCGAAAATAGATAAAGATGGGCTGTCGTCAATATAAAGTGGTGCTTTTTCTAAATCACCAACCTTAACGTTTAGTTGTTCCCATTCATGACTTTCAAGCTTTCCTGTTCTTAACTTTTCAGAAGTTAGTCCAGTTTCAGCAGAAATTAGTCTTGTAATTAATTGTACTGAAGACATTTCTAAGGAAAAAAAAGCTACTGGAGTTTTTTTTAAAACAGCGATATTTCTAGCCATTGATAATGTTAAAGCTGTTTTACCCATACCAGGCCTAGCCGCTATTACAATAAGATCACTTTGTTGCCATCCAGAAGTTAGTAAATCAAGTTTGTCAAAACCAGTTGCGACTCCACTTAAACCATCTTTATTTGAAATATCTTCTATTCTTTTTTTGGCTTGAATAACTAAACTTTGAGCTGTTTCTGAAGATCTTTTTATATTACCTTGCGTAATCTCATACAGTTTTGATTCAGCCTCATCTAATAAATCAAAAACGTCCACTGAATCTTTAAATGAATTTTCTATAATTTCATTTGATATTCTAATTAAAGACCTTTGTATAAATTTTTGAAGTATGATTCTCGCATGAAACTCAATGTTAGCTGAGGTGGAAACTTTTTTTGATAATTGAACAAGGTAAAAGTCACCTCCTACGATTTCCAAATCACCCATCTTTCTAAGCTTGGCTGAAACTGTAAGAAGATCTACTGGTTCGGAAGATTGAAATAAACTGTAAATGGCTTCAAATATTTTTTTGTGTGACTCTTTGTAAAAAGCGTCTTTTTGAAGAATATCAATCACTTCGTCAACGCCTTTTTTATCAATTAACATTGCGCCAAGTACCGCCTCTTCGAGATCCAAAGCCTGAGGTGGAATTTTTCCTGAATCTAGGTTAATTATTCCTTTATTGAAACTTTCAGACGAAAATAATTTTTCACTTTTTTCCACTCCTAAATGTAAAAAAAGAATGATTATATTTTTATAAAAATAATTTAAAGTATCACAAAAGAGTCAACAGTAGTTGTTTATAAATATTTTAAAATTGTTAATACTTATAAATGCTCCTCATTAACTTTTGAAAATCCCCATATTTTCAAACTTACTCCTTCTCATATTAATTAAATTAGATTGTGACAACTTTTCAAGTTCTAAGAATGATTTAGTAATTTCACTTTCTACAATTGCAAACATTTTTTCTCTATTGTTATGTGCTCCACCTAGAGGTTCTTTGATAATCTTATCAATCAATTTTGATTTTTTCATATCCTGTGCAGTTAGCTTTAACGATTCTGCTGCCTTTTCTTTGTATTCCCAACTTCTCCACAAAATAGACGAACATGATTCAGGAGAAATTACAGAATACCATGTATTTTCTAACATTAGTATTCTGTCACCAATTCCTATCCCTAAAGCACCCCCAGAGGCTCCTTCTCCAATAATTATATTAATTATTGGGACTTTGATTGATAGCATACTAAAAATATTTCTAGCTATTGCCTCTCCTTGTCCTCTCTCTTCGGCTTCTTGTCCTGGATAAGCTCCTGGCGTATCAATTAAACAAACAATAGGAATATTAAACTTTTCTGCTGATTTCATTACCCTGAGAGCTTTGCGATATCCCTCTGGATTAGCCATACCAAAATTTCTATATTTTCTAGTAACGGTGTTGTATCCCTTCTGAGTTCCAACAAACATGAAAGTTTGGTACTTTACTTTTCCCAAACCAGCGATCATTGCCTTATCGTCTTTTACATTTCTATCCCCATGGAGTTCTAAAAATGAATTTCCACAAATAGCCTTTATGTAATCTAAAGTGTAAGGCCTTGAGGGGTGTCTAGATAATTGAACTCTCTGCCATGGAGTTAAATTTCCATATATTTTTTCCTTTGTTTTCTTCAATTTAACTTCTAGCTTTTCACAAGTGTCAGTAACGTCAATGTCGCTTTCATTACCAATTAATTGACATTTGGACAATTGTTCTTGAACCTCTTTTATCGGTAACTCAAAATCTAGATATTCCATAAATAACAAAGTATAAAAGTATAATTTTTAGGATATTTTTTTAAACTTATACAGAATATTTCCGACAACTCCCAAAAAAATAATTGCTGCCCCAACATAAAATTGAATATCCATATATTCTTTTTCTCCAAAGATAATCAACGAAAAAAAAATTCCGTATACTGGTTCAAGATTTAACGACATCATCATAGTGTAAGGAGTTACGGATTTTAAAATGTGAGTTGATGCAACAAATGCATAAGCGGTACAAATAGAGCCTAGAATAAAAACAAATATCCAATCCATTATTTTTATTGATCTAAGAGAAGGAATTTTAAAATCTGCAAACAAGATAATTATTGATATTGCAAAAAATCCAAAAATTATTTCGTAAAAAGAAATTTTAAATGATGAGTGTTTTTTTATTAAAAATCCATTCAAAAGAGAAAATAATACAGATAACAAAGTACAAATTAGAGATACAAGAATAGCAAAATAATTATTTGATTCTATTCCAAAGATAGTTATTAAACCTATGATTGCAATTAATCCAAAAAAAAGTTCATGAAATTTAAAGGGTCTTTTATAGAGAAGAGGCTCTAGAAAGGATGTCATCAAAGATGACGAAGATAAAATTGACAGAGTTAACGAAATAGAGGAAATTTTTATTGAATAAAAGAACAAGTACCAGTGAACAGATATTAGTAAACCCCCAATGAAAAAATTAAATAAACTTGAATTACTTGATTTTAAGTATTGTTTACGAAAAAAAAACAAAAAAATAAAAATCAAAATTGCTGCAATTGATAATCTTAACCAAACAATCAATATTGGATTAAGATTAATTAGTGCACCAAGGATTGAAGTGAAACCCCATAAAAAAATCAGAAAATGTAAGTGAATTAGATTTTTATAACTATCTCTTTGCATATCTCATGAGAAAGTAACCCAAGATTCCAAAAAATATTAATGGAGACCATGCAGCTAATGCAGCTGAAAAGTTTGACTTATTTACTAAAACTACTAAAACTTTGTCTATAAATATAAATGAAAATCCCATAAGAATCCCCATTGCAAGATTAATACCCATACCCCCTCTCCTCCTTACTGAAGAGACAGATACTGATATAAGAGTGAGGACAAAAACGGATAGTGGTAAGCTATACCTTTTATGTCTAACTAATAAGTGTTGATTGATTAATTTCGACCCTGACTTAATTTCAGAATCGATAAATTTGTTTAAATCAAACATTGTCAATGTTTCAGCTTCGTAATTCAAAGGTGACAAGTCCTGAATATTAAAATTAAACACAGTATCTAAAGATTTTTTTTTAATTAAAATTTCTTCGTCTTCATATATAATTCTTTTTCTAAAATTTAACAAACGAAACAAAGAATCAGAATTTATCCATCGAATTGATTGTGCCATAATTTTAAATTTTAATTTTTCCCCTTCGAAGTGCTCAAGAGAAAAATCTGCAGCTCTTTTTCTAGTCGGATTGTAGCTACTGACATACACAAATTCATTTTTGGAAATTTGTTTAAAAACTCTAGAAGTGTTTCTAATTTCAGATTTCTTATTTAAATATTTATAATTAAACTCGTTAAAACCTTTACTTGCGTTAGGAACAACAAACATCCCAAGAAAAAAAGATATTACTGCAATCAATGAAGCAGACATCAAGTATGGCCTAAGAAATCTTGAAAATGAAATACCTGAACTCAAAACAGAAATAATTTCCGTATTATTCGCAAGTTTTGATGTAAACCAAATTATTGACAAAAACAATAGAATTGGAAATAACAAATTTCCAAAATACCACATAAAATCAAAATAATAATCTATAATCTCATTGAAAGGCACCTCATTTTCTTTAAACTTATCTATCCTTTCAGCAACATCAACCATAATACCTACCGGAATGAATAAAAAAAGAGCAACTAAAAAAGTAATTAAATATTTTCTAATTATATAAGTGTCTAAAATTTTAAGCATCTATATCCTCGTATTTAATTTTTTAACAATTTTATGTTTCCAAGTTGAAAATTCACCTGTCATTATTTTATCTCGTGCTATTTTTAGCAAATTGTTGTAAAAGGTCAAATTATGAATAGTAGCAATTTGTTTTCCAAGAATTTCATTTACCATAAAAAGATGTCTAATGTAAGCTTTGGAATATTGATTACTTGATACTTTATCATCATTTGCCTTAATTTTTGTGTAATCATTCTCCCATTTTTTATTTTTAATATTAATAATTCCATCAAAAGTAAATAACATACCATTTCTGCCATTTCTAGTAGGAATTACACAATCAAACATATCAACCCCATTTGAAATATTTTCTAATAAGTTGACAGGTGTCCCAACTCCCATTAAATATCTAGGTTTATCGGTAGGTAAAATTGAGCAAACCAAATCTGAAATTTTGTACATTTCTTCGTCTGGTTCTCCTACAGACAAGCCTCCAATCGCATATCCTTGAGCAAATTTATTTGAAACGAATTCTGCTGATTCTCTTCTAAGATCATTATAAGTTCCTCCTTGAACTATAGGGAATAAATATTGTTTTTTGTTGTATAAAAAAGGAGATTTATTGTGTTTTTCTATACATCTTTCTAACCACCTGTGTGTTAAATTCATAGACTTCTTTACATATTCAAATTTACATGGATAGGGAGGACATTCATCAAAAGCCATTATTATATCTGCACCAATTTCTCTTTGTATTTCAATTACGGATTCAGGAGTCAACAGATGTTTAGTTCCATCTATATGTGATTGAAATAAAACCCCTTTTTCTGAGATTTTCCTTTTGTTTGAAAGTGAATAGACTTGATAACCGCCAGAATCAGTCAATAACATTCTGTCCCAATTCATAAATTTATGAATTCCTCCAGCATTTTTAATCACTTTAGTTCCCGGTCTTAAATACAAATGATATGTATTACCCAAAATAATTTGAGAGTTAATTTGTTCTTTCAAAATCCCTTGATCAACACATTTAACTGAAGCTTGGGTTGCAACAGGCATGAAAATTGGTGTATTTATTTCGCCAAACGAGCAGTTTAAAATACCTGCACGGGCGTTTGAACGTAAATCCTTTTTGATTAATTTAAATTTCATTATTTATGCGGAAATCTTTGATGATAAAAAAATTTAATGAACAATAATTGTTGGTAATCTTTTCAAAATTGATGCTCCTTGGCTTAATGAAATTAAACTAAAAAATTAAATTTACAATATAAAGCAAAATTTATGTCAACAATTGTTAATCTAGAAAAATTAACATTACAAGTCAGAAGAGATATTTTAAGAATGGTTCACTCTGTAAATTCTGGTCACCCAGGTGGATCACTTGGCTGCACAGAGTTTTTCGTTGTTCTTTACAACGAAATTTTGAATTTAAATAGTGAATTTAACATGGATGGTATAAACGAGGATTTGTTTTTTTTATCAAATGGTCATATTTCGCCTGTTTTTTACAGTGTATTAGCTAGGAGAGGATATTTCCCTGTTAGTGAGCTCGATACTTTTAGAAAGTTAAATTCAAGATTACAAGGCCATCCAACAACTCACGAAAAATTACCGGGTATAAGAATAGCTTCTGGATCTTTAGGTCAAGGAATTTCTGTAGCAATTGGAAGTGCATTGTCAAAAAAACTCAATAAAGATGATAAACTTGTTTACGTTTTGGTTGGAGATGGAGAATTACAAGAAGGTCAAAATTGGGAAGCTATTATGTTTGCCTCAGCAAAAAAAGTAGATAACATAATTTTATGCGTTGACATGAATGGCAAACAAATTGATGGCTCCACAAGTGAAGTGATGCCTATAGGAAGTTTAAAAGTAAAATTTGAAGCATTTGGATGGAAGGTTATTAAAATAGAAAATGGGAATAATATTGAATCAATTATTGAAAAATTGAATGAAGCAAAAAATGAAACAAAAAAAAATGTACCCATTTGTGTTATTTTAAAAACTGAAATGGGAAATGGAGTTGATTTTATGATGAATACTCATAAGTGGCACGGAGTTGCACCAAACGATGAGCAGCTTGAAATTGCATTATCTCAGAACCCAGAAACTATAGGCGACTATTAACTATAAATGAAAAAGTTCACATATTCAGAATTAAAAGATACTAGATCCGGTTTTGGTGACGGGCTTACAGAGTTAGGAAGAAAAAATAAAAACATAGTAGCCTTGTGTGCAGATTTAACTGGTTCATTGAAAATGAATCAATTCAAAAGTGAAAATCCAAATAGATTTTTCCAAATTGGAATTGCTGAAGCAAATATGATGGGCATTGCTGCTGGTCTTACAATTGGGGGTAAAATACCTTTCACAGGTACTTTTGCTAATTTTTCTACCGGACGAGTATACGATCAAATTAGACAATCAATTGCGTATTCAGGAAAAAATGTTAAAATTTGTGCTTCTCACGCAGGATTAACCCTCGGAGAAGACGGAGCTACACACCAAATACTAGAGGATATTGGTCTAATGAAAATGTTACCAGGAATGACTGTAATTAATACATGCGACTATAACCAAACTAAGCTAGCAACTATCAAAATTGCTGAGCATGAAGGTCCCGTTTATTTAAGATTTGGAAGACCTAAGGTTCCAAATTTTACAAATTCAAACCAAAATTTTAAAATTGGTAAAGGAATAATGTTAAATGAAGGAAATGATGTTACTATAGTTGCAACAGGCCACTTAGTTTGGGAATCTATTTTGGCAGGTCAAAAGTTATTTGATATGGGTATTTCAGCCGAAATTATAAATATTCATACCATAAAACCAATTGATGAAAAGATTATTTTAAAATCAATAAAAAAAAGTCGCTGTTTAGTATCGGCTGAAGAACATAATTTCTTAGGGGGTCTTGGTGAAAGTATTTCTAGAGTTTTAACAAAAAATGACCCTGTCCCACAGGAATTTATTGCCACAAATGATACGTTTGGTGAATCCGGATCACCTTCTAAATTAATGAATAAATATGGTCTAAATTCTAATGCGATTGTTAATGCTGCAAAGAAAGTTATATCTAGAAAATGAAAAATATTTATTTATTAATTATTTTTTCGTTTTTTATATTAAATTCAGCTGATTATAAATTGCACGGCCAAATCAACTATGGATTAAAGATTGGGGTAAATTTTGATAATATTGGAGATATAAAAAGCACAAGTTCTTTTAATAATCAGATTGAAAGTGCCTCGATTGCAAGTGCTCATCTAGGAGGGTATATCCAAATAAAAATTGTCGACTTATATATCAGACCTGAGGTGCAAATAAGTCAAAGTAAATCTGAAATTCTATCTTTAGATCAAATTGAAATTAATAAAGTTGAAATGCCAATTTTAATGGGATATAACGTATTTGGTCCTATCTCAATATTTGCTGGTCCAATTTTTCAAAAAATAATTTCATTAAAAAGTAAATCAATAAATTATGGAAATTATACTAAAAATTATACAATGGGCTTGCAAATCGGCTCAAGAGTAGATTTTGGAAAATTTGGATTTGGCTTTCGATTTGAAAGAGGGTTTACGGATAATGAAATAGAAATTTTAGGAAAAAATAATATAGACATCGAGGGCTACTCTGATATAAGGTCAAAATTATGGTCAGTAAGCCTTACATACATGTTGGGTAAGAAGAAAGATACAGAGTACTAACTATTTTTGTCGAGATAATCTGGAACACCGTCATTATTTGAATCATCAGGTAAACTATCAAGGTCATCCCCATCTAGTTCATCCTTAGTTAGGATCCCATCCCCATCGTCATCCTCATCATACATATTAATCACACCATCTTCATCAGTATCATCATTGTAAGGATTCCCGTCATTGTTAGGATCCTCGTCAATTGACAAAACCCCATCATTATCATGATCAGCTCTATTAATTGTAAAAACTGAAATCTCAAAGATCAATGGAGAATAGCTCGGAATATTTGACTGAGCAGTATTAAAATATCCTAACCCAGACGGCATAAATATAAGCCCTCTACCAAAATTGTTGAAATCAATTGTTCCATTTTCTCTTTGAGTAAAATTACCAGGAGAAAAATATTGTAAACCATACCTAAAACCTCTAATTACGTTTGCAGTATCAAACCAAACCGGATTTGTTTTCTTATCAAACACATTCCCATCTAACAATTTTCCTTTGTATGAGAGATATACTGAGTCAGCAATACTAGGTTTATCGTCTTTTCTATCACCTTCTGTTATAACGATATGATACAATTTATGATCTATAATTTCACCTTGATCTGAAGCCAAAGGAATAGAAGTTTGAACCGCTAAATCAAACAAAGATTTTAGATTATTGTTTTCAGGAAGAATTGTGTCAATTTTAATTTCTATGTCGTCATTCAATAAATCATTAAAATCTTGATAATTGTAATAATGAGATTTTAAATATTTAACCAATCTTTGGTTATCATCAAGTGCCTGTTCAAGATAATCCCTTGGAGGTTCCTCTTCATCTTCATCATCTGGTCGACAGGAAATACTAATTAAAATGATAAAAAATAATAATATTAACCTAAAACTTTCATTAAAAGAATGTTCAATTCTAAATTTGATCATTTATTTTTAATTTACACAAATTTAATATTAATTTATAAATGAGAATAGACTTCTATATTTGGACAGTTAGATACTTCGGTTCAAGAAGTAAAGCAACTAACGCCTGTAAAAACGGAAATGTAATGATCAATGGGGAAAAAGTAAAACCGTCACATCAAGTATTAATTGATGATGTAATATCAATTAAAAAAAAAGCAAATGATGGATATATTTACAGTTTTAAATTACCCAAAATCTAGAGTAGGTAGTAAATTAGTTGATTTATATAGGATGAAAAATGAGATCTGTGCTCATAAAAAACTACGTGATAAATCGAATCATTCTAGAAAAAAAGGTGAAGGAAGACCGACCAAAAAAGAAAGAAGAAGTCTCGATGAATTTTTAACCTAGAAAAAAGATATGTTGAAATCTGAAAATTTAATCTTTAATGAAAAAAAAATTAAATATTGTACAAAAAGAATTGCCTATCAAATATTTGAGTCAAATATAGAGAACAAAGAAATCTTTCTAGTAGGAATTTCTGATAATGGAACATTTTTTGCTAAAGAAATTGAAAAGATTCTCTCTAGTATAACACCCCTTATAATAAAAACCTTAAAATTGGAGGTAGATAAAAAAAACCCTGAAAATGAAATTTCACTTGATTTCGAGATTAAAGATTTAGAGAACAAAAGTATAGTAATTGTGGACGATGTCTTAAATACTGGATTAGTTCTAGCGCACGCTCTTAAATTTCTTTTAACTGTTCATTTTAAGCAAATTAAAATTGCAGTTTTGGTAAACAGAGAACATAACAAATTTCCAATTAAGGCAGATTTTAAAGGGATATCTCTCTCTACATCAGTTAATGAAACCGTTAAAGTCAACTTGAAGGGAAAACAAAAAGGTATATTTTTAACCTAACGAAAGCAAAATTTCTCCAATTATTTCAGGGATTGATTTCTTGTCAACATCTATTTTTATTTGAGCCTTTTCATAAAATAAAGATCTTTCAAAAAGGTGCTTTTTAATAAATTTTGTGAGGTCAATTTTATTTTTTAGGTGAGAGATCAGTGGTCTTTTTTCGTTATTCCCATACAATCTATTAACAAGATTGTCAGCACTAGCTTTGATGTATATAGACTGATGGTTTGAATTTATAATATCCGCCATGTTAGTGAAGTAACATGGAGCTCCTCCTCCTAACGAAACAATTTTTGGTACTGAAGAATCAATTAAGTTTAATAAAATTTTTCTTTCGACTTGACGGAAGTATAGTTCTCCCTTTAATTTAAAAATCTTGTTTATTGACTTATTTTCATATTCTTCAATTTTTTTGTCTAAATCTAAAAAAGAAATATTCATCTGAGAAGCTAATGCTTTTCCCAGGATAGTTTTACCACAACCCATATAACCAATTAAAAAAACAGTATTCAAAATCAATTAAAAATTGATCATAAATTTAATCATTAAGACAATGTATTATAAATTTTTGCGTGTATATTTGCGACCTTAAATATAAATGATTTGGTAGCTCAGCTGGTAGAGCATCTCCCTTTTAAGGAGAGGGTCCTGGGTTCGAGCCCCAGCCAAATCACTTTTTTGTACTATTTTTAATATGATATTTGACTTGGTAGCTCAGTTGGTAGAGCATCTCCCTTTTAAGGAGAGGGTCCTGGGTTCGAGCCCCAGCCAAGTCACTCA
>MDTA01113295.1_pt1 | contig 38213 bp, 27 predicted proteins | sample 811151 | NCBI WGS metagenome assembly MDTA01 (sample SAMN05326648, study PRJNA326480) | marine metagenome | isolation source: seawater | place: Indian Ocean: South | collected 2010
GGGTAAAGAAGTTCGAATACTTACAGACATTCAAGGTATTGAAGATTTTCTTGGAGATATGGACTTTAAAGTTGCGGGTACAGAAAAAGGTATAACTGCACTTCAAATGGATATGAAAATCACAGGTTTATCAGTATCTATCATTTCTGATGCTATTAAAAAAGCTCGTCCAGCAAGATTACACATCCTCGAAAAAATGCAGGAAGCAATAGATAAACCTCAAGAATCTTTATCTCCCCATGCCCCAAGACTGTTAAGTTTCAGAATTGATCCAGAGCTTATTGGAACTGTAATTGGCCCAGGTGGACGAACCATTAAAGGAATTACAGAAAGAACAAATACTAAGATAGATATTGAGGACGGAGGAATTGTTACCATTGCATCTCATGATGGTGCTGCTGCTGAAGAAGCACAAAAAATCATTGAAGGATTAACTCGAAAAGTTCATGAAGGCGAAATCTTCACAGGAGTTGTTACAAGAATCATACCAATAGGTGCTTTTGTGGAAATTCTTCCAGGGAAAGAAGGAATGATTCACATATCTCAGTTATCAGAAGCAAGAGTAGAGAGAGTCGAAGATGTTGTAAGACAAGGCGACGATGTTACCGTAAGAGTGAGAGAGATTGATAGTAGAGGTAGAATTAATCTTACATTAAGGGGAGTTTCTCAAAATGGGGGATTCTCTTATCCTGAACCTACACCTACACCAGTAGCCCCACTTAATTAAACATAAAAAGGCAGTAATTTTTTTTCCACAACTATTTGTCTTATTTGATTACAAATTAGTTCATGATTATTTTTATTATTGGAGGCTATGATTACTCCTGGATGTTTAAATTCAGTTGAATTATACTTCAATTCTTCATTATTTAAATTTGTAATTTTCCCTCCAGAGGCTACCAGAATTGCTTCTGGAGCAGCTAAATCCCAATCTTTTGGTGAATTCTGACCAGGGACACTCAAAGAAATATAAATATCCGCATCACCTTTGAGAATTGTCGAGATTTTACATCCAATGCTTCCCATCTCTATAGAAGATTTAAAAGGTATATTTTTTATCAAATTTTGTAAAATGCTGTTCCTATGATTTTTACTTGCTACTAATTTCATATCTTCCAACCTAAAGTTATTACTTAAATTAACTTTTTTTATATTCCCTTTTCTAGACTCGCACCATACATTTAAACCATTAGTTATCCATAACTCATCTTTATCTGGAACTAATACAACTCCAATTAAAGGTTTATTTTTATAATTTAAAGCTAAATGCATTGCATAATTTCCTGTCCCTTGTATAAAATCCTTTGTCCCATCTAATGGATCAAGTATCCATATCCAAGAAGCATTTCTGCTATTAGACACTTTTGTTAATTTTTCTTCTTCCTCACTTAGAATATCCCAATCTATATTTGGATAATTTTCATTAATTCTTTTTATAATCAATTCATTCACCTTAAGATCTGCGATTGTAACGGGATCATTAATATTTTTAGATCTAATAAATTCTTTTTTATTATTGGTATTATTAATTTTTCTTGAATAATAAATCAATATATCAGAAGCTTCCCAGCTGATTTTTTTTAAATCATCGATAAGATTATTAATATTGACTTTTGTAGGTAAATTAATCACGAAATGAATACTGATTTAATAGCCCCTCATAGAGGAGAAGAACCTGAAGATGGTGTTTTATATTTAGTAGGGACACCAATTGGAAACTTATCAGATATTTCCCCAAGAGCAATTAATGTTTTAAAAAAAGTTAACTTTATAGCTTGCGAAGATACTAGGAATACTCGAAAAATAATGACTAGATATAAATTCAATAATATTCTTGAAAGCTTTAATAAAATAAATTTGTTTAAAAAAATCCCTAAAATTATTGATTGTTTAAAATCAGGCCAATCAATTGCAATAGTAAGTGATGCAGGCATGCCAAGCATATGTGATCCAGGAGAAGAAATTGTTCTAATTGCCAAGAAAAATAATATTAATGTTATTTGTATTCCTGGACCATGTGCAGCTTTAACAGCACTGGTAACAAGTGGTTTTACCTCATCTAAATTTGTGTTTGAAGGTTTTTTACCAAAAAAAAATAATGAAAGAGAAAAATTATTACGAGAAATTAGTCAAAGAGAAATAACGACCGTTTTATACGAGTCTCCTCATCGTTTAAAAAGACTTTTGGAAGATTTACAGGAATATTGCGGTAGCAAAAGAGAAATTTCTATATCTAGAGAATTAACAAAAATCTTTGAGGAAAATTTAACAAGTAATATTAATCAAATTAATGAGTTATTTAATAAAAAAATACCAAAAGGAGAGTTTACAATAGTAATAGAAGGAAATTCAGTAAAGAAAAACAATAATGATGATGATTATGGTAAAAACATCAAGGAAGAGATTGATGAATTAATTGAGGCCGGCCTAAGTTTATCTAGAGCGGCAAAATATCTAGCAAAGAAAAAAAATCTTTCAAAGAATTTAATCTATAATTTATTTAAATAGTTGTTTTCAAAAGAAAAATAGATGTTTATTTCTATAAAAAAATTAATTTTCACGGTATACCTAAATATATCTTTAGTAGTTGCATTGATTATAGTCATCCAAAATAGTTCAAATAAATATAAAGTAAATTTATTCTTAAAAGATTCAATTGAACTTCCATTAAGTTTTGTTATTGGATCAAGTTTTATATGCGGATCATTTACTAGTGGTTTAATGAATGTAATTTTAAAAGAATAGTTTGACTAGAGAGAAATTAATTTATCTTCATTAATGATTCTAGATATTCCGCGTGAAGATAATATCCCCGCAACAGTTTTAAATACATTTGTATTTGGAATTTTTATTACTTTATTTTCTTTACCACATTCTCTTTTTGCAGTTTTTAAATCATTGAATATTTGAATTGTTTTTCTCTCTAATTCCTCTTTCGATAAAAATAACCATTGTGGATACTCTTTCAGAGATTTTACTTTTAATTCTATTTTTTTATCTACAATCATATACACAATATTAGGGAAAGTAATTTCTTCAATTGAAACTGAAGAAAAATCCTTTCGATTATGCTCCGTAAAATCTTGATTTAATGGAACTACTTCAAAAAAAGTTTCTTGACTTAAGTTAACCTCATTATCTTTAAAATCCTTAGATTTATTAAAATTTTTTTGATTTTCATCATTTTTTTTTATTTTATTTAGTAGAAGTTTATTTTTTTTATTATTTTTTTTATAAGTCTCAAAGTCTTCTTTACCTAAAATCTTTATTAAGTTTCTAGAAATTGTTAATTTTGAGTATTTAAATTCTTCAGCTAAACTTTCAATATCCTCTCCATTTAGAAAACGAATTTTGAGATCTTCTTTTTGTTGATTAGTAATTCTTTTAGACAATTTGAGACAATAGTTAATTTCATTCTAGAAAAATTTTTATAAATTAAACATCTTTATAAAAATTTTTTTTAAATATAATCAAGAAAATTATAAATTTTAAAATAATTAAAACAATTGATTGAAAATGACATCTAAAAATTTTGAAAATATTATCAACAAGTTAAATACTATGGGTATTGAATTGCTTGATAATTCTAATCTATTAGAAAACACTATTAAAGAATTATATATTTCGCAATTAATCTCAGATATAAAAATTGATCAAAAAAAATTTAAACTATTCTATAAAAATTTTTCCAATACCAATAAAATTAAAAATGAAACACAATTAGCACAATTTCTCAATGCAAATAGTTTTAACAAAGAAATATTTGAAAAAAAGTTAAAAAGGTCATTTAAAATTCAAGAATATTTCTTAGATAAATTTCGATCTAAAGCAAAAGAATTTTTTTTAGAGAACAAAAATATATTTGATATGGTTACTTATTCTTTAATAAGGACTAAAGATTTTAAATTTTCAAAAGAAATTTATTTACAAATTGAGGCAAATGAAAAAACAATATATGATTTAGCTGAAAAATATTCCCTAGGAGATGAAAGATTTACTAAAGGTGTAATTGGCCCAATCCCTTTAAATCAGAGTCACGAAATAATAAAGGAAAAAATTAATCATTTAAAAATACAAGAGATTTCTGAACCATTTAAGGTTGATAATTGGTGGATAATTTTAAAAGTAGAAAAAATCATAAGAACTAATTTTTCTCCCCAAATAGAATCAAAAATATGTAGAGATTTTTTTGAACAGAACGTATTGAGAACATCAAAGTCTATAATTAATCAAGTAAGAAATATTAATGGTGAGTCTAACTAAAGATCAGATTTTTAGAATTTTACCTTTTAATAATATTGCTAGTGAGAACAAGTCTTTAATCTTAAAAAATATTGAATTAATTTCATTTAGTCTCGGCGAACAATTAATTGATGAAGGTATTATTCCAGGAAGAGTTTTAATAATATTAAAAGGAAGTGCGAGAAATCTAATAAGAGAGAATGGAAAATTAAAGAATTTTAGAAAATATGAGTATGGAGCAATAATTGGGGCAGCTAGCATAATGAGTGGTTATCCTTGCGAAAACTATTCTGCTGGAGAAGGTTTGCTAGCTTTCTCTTTGGAGGAAGAAGTATGGAAAAAGTTGTATGAAATTGATGAAAATTTTAAAAGTTGGTGTGATAAAAATCTTTGGGTACAAGAAGTTTTATATTTAATTACAAAAAAAATCGATTCTTTTCCTAAAGAAGTTAATTACTCTCCTGAAATGATTCAGAAGATTTATGAATCATCAAAACTAATATTGCCAAAACAAGAAAACTTATTACAAGAAATAAGAGGCAATAATTATTTATTCAACATTTCATTTATCGATGAGGATTTCGATTTTACAAAGCCAATTACAAAATTTACAAATAACTTATTAAGTAAAAATTATTTAACTAGATTTTTATCTATCCCAAAAGAATTAATTGATTCATATTTCAAATTAGACTCAAACATTCTAAAGGAACCCAAGAAAGATAATAAAACTGAAAGTCAAACTATTATTAAACAAAATATATTTGAATCTCCAAAGAGTAGTGACTTTAGAACAGGATCAGACATAACAAAAGAAATTGAATTAATAAATGCAGATGGTGCCTTAGAAGAAACTTTTGCATGTTTAAAAATGTTGGCAAAATATTTAAATATTCCATTAAGAAAGGATGCTGTTTTAAAAACATTAAATTCCCTAAAAAGACAAGGATTAAAAATTTCCATCAATGAATTAGCTCAAATATTGTCTAATCTTGGTTTACAAGTGCATAAAACTAAAATCTTAAGCAAAGATGCTACTAGATTAATAGTCCCTACATTAATTGTCTGGGGAAAAAGTTTTGCAATTATATCTCAAAGTAATAAAGAAGGGATCACATTGATATCTCCAAAAGAGGGGAAGATTCTAATTAAAAAAGATTTAATAAATTTGAAATTTGAAAATCACTTAGAATGTTTAATACCAGAAAAAGTAAGAATTACACCTCGAGATATTTTCGGTTTTCAATGGTTCCTACCAGAAATTAAAAAGTATAGATTAATTTTAGGTCAAGTACTTTTTTCAAGCTTTATAGTTCAACTATTTACCCTAGCAAATCCATTAATAATTCAAGTAATAATTGACAAAGTTATAAGCCAAAGAAGTTTAGACACACTGCAGGTTCTCGGGATTGCATTATTTGTTTTAACTTTAGTTGAAGGTTTATTGGCGAGTTTAAGAACCTTTTTATTAACAGAAACAACTAATAGAATCGATCAAAAATTAGGATCACAAGTTATTGATCATCTCTTAAAATTACCACTAGAATATTTTGATGCCAGACCAGTAGGAGAACTTTCAACAAGGATTGGTGAATTAGAAAAAATAAGAAATTTCATTACAGGACAAGGCATAACAACAATTCTTGATGCGTTACTTTCCTCTGTATATATATTTGTCATGTTATTGTATAGTCCAAAATTAACTCTAATAGCATTAATAGTAATCCCAATACAAGTTGGGATTACATTTTTGGGTGCTCCTATTTTTAGACGTCAATTTAGAGAATCTGCTGAAAAAAATGCACAAACGCAAAGCCACTTAGTTGAAGTTTTAACTGGAATACAAACAGTAAAATCTCAAAATATTGAAATGGTTAGTAGGTGGAAATGGCAAGAATTTTATTCTAAATATATAAGAGCTACATTTAAAAAAATAATAACTGGAACTTTAATAAATCAATCAAGTCAAATTCTTCAAAAAATTTCTCAATTACTTGTGCTTTGGTTTGGAGCTTCAATGGTTTTGAAGGGTCAATTGACTCTAGGACAGTTGATTGCCTTTAGAATTATATCTGGTTTTGTAACGCAACCAATACTCAGGTTAACCAATTTATGGCAAAGTATTCAGGAATTAAAAGTTGGCTTTGAAAGGTTAGGAGATGTAATTAACACAGAGATGGAATCAGATGATGTTGACAAAGGTAAAATTTCATTACCTTCAGCATATGGAAAAATTAAATTTAAAGATTTATCCTTTCATTTTCCTCGACAAAATAAAAACATCTTAAATAATATTAATCTTGAAATTGAAAAAGGATCATTTGTTGGAGTTGTTGGAAAAAGCGGAAGTGGTAAGAGTACATTGATGAAGTTATTAGCAAGATTATATTCTCCTACAAATGGAAAAATACTTATAAATGATTACGACATAGATAAAGTTGAACTCTATTCTTTAAGAAGTCAAATTGGAATAGTTCCACAAGAACCCCTTCTATTCTCTGGAACAATCAGAGATAATATATCCATTAATAAAGAAAATGCTTCTGAAGAAGACATAATAAAAGCTTCTAAAATCGCTTGTGCTGATCAATTCATTATGGAGATGAGCGAAGGATATAACACTAAGATTGGAGAAAGAGGTGCTTCTATTAGTGGAGGTCAAAAACAACGAATAGCTATTGCAAGAACAATACTATCAAATCCAAAATTAATCGTACTAGATGAAGCTACAAGTGCTCTAGATTATGAAACTGAAGCAAATGTTTTTAATAATATAAGTAAAACATTTAAAGGATCTACAATTTTTTGCATCACGCACAGAATACCAACCGTTATTGATGCAGATCAAATAATTTTCTTGCAAAACGGATCTATTATTGAAAAGGGCACACACGAAGAGTTAATTTCAATTGAAGGCAATTATTTTGCTTTATACAAAAAACAAAAAAGGAGTATATGAATTTTTTCTCCAAAAAAAGATTTAAAAGGTTGCAAAATATTTTTTATAAAGAAGAATATGAAAATCTATTGCAACAAGATCAATTCTGGTTTAAATCGGTGACATGGGGGATTATAGGAACTGCTTTGTTTGGTATCTCATGGCTATCATTTGCGAAAACAGATGAAATTATTTTAGTCTCAGGAAAAATTGTACCAATTGGTGATATTAAAGAAATACAAATGCCTATAGGAGGAATTGCTAAAGAAATTCTTGTCAAAGATGGCGATACTGTTGAGAAGGGAGATTTACTAATTCAACTGGATAAAGAATCTTCTTTAGCAGAATTTAGGACATTAAATGAATCGCTAAACCTAAAAGAAAGGCAATTAATGCTTAAGCAAAGAGAATATGAAGTTTTTATTGAATCAAGAAAAAAGAATATTGAATTACTAAATAATATTGAAAAGTTAGATAGAGAGATTTCAGTAAAATATTACCTTTTATTTAAAGAGGGAGCAGGATCAGAAGTTGAATATTTAAGACAAAAAATAAAAAGTCAAGATTCTTTTAAAGCATTAAAAAATGCTGAATCAGAATTAGATATTCAATCAGATATTTATAAGCAAAATCTTGATGAAATAAGATCTCAAATAAATGAAATAAAAGGTCGTTTAGCGGAAAATAATGTAAAGCAAAGATATCAATCTCTTGTCGCTCCAATAAAGGGTGTAGTTTTTGATATTCAACCTAAAATTGTTGGTTATACAGCTCAAGCTACAGAGACAATTTTAAAAATTGTTCCTGAAAGTGAACTAGAGGCTAGAGTAGAAATTCCCAGCGAAGATATTGGATTTGTTAAGGATGGAATGAGAGTGGATATAAGTATAGATTCATACCCTGCAACTGACTTTGGCGTAATAGAAGGTTTCATCAATAATATAAGTTCAGATGCTCTTAAACCTGATCAATCTGCTCAAAGCAGTGTTTTCAGTTATCCAGCAAAAATTACCTTAGATTCTCAATTCTTAAAATTAGATAATGGTAATAAATTAAAATTGAAAGCTGGAATGAGTCTTAATGCAAGTGTTAAATTAAGAAAAGTTAGTTACCTTAGATTACTTCTAAGCAGCTTTAAAAATAAAACAGATTCATTGAAGGAACTTTAGATTTTCATCTAAAGACATCTTGATAAAAATTTCTTTACAAACCTCGAAATCAATTTGAAATTATTTTAGAATTGTTATAATTTTTTTTAAAAAATGGTTGCTATAACTGACTTAACAAGTGTGAGGCCTTCCGAAACAGGAGATCAACTTTTCTACGATACAAATAATAATGTCTATATTCTAAAAGATGGAGACACATCAAACACTCCAATATTAATAACTGATTACGGAAATGCAGCTTATGGACTTTATAGTGACTATTCAAGCTCTGACTATATATCAACAAGAAAGGTATATGCTGTTGAAGAGACTAATTTTACTAATAGTGAAGGAAATATAGTTAGCGGATATGCATTAGCGATCGTAAATCAGTATGGCACAACAGGAAATCTTGACACTAGTTATGAATTAGTTTATTTGGATAGTAGTGGGCAAATAGATTGGAATACGAGCACTTATAGCACTTCAGAAACAGCAGTAATGAATGCTGAACAAGAGTTCAATGAAGATTTAAACGGTGATGGGGTAACAGGATTTGATTCGAGTTTGTTGACACAAAAAACTAGTGATGTAACTGGGGATTTATTATTTGTAGACTCTGCAGGAAGTATTTATATTAAACCAGCATCTGGAGAATTGATATCTGTGGTTGATCCATATAATGGACAATCTATTTCTCTAGATCGATCAGATTCTTGGGCAGAAGGATCAAGCTCCTCAGAAACATTAAAAGTTACAAGATGGGATAATGACACAGCCTCAGATCTTACGGATGATAAATACCTTGTATTAGTAAAAGATTCATATACATATTCAGGTACAACAAATGAAGATTTTGTAATCTACAAAGTTGACCTTGAGGGCAAGATCGATTGGATGTCTGACTATAATCCTTCTCTGAGTAGCTATGAGGCTGATTTTAATGAGGATTTGAATGGAGATAGCACTATTGGTGTTAATGCCGCAAATATTGCATTTGTCACCACCGATGTAGCTAGTCCCGCTAATACGCCTGGTAATGCGCGATTAAAAAGAGATTCTGTTGATAAGACACTCTATATCGATGATAATGGAACTTTACTAAATATCGTTGACGAATTTGGTACTAGTCCATCGCTTGAATATGAAAGTACTTGGGATGGAGGATCTTACTCCTCTGTTGCCTATGCTGTAGAAAAAAAATCTGATGGTACTTATTGCTTAGCTATCAAAAATACTGATAGTGGAATGGCTGGTTCAATGTGGAATATTTATTCTCTTACACTCTCTGGTACAAATGCTGTAATTTCTTATAACGACTCAGCATGGACTCAATCAATATCTGGCTATGAAGTAAGTTTTGGGCAGGATATGAATGGAGATGGTTCTATTGGTGTAGATACAACATCATTAACATCTATTACAACGGATACAACTGGTAATCAATTAAAGAAAGATGCTGATGGTGCTATTTACATTACAGATTCTTCTGGCAATAATCCATTAGCAATAAAAGACCCATACGGTGGATCTCCATCTCTTGAATGGGAGTCTTCATGGACAGAAGGCTCATATAAATCTGAAGTTATCGCAGTAACGCTAATTGATGACACCGTAGATTATTATAATCTAGCAGTAAAAAATACAAATACATATGGTTCAGATACAACAGTAGACTGGCAAATTTATAAAATTTCTCTTGAAGGAGAAATTGATTGGATGTCAAGTGTATACACAACCTCTATAGTCACTTGGGAAGGCCCGACCAAGTTTAATCAAGACTTGAATATGGATGGAGACTCTTCAGGCACAATAAGTGTATCTGATTATGGATCCGATACAGATGGAGTAACGCTTGGGAAGGCTGATGGGATGTTATTTCTTCGTGATGATGGAAATGATATTGGTATAAATGATGGCTGGATTGAGGGCTCACAAGATTGGGGCGAGGGTAGTTGGTCTGCGACTGCAATTGCAGCCGATAAACATTCAGATGGATACTATCAACTCGCAGTTAAACAAACGAATTCATACACTGATTTTTGGAATAATGGAGTTTATAGTTCTTCTGGGACTCAAGTAAATACAGTTGATTGGCAAGTTTATGCTATTGATACATCTGGGAATGTTCTTTGGGATAAAACAACATGGACACAATCAATTGGCAGTTTTGAAGTAAGTTTTAACCAAGATCTGGATGGAGATGGAACTATAGGTCTTGACATGTCAACCATAACGGTTGCAAATACTGATACCTTTGGTTGGACCTTAAGAAAAGATGCTTCGAAGAATCTCTACGTAACCGATTCTGATGGAAATAATTTAGTAACACTTGGAGATGATTATGGTACTTTAACTTTTGACTATGAATATAACTGGGGATCTGGATCTTCAAAATCAGAAGCCATAGCTGCAGAAAAAAATAGTGATGGTTCTTTCTCTGTAGTTGTTAAAAATAGCGGAACGGATTCTTGGGATGGAAATAGTAATAGCTGGTCAGATTATCAACTCCTGCAATTTAGTAGTACAGGAGTTATTGATTGGATGTCATCATATATCTGGACACAAGATATTAAGCCATACGAATCGATCTTTGGTCAGGATATTGATGGAGATGGAGCAATTGGCTTAGACCTTACCTCATTAATTACAGCAGGAAAGGATTCCTTCGGTGACACTCTCAAAAAAGATTCAACTGGTAATAGTTTTTATATACTTGATGATAAAGGAACATCAAGTACTTCAGATGATGTTGTTCTTTCAATAACAGAAGATTGGGGTGGTTCAGCTCAGCTTGAATATTCATCAACATGGGAGGGAGGATCATGGAAACAAGAGGCAATTGCGGTAGAAAGTTTAACTTATACAAATAGAAATGGAACTTCAGTAGACGGATTCGTAATAGCGATTAAAAATACTTCTACATATGGAGGTGAAGACTGGAGCGATTGGGAGTTGAAATATACCAATGATAAAGGTGTTATTGATTGGGAGATGTCTACATGGACTACTTCAATTAAAAAGTCAGAATCATTATTTGGAGCTGGTCAAGACCTTGATGGAGACGGTATTTCTGGACTTTCTACAACAGGATTAACTGACATATCTACTGATACTGCTGGAGTAAGTCTTAAAAAAGACAGTGAAAATTCTCTTTATATTATAGATGGTGCTGATATTATTTTGATTGCGGATGAATGGGGTAGTACTACTTCATTTGACTATGAGTATTCGGGAGGGTCTGCAACAGATGCTTTTTCTTATTCCTCAAGCGCATATGCCGTAGAAGATTTTACAGACTCTAATAGTAATAAAAATTACCTACTAGCGATTAAAAATTTAGATACTTTTGGATCCTCCTCCCAAGAATCTTGGCAAACTTACACTATTAAAGAAAAGAATGTAGGTTCGGGTGATTGGTACCTTGATTGGATGTCTAGTTCATGGTCGAAGGGTATTTCTAAAAAAGAAAGCATTTTTGGACAAGATCTAAATGGCAATGGGACTATAGAAGATGGCTCGTCTATTGCTACTACTAAAATTTCAACTGATACAAGTGATGGAGGTATTACAGGAGCCCAGCTTTGTGTTGATTCAGAAGGATCGCTATACATTGTCAAAGGTACAAAAAAAATAGCAATCGTTGATGACAGCGATAATTCCGTCAATTTTGATTGGCAGTACTCTTGGGGTGATTTTTCTAATAAATCAGAATCTTATGCTGTTGAAGGAATCGATTCAAATTCGGATGATGTTATAGATAGTTACAAACTAGCTATCAAACATACTGAAACCGATTCTTCGACTGGGATTGAAGTTATTCAATGGGAAACAATTAACATAGCTGCTACTGGAATAGTTGATTGGACATCTTTCACTTGGGGAGATAGCGATATTCATGAACAAGATTTAAACCAAGATTTAGATGGTGATGGGGAAATTTGGTCAACTGATAAATTAACTCTTAGTTCTATTACAACTGATAGTGTAGGAGCTACTGTATATCTTGATGAAAGTAACAATGCCTATGTGCAAGCAGAGGGATCAACTTCTAAATCTGCGATACTTGATGAATCAGGAAATCTTATAAGTTTCTCCAATTCATGGTCATATGGAGATTATTCAACTGAAAGTTCTTTATATGGTGTATCAGAAGTAAACGTCGGAGGAACAGATTACTATAAATTATTGATTAAACATGAAGATACATACTCCGGAACGATAACCAACTTTTGGGAAACAGTTAATGTACTTAAGAGTACAAATAAAATAGATTGGTCTACCGCTAATTGGTATGACGATCCGAAAAAACTAGAATCAGTTTTTAATACTGAGCTTGATGGAGTAGAGGGTATATATACAATTAACTCATCAAATACTACTCCAATCGGGACTGATATAACTGGAGCACAACTTAGACAATCTACAGATGGAAGTCTATTTATAAAAGATGGAGAAACAACTATTACAGTTACAAGTCCTGATGGTGGCTATGTAGATTTTGATTATGCTGAAACATTTACTTCAGGTTCATTTGAAACAAAAGCTATCGCTGCTCAAAAAGTTGGAAATGATTACAAACTAGTAGTTAAAGAAACAACAACCATTACTGGATCAGAATCAATAGATACCTTTTATACAGTTTATAAATTAAGCTCAACTGGAGTTTTAAATTGGGGAGATATCACTTATAGAACTGCAGAAGAATTGAATGAAACAGAATTTGGTCAAGATATTGATGGAGATGGAACTATAAGTTCTGGTTCTGCCACGACAGCTTCAGATACCTATGCAGATTTTGTTTCAACTGGTACCACAGATGCTGAGACCCTTAGTGCAATACAAAATACTGCCCAATCAGATATCTTTTCAATAACAAATGCTGATAATGATTCAACTGATAAAGATATAGAAATGTTTGTAGAGGGCATTGAAGGAACAGCTAAAGGAAATTATGGAGTTGATATAAAAGTTGTACAAACCGCAAATGATTCATTATTAGCAAAAGCTGCTGCAGATACTGGTTTATCTTCCTCAGACTTCAATGCCTTAACTGGTGTTATGGATTTCTCTGTGACTATCGCAGACCCAGACAATTATGGAAAAATAGTCTCTATGTCTTGGGTTCTACCTGAAGGCACCGAAAATCCAAAATATTTCAAAAAGGATGTTATAAGTGGTGAATATTTTGATTTTGTTTATGATCAATCAAGTGGGGAAGGAGCTCAATGGGATCCAGATAATAGGATACTTAAAGTTTCTGTTAGGGATAATGGAAAATATGACTCTAATAATACCTTAGGGATAGTGAAAGACCCTGGATTTATTTCCAGTGGTAAGGACACCTCAAATCCAATTCTAAGTCTGACTTTCCCTGTTGATAATGCAAAAGCAGCACCAAATAATGCAAATTTTGAGCTGACTTTCTCTGAAAAAGTTGATGTTAAGACTGGGAATATTGTTATTAAAAAAAGATCAGATGATTCAGTTGTTGAGACTATTGACGTAACGAGTTCATTAGTTACCGGTTCTGGTACTAATAAAATAACAGTAAATCCTTCTGCAGATTTAGCACTTAATACAGAATATTATGTTCAAATAGATGCAACTGCTTTTGATGATAAAGCAGGAAATTCATTTTCAGGTATATCTGATAAAACTTCATTCTCATTCAAAACATCTGCAACTGATCTTGCCCCAATACTTATAAGTGCTACTCCTGCTGACGATGCAAGTTCAGCATCACATTTATCCAATATAGCGCTCTCATTCTCAGAGGCAGTTAAAGTTGGTTCAGGTAATGTTGTTATTTATAGAAAAACAGATGATGTTGTTATAGAAAAAATAGATATTACTAGCTCTCTAGTTTCAGGAAGTGGAACAAATATAATTACTATAAATCCAAATGCTGATCTTCAATCAGGAACTGAATATTATGTTCAAATAGATTCAACAGCATTAGTAGATTCAGGAGATAATGCATATGCTGGAATCTCAGATAAAGTAAGTCTTTCTTTCACTACTTCACCTTATTTATTTACTAGCACTGCTTCAGACCAAGTTATTGCTAACACAGGAAAAGCTTATGCTCAATCCAGCACAAATTTAACAATTGGTTCTCTAACATATAAAATTTATTCTTTTGATGGTGAAATCTCAGCAGGTAAATACTATAACGTAAGAAGTGTATACTCAGCTTCCATCAATGAAGCCTCACAAGAAAATGTAACTCTTAATTCAAGAGCTTTAGATTTTCAATTAACCACAAAATCAGTTGAATCTACTGTGGTTTTTGATACTGATTTAGTTACAGATTCATTATCGATTACTGACAGTTCAAATAAAAGAGATACTACAAAGTTTTGGACCTACTATTCAATTAATGATTCTGGAACAATTGAAGCACTTCATTATGATCCTATTAAAAATGCAGGTGCTAAATTCTTTGATACTAATGGGGATGGCATCGCAGATACAATACATCTTGAATTAGTTGATGGCGGTTATGGTGATAAAGATGGACTCGTTAACGGGATAATCAAGGATCCATCAACAGCAGGTACAACTACTTTAGATCCTGATTTTTTAAAAGTGAATGAATCAACTTTAAGTGTTGTTGATACTAACAAAAAAACAACTCCTGCCACAATTGTCTTAAATGCTGCTTTAGATTTAGATACTAGAACAAATTCAGTAGATGAGATTGGATATGTAGTCTTAAATGAAGGAGAAACTATATTAACTATTGATCAATTTAAAGCGAGAGCAAGAATCCTATTTAATTCTCTGGAAAAGAGTGATGTGACTCTAACTTCAACAGTTAATGATTTATATAGCCAAGAATTATATGTGGCAAATAATCAGAACTTAAAATTGTTCAAAGTAAGTGATGGTTCAATATCAGATTTAACATCTTTGACAGATACGAAATTATCCTATTTCTCAATTGAAAATCATACCGATGATTTAACCCTCATGAAAACTTCAGATGGAATGTCACTTACATTGACCACGACTAGTCTTGACCCTGGCATTAATGAACTTATAGGTAACCTTCAGTATAATGCGCCAGTACTAGACTTTGCCTCAGTTCCAAATAAATTAGGGTCTATTGCTGGAACAATAGAGTATGCAAGAGAAGCTAACTACGATTCAGTTATAGGATTTTATAGAGTTGTTGATTCTAAAGGTGGAGTAATAGATTCAATTACAGGTAATGTTGTAACACCCTCAGATGCTAATTATAAAGACTTCGCATTGGCAAACTCTAATTTAGTCACAGAACTTTCTGATATCTCAATAGATGACAATCAAACTGCCTCAAAAAATATAACTATTGAAGAGAATTCAATAATAGCTCCTTATGCAGTAAGCAACGGAGAAACTTGGTTTGCATATGGATCGGCTAACGTTGATGGCATTAGCCACTTTAAAACATTTGGAACCAACTCATTTGGATTTGAAGATTTAAATGGAGGCGGAGATAAGGACTTTGATGACTTCATCGTAAAATTCAATTTTAATTCTGTAGATGTCTAGACTCTAGATGTTGCTAATTACCTTTTCTAGCTTTTTCACGGATTCTGACCAATCAAACATTGCTGCTCTTTTCGGTCCTTCAATATTAATTTTATGAATAATTTTCGAGTTATTTTCTATTTGAGAGATAGCATCTGCGATTTCATTAATATTTAAAGGATCTACTAATATTCCTAAACTACCCAATACTTCTGGAGTAGCACCTCTAATTGATCCAATTACAGGAGTTCCGCAAGCTAACGCTTCAAGAGCAGGGATTCCAAAACCTTCCCAAAGACTTGGCATTATTAATCCTTTACATCTATTTAAAAGATCTCTCTTTCTATCAATATCTACCCATCCTTCCCAAACACATAATTTTGATATTTGAAGATCATCAGCCATATTAATGTATGACGGTGTTAAGACTGAATCAAATTGTCCTGCAAAAATAAATTTTAAATTTTTTTTATTTAATAAATTTATAGCTTTAAGAATATTTGGTATATTTTTATGATAGTAATGACTCCCCAGAATTAAATAGAAATTTTCTCTATTTACTTCTTCTGAGAAAATATTCTGACTATCATATCCTAACTTCATAGTATGAATTTTTTCAGGATTTAATTTATAAGTCTTGATTAATTCATTAGTAGTACAATTAGAATTCGTTATTATAAGTTCAGAACTTCTTAATACAGCAGGAATATATGCCCTATAAAAAGTTTTAACCAAATATGAATAGGAAAATCTAATTGATATTAGATCATGAACCATTACTATTGAACGAACTTTATTACTAATAGGAGCATCAGTTATTGGAGAAAAAAAGAGGTCGTAGTCTAATTGATCTATTATTCTGGGTACTATAAATTGCATCCAAGCAATTCGTCTGATATTAAAGTAAAAATTGCTTTCAAATTTATATCTCTTTAAACTGCAACTTTTTAATTTAAAATTTTTTAAATTATGAAAAATAGCACTTGAAACTTGGCCTAAGCCAGTTAATCTATCACTTCTTAATTCATTAGTATTAAAGAGTATATTACGCATAATTCTAAACAATTATTTAAGAGATTTTTTTAATTCTCTAAAGACGAAATATTTTCTAATTTTTGTTTTAATTGTGCTGCAAGAGAATTTTTTCCTAACTCTAAAAGTTTTAGTGTATCCCGATGCATCCTAATTTGAGTATCTGCTATTTGTAGACCTTTAAGAATATCTTTGGCTTCATCAGGGAGGGAATCGATACTGTATTTTTTACCATCAAAATCTAGAATAGGTGGATTTTTTTTTTCTAGATTAGCAGAATCATTTTCTTTTGAGCCAAACATTTTTTAAAATAGTGAAACAACCTTTATTCTATAAAAAAGAGATTTAATATAAAGATATTTTGATAAAAATAAATTTTATAAAATATAATACCAATCTTGAGAAATTTGATGGTTAAGTGTGCTTAGCTGCTTTAGAATATATTGGTATGATTTATGGTGTGAATGCAGAAACTGTTTCTGATACATGTTTATCATAAAAGTGATAAAGTTTCTGTCTATTAGCCTATACATATATGCTTCCTTAGCTCAGCTGGATAGAGCAACTGCCTTCTAAGCAGTGGGCCGCAGGTTCGAATCCTGCAGGAAGCGTTTAAAATTTAATTTGGATTATTAAAGTATGCTAATTTTTTCTAATTTTAGAAAAAATCATATTGAGAAAGTAGGATATTATTTATTTTTAATCGGTATATTTTTTTTATGCTCTTCTCTCTTCCTTGGAGCTTTATTTTTACTACCATCTATGCTTATTGGAGGAATATTACAAACCAAAGAAAAAAACTTTTTTAGGGATAGATGGAATTGCGCCTTTTTTTCATGTGGTGTTTTAATTATTTTAAATGGATTACTACAAAAATTCTTTTTAAAAAATAATTTTGAAGATATTTGGAATACAGATTTAACTATAATAGGGATGGTAAATTGGATACCATTTTTTTGGTTATTTTGGACTTTTCAATATTATTTAAATTCATCATTGAAGAGAAAACATTTTGTCTTATGCCTTCTTTTTGGTACATTTCCTTTGCTAATAAGCGGATTTGGTCAATATTTCTTTAATTGGCATGGGCCATTTACAACTTTTAATAATCTAATAATTTGGTATCAAAGACCGATTGTAAATCCAGGAGGACTGAGTGGTTTATTTAGTAATCAAAACTATGCAGGATCTTGGTTAAATTTTGTTTGGCCTTTCTGTTTAGCTTTAATATTTGAAAAATCTCTAAATAAAATAAAAAAAAGTTTTATAATTTTCTTCTTATTTTCAATTGGTTTAGCTACATTTTTAACATATTCAAGAAATGCTTGGGCAGGATTATTTATTGCATTACCGATAGTAATCGGAGGAGAAAGTTTTATATGGCTTACACCCTTTTTATTAATTGGTATTATATTATTTATTTATTTTTTAACTAAGACATTTTCTAGTGAAACTTTTGAACTTTTCAAGAACTTTCTTCCAGAAAAAATTCTCATGGAATTTTCTGAAGAGGGGTATGAAGGATTAGATGTTACAAGATTAGAAATTTTAAAAAGTGCTTTAGAAATAATAAATATTAGACCGTTTATAGGAATTGGGGCTGCATCATTTTCAGCAATTTATGCATTTGAAACAAGTTTTTATAAAGGTCATTCTCATAATCTTCTTACAGAACTAGCTATAAGTTATGGTATTCCAGTCACTGTAATATTCTTTCTATCCGTATTACTATTGTTACTCAAATCAGGACAAATTATCTTTTCTAAAAATTCAAAATTAAATAACAATAACATTATAGATAGGGCTTTTTGGTCATCAATTTTTTTCTTTTTTTTATCACAGCTCCTAGATATTCAGTATTTTGATGGGAAAATTAGTATATTAGCTTGGTGTCTTCTAGCAGGTATAAAAAATATATTAGATGAAAGTAGCACGCTGATTTCTAAAAATTAATAATAATTTTTTGATCTATAATTTTTATTATTTCAATTTAAATTATTTTATTTAATTTAAATAAATAATCTATTAAGTAATAAATTAAAGATTAATATAATAATGTACGAAATATATTTATAAAGATGTTCAAAAGGAATGCAAAAGTAGCTTTGGTTCATGATTGGTTCCTTTCTAATTCAATAAGTGGGGCGGAAAAAGTAACTGTTAAAATAGATAGTTATCTTTCTAAGCATTTCTCATTACCTGATTTATATTCACTAACTGAAAATATTAGTAAAAAGAATTTAAATATTTTTTCCGGAAGAAATATTAATACAAGTTTTATTCAAAAATTACCATATGGTTCAACTAATGTTCAAAGATATTTAATGCTGATTCCATTCGCAATAGAACAGTTAAATCTCAATGAATATGATTTAATTATTAGTTCAAGTCACATTGCTGCAAAAGGAGTTTTATCTTCTCCTGATCAATTACACATAAGTTATATCCATACACCGATGAGATATGCTTGGGATCAAATGAATACTTATATAGATAATTCTTTTTACAAAAAAATAGGTTTAGAGTTACCTCTTAGATATTTGCTATTTAAGTTAAGATCATGGGACTTTATTAGTGGCAATAGACCAGATTTCTTATTATCTAATTCTTCTTTTACTGCTAGAAGGATTAAAAAGTATTGGGGACTTAACTCAGAAATAATTTTTCCCCCAGTTGAAATTGAAAGATTTAATTTTGATAAAAATAGAAGTAATTTCTATTTAACAGTGAATAGATTAGTTCCTAACAAGAGAATTGATTTACTAATTGAAGCATTTAATAAATTAAATTTACCTCTTATAGTAATAGGAGATGGTCCTGAAAAGAAAGAATTAAATAAAAAAGCAAAGAAAAATATAATATTTTATGAAAATGTATCAAATCAATTTATTGAAGAATTAATGAGTAAATGTAGAGCATTTGTCTACTCAGGTGTGGAAGATTTTGGTATTGCGCCTGTAGAAGCAATAGCCTCTGGAGCTCCTGTTATTGGATTAGGCAAAGGGGGATTATTAGACACTGTAAAGTGTTTTAATAATCTTTCAAAAGGTGAAATTGCTACGGGCGTTCTATTTAAGAATCAAACACTATCAGATATTGTTGATACTATAAATTGGTTTGAAGATAATAAAATATGGAAAAAATTTAATCGTGAAGATATGCATATTTTTTCAAAGAAATTCAATCTAGAAAATTTTAATTCTAAATTAGATAACTTTATTCAAAGAGAATGGAATACATTTAATAGGAAAAAATGACTTACAATTATTTAATCATCAATAGATATTTAAATTGCTTATTTTAAGATGAAATTTATTAAGGGAAATTCAAGTAAGAAATATTATTTGATTATAAAGTCTATATTTGATTTTATTTTCTCTTTTATCTTTATTATTTTAGGGTCTCCATTATTCTTATTAATAGCAATATTAATTAAATTAAGCTCTAGAGGACCTATACTCTATCATCATGAAAGAATTGGGAAAAATTTTAAAACCTTTAATTGTTTAAAATTTAGAACCATGCATCCAGAAGCCGAAGAAACTTTACAAAATCTTTTAAATAAAAATCCAAAAATCAAAAAAGAATTTGAAGCAACTCAAAAGATAAAAAATGACCCAAGAATAACTATTATTGGAAAATTCTTAAGGAAAACAAGTCTTGATGAACTACCTCAATTTATTAACGTTTTAAGAATGGAAATGAGTATTGTTGGTCCTAGACCAATAATTAAAGAAGAAATAATAAGGTATGACACATCGATCTCTAAAGTACTTTCTCTTAGGCCAGGAATTACAGGACTTTGGCAAGTAAGTGGAAGAAATAATTTAAGCTACAAAAAAAGAGTATTTTTAGATTCACTTTACATCGACAAAATAAATCCCATAATGGATTTAAGAATTATATTAAGAACATTAGGTGTTCTTTTATTTCCATTAGATAGAGGAGCTTATTAATATAATTTATTTTTTACATATACTCACAAAATTTTTATTAAGTAAATGTATAGCAATACTATAAATCTCCTCATAAGACTTTTAAATATTCTTACAAAAGAGAGAAAAAAATCGTTTTTCATAATTATTCCAATTGCAATCATTACAGGCATTACAGATTTATTAGTTCTGGGATTAGTCTCAAGATTATTTGCTATAGTTGTCCAAAAAGAAAATAAACCATCTATACCTTTTTCCGATTTAATTTCATCAGACCCTTTCACAAAATTAATAATTCTTGTAGCTTTATTTGTTACTTTTACATGGATAGCATCTTTCTTAAGATTATTTTTAAGATCATATCAAGAAAAATTAAGAGCAAAGATATTTATCGAATTATCTGAAATTACCCAAAGGAATTTATTTAATCAAAAGTATGATTTCTTTCTTACAAATAAAAGTGAGGATATTAGTTCAAAAATACTTCTTAACATATCAAGAGTTTCAGAAAAATTCGTTCGGCCTATTTTACAAATAATAAGTGGGTCTTTTATTGTTGTTTTTATTTTTATTGCGATACTTAGTTTTGCACGAATTACAGCTATTTACTTAATTATTTGTTTGGTATCTGGTTATGCAATGATTTCCTTAATTGTCACTCCATTTATAAGGAATTCGATAAAACAAAGAATAATACTTGAATCAGAGATAAATAGAGTAATATCTGAATCTATAAGAACAATAATCGATGTTCATCTTACGGGTTCAGAAAGATTTTTTGAAAATAGATTTAAAAAAGCTAGTAAAAAAGCTTATAGTTTCTTATGGAAAGCAGAAACTCTTCCCGAATTCCCTAGATCACTTGTTGAGCCATTTGGGATTACTTTAATATTCTCTATCGGTTTATTTCCCTTTTTATCAGGTAAAAACCCTACAACACTTTTAGAAATTATTCCTTTCTTAGCAACAATTGCTGTAGCTTCTTTAAAACTAACTCCGCCTCTACAAGATTTATTTAGAGGTATAACTGATTTGAGAGGAGGTATCCCAGACTTAGAAGAGTCTTTAAAAATTTTAGAACTTAAGAAAGATAGAAATTATAAGAAACATAATTATGTGAAAACTAATTTAATTCCTAAAAGTTATATTGAAATTAGAGATCTTTCTTACAAATATCCCTATACAGAAAACTTTGCACTTAAGAATATAAATTTAAAAATAAAAATAGGTTCAAAGGTCGCTCTTGTCGGTAAAACTGGGAGCGGTAAGACAACGATTGCTAATCAAATTTTAGGTTTATTGAGACCTTATTCTGGAGAATTTCTTTTAGATGGAAAAAAATTAAAAAACAATGATATTTCTTATTGGCAATCATTATGTTCTTATGTTCCTCAGTCTATTAATTTATTAAATACTGATATAATTACTAATATCGCTTATGGTTTAGAAGAGAGCGAAATAGATGAATCAAAGATATTAAGATCTATCGAAGTTGCTCAATTAAATGATTTACTAAAATTGCTTCCTAATGGTTTAAAAACAAAAATAGGTGATAATGGGATTAGATTATCTGGAGGTCAAAGACAGCGAATAGCAATAGCGAGAGCCTTTTATAGAGATACGAAAATATTAATTCTAGATGAAGCTACATCGGCTTTAGATAATACTACAGAAGCAGCTGTAATTGATTCTTTATATTCTATAAATACTAAACTAACTATAATTTTTATTGCCCATAGATTATCAACTATTAGAAAGTGTGATTGTATTTATGAATTTGAAGATGGTAGTATAAAATCTTATGGGAATTTTGATGAACTTGTAAATCAATCAATTACATTTAAAGAAATGATAAATATAACAAAGAAATCTAATGATATTTTTTAACAATTTTATAAAAAAGTAGATTAAAGTTTAATTATTTTTATTAAATACTTCTTCATATAAATTCTGATATTTTTTTAACATTTTTTCTAATGAAAAATCTTTTCTTTGTTTAGATAATGCACTTCTTCCCATCTGTTTTTTTAGATGATAATCCTTCTCAAGAATTTTAATAAAATTTGCTGCCATATTTGTATTATTAAGTTCATATAGGTAACCAGTCTTTTCATTTACTATTGTATCAGAATTACCTCTTACATTACTAGCAATTATTGGTAAACCTATTGACATGGCTTCCAAAACACTTAAAGGTAGGCCTTCATATAAAGATGTAGAGAGAAAGACATCAGAACTATAAAGATATTCAAAAATATTTTCTTTTTTACCTTTTAAAAATACATTTTCAATCTTTTCAACAAAAATTTGATGATTAAGATCATTCCAAAGTTGACCATCACCCAAAATAGTGAAATCAATATGAGGAATAAGTTTAGCAATTCTTAAAATCTCATTTATATTTTTTACCGTTTCTAATCTACAAATTGATATTACATTAAATTTTTTAGGAGTATCTTCTTTAATTTTATTATTTAGTAATTTGATTCCAATTTTATTTTCTACACCATTATTGATAACTACAGAATTATTTAAATTAATAGATAAAGATTTTGCAAATTTCATTTCACTTTTTGAAACGAATATTTTTTTAGTATCAATTTTACCCATTAAATTTTCATATTGTATATAAAGATTTTTTAAAAATAAATTATTGAAATCACAGTGAATACCATGAAAGGTATATATTAATTTTTTAAGTAAAAAAACATTTACGATCCTTGTTATAAGTCCTGCTCCTTTTCCATGTGCATGCAAAATATCAATAGAGTTTATTTTGATAAATTTATATAATTTTAGAATATCTTTTATCGATAATTTTCTTTCAGAAATATTTATGTGATTATTAATTTTTAAATATTCCGAAAAATCATCATTATATGGTAAGGCATAAAAAATCTCAAAATCATTTTTTAAATTTTCACCAAGGGTAAACATATGTTTGACTCCTCCTCCAAGAGCAGAACTTGATGAAATCATAAGTATACGAATTTTGCTTTTATTTTTCATTATTTAAATTGTTTAGAAAATCATTTGCAATTTTCAAATGAAGCATCACACATGGAATCATATCAATATATCTAAAAAGACCTGTTCTTCCACAAAAAGTAATTTTTCTTTTTTCACTTGCAAGCTTTCTGTAAGATTTATAAATACTTTTTGATTCTTTTGTATGAACTGGATAATAAAATTCGCCAGGATTTTGTTTCATTGAGCATGGCACTTCAAAAGTAATAGTATTATATTTATACTTTTTTTTAAATGAATTTGGTAGTAAATTCCATTGTGTCTTTCTTGTATATTTGGAATTATCCGTAAAGTTTATAACGGCAGTTGATAAGTCTTTGCAATACATTTTTTTATGTTCGAAAATTATTGATCGATAAGGCAATTCCCCATATTGAAAATTAAAAAAAATATCCATTGGAATACATAGAAAAGAATGCAAATAATCCTTCTCCATACCTTTTTCATAATTTTTATTTAGCGAAATTTTAATATTTTCATGATTCAACATTTTTTCTATCATTTTTGTATATCCCTGTTTTGGTAAGGCTTGAAAATTGTCATTAAAATATCTTTTATCACTATTGGTTCTTATAGGTAATCTTGCACCTATTGAGATTTCTAAATCTTTAGGATCAGTTCCCCACATTTTTCTTGTATAAGGCCTAAAAAAAATATTTGCTAATTCATTGCCTACAGTTGATTCGAATAATTCATCTGTATTTTTAGGAATAAGATTACAATTTCTAATTGAGTCTAAAAATTCTTTTAAGTGATTTTCATTATCAAATTTCCTTTGGTAAATATCTTCTATAGTAATTTTATTTATGGGTAAAGGTGTTGTTCTTTTATCAGCTAAAAGTGCCCTAACTTTGTGTTCATAAAATATCCATTCTGTAAATCTACTTAAAAATTTTAATCCTATTGAACTTTGATCGCAATGTAAAAGGTGAGGACCATATTTATGAATTCTTTCATTGTTTTCATTAACAAAATCAAAAATATTACCAGCTATATGATCTCTTTTATCTATAATATCAATCTTAATATTTTTTTCTGCTAAAGTTCTTGCTATTGTAGCACCAGCTAATCCTGCTCCAACAATTAATATCCTTTTATAATTTGACATATTAAACTAATATGATTTAAAACTTACAAAATGAACTGCACTTTAATAATTTCAAGATACAATGAAGACTTAAGTTGGTTAGATAGTTTTAATAAGTATAAAATTATCATTTATAATAAAGGAAATGAAATTGATAATAGCAAATACAAAAATATATTTCAATTAAAAAATGTAGGAAGAGAATCTCAAACATGGTTATATCATATTGTAAATCACTACAATGATTTAGATGATATAAATGTATTTCTTCAAGGACGTATAGATGATTTAGGTTGTATGGCATATAAAGATTTATCTATGTACAAGAGAAATATTAAAAAATATGGATTTATTGCTAGTAGGTATGGCATGTTGGGGCCTTTACATTGGGGGCATAATGTAGGAATTGAAAAAGATATTAGATATAAGACAAATTGGGAGGGAGGGAAAATATCTAGATCAAAAATAGGTTTTAGAAAATTTGCCAAAAACTTATTTCCAGAAATACCTATTTTTGTAAAAACATCTTATGGTGGCTGTTTCTCAGTCACAAAAGACACAATTAGACAAAATGACATCTCCATTTATAAATATTTACTAGATATATTATCTAAACATGAGAATCCAATTGAAGGTCATTATATGGAAAGATTATGGTGTTATTTATTCACTAAAAATAATTTTCTATTACAAGGATTTAGAGATGTTCTGCTAACAAAATATGAAAGATTTTTTAATTTCTTAGATTTATAAAGAAATAATTAGTGATTATAAATAAATAATATTTTCTATTATGCAATAATATTTAGAAATTTTAGAAATATTATTTTTTATTGGATTTTAAATAATTTACAAATTTATAATATTAGAAATTTAAAAATAATATTGTGCAAATATAAGGGTTATTATTAAATTAAAGAAAAAAAATTAGTAATTTTTTATGGAAATTTAATTGAATATTACTAATGATATTAAAAAAAAATAATAGAAATTATGATCAGTAATCCTGTCTATCCAGTTATTTTATGCGGAGGTTCAGGTACAAGACTTTGGCCTTTATCCAGAGAAAGTTTTCCTAAACAATATTTATCAATAAATTCAAATGATGAGAAATCATTATTGCAGCAAACTTATCAAAGAATTATTGGAATAGATAATTTAAAAGAGCCAATATTAATTTGTAATGAAGATCATAGATTCATAGTAGCAGAACAGATGAGGGAAATTAATATTGATCCTTACTCAATACTATTAGAACCATTTGGAAGAAATACTGCTCCTGCAATTACTCTTGCAGTACTCAAAAGTCTTGAGAATAATGAAGATCCCATTTTATTAATTCTCTCCTCAGATCATGCAATTAAACATAAGGAAAGATTTATTAATGTACTTAAATCAGGTTTAGATTATGCTCTTAAAGATAAATTAGTAACATTTGGCATTATTCCAACTTCGCCTGAAACTGGATATGGTTATGTAAAAGCTGATAGTCCTTTTTTAGGTAATGAAATAGTTGGAAAAAATATCCTTGAATTTATAGAAAAACCTAATCTAGAGACTGCACAAAAATTTATTAAAGATAAAAGATTTACTTGGAATAGTGGAATCTTTATGTTTAAAGCAAGAAGATTTATCCATGAGATAAATAAATACTCACCAGAGATATTAAAAGTTTGCAAAGAATCAATGAAACAAAGTCAATATGATTTAGATTTTCAAAGAATTGATAAGGAAGCCTTTGCTAAATGCCCAAGCATATCTATAGATGTATCCATAATGGAAAAAACCAATAAAGGTATCGTACTACCGCTAGAGGTGGGTTGGAGTGACATAGGCTCTTGGCAAGCAGTTTGGAAAGTATCTAAAAAAGATGAAAATAATAATTTTATCAGAGGTCAAGTGGTTTTAGATGATTCTAGAAATTGTTATATAAGAAGCGAAAATAGATTAGTTGCTGGCATTGGACTTAATAATCTTATAGTTATTGAAACTAATGATGCAATATTAGTAGTTGATAAAGAACAAACTCAGAGGGTTAAAAAAATTGTTAATGACTTAAAAGTAAGAAAATTTTCACAAGGACAAAAACACAAAAAGATTTATAGACCTTGGGGTTGCTTTGAATCCATTGTTGAAGAAGCCAGGTGGCAAGTAAAATTAATAAATGTAAAACCTGGCGAAACTTTATCTCTTCAAATGCATCATCACCGTTCGGAACATTGGATAGTTGTAAGTGGTACAGCTAAAGTGGAGGTTAACCAAAAGATAGAAATACTTACTGAAAATGAAAGTATATATATACCTCTTGGATCAAAGCATAGACTCGAAAATCCAGGCAAAATCCCACTTACACTAATTGAAGTTCAAAGTGGATCATATGTAGGAGAAGATGACATTATCAGATTTGACGATAAATATGGGAGAAATAATTAAAAGTCATTTTATTTTTAAACTATTAATTTGTACTAATAACCTAGTAATGTATTAAATAATAAATAATATTTATTTTGATAAAACTTAAAAATATTTGTTGTATTGGAGCTGGTTATGTAGGTGGACCAACGATGGCAGTATTTGCAGATAAATGTCCACATCTTAAAATAAATGTTGTTGATATCAATGAAGATAGAATTAAAGCATGGAATAGTCAAAAATTAGATGATTTACCAGTATTTGAACCTGGTTTAGATTTAATAATAAAAAAGTGCAGAAATAAAAATCTTTATTTTTCAACAAACATAGAAGAAAAAATTAAAAATGCAGATATCATTTTTATATCGGTAAATACGCCTACAAAAGAAAAGGGTATTGGAGCAGGAAAAGTCAGTGATTTAAAATGGGTTGAAGCTTCTGCAAGACAAGTTGCAAAATTTGCCTCTGGACATACAATCGTTGTAGAGAAAAGTACTTTGCCTGTAAAGACAGCAGAGGTAATTAAAACTATTTTGGAGGCTGCTCAATCTTCTCCTGATAATGAATCAAAAGCTTCTTTCGATGTCTTATCTAATCCAGAATTTTTAGCAGAAGGTTCTGCAATTAAAGATTTAGTTAAACCCGATAGAGTTTTAATAGGCGGAGAAAATAAAGAAGCAATTAATGCTCTTAGTGAAATTTATAAGAACTGGGTTCCTTCAGAAAAAATTCTCCATACAAATATTTGGAGTAGTGAATTAGCAAAGTTAACTGCAAATGCATTTTTAGCACAGAGAGTTAGTTCTATTAATTCAATAAGTGCTATTTGTGAAGCAACTGGAGCAGACGTAAGAGAAGTATCTAGAGCTATTGGATCTGATAGTCGAATAGGATCGAAATTTTTAGACTCTGGACCAGGATTTGGCGGGAGTTGTTTTAAAAAAGATATCTTAAATCTTGTTTATCTATGCCAATATTTTGGATTACCTGAAGTAGCAAAATTCTGGGAAGAAGTAGTAAGACTAAATGAATGGCATCAGCACAGGATATCAAAATTAATAGTAAAAAAACTTTTTGGAACAATTTCTGGAAAAAAAATAGCTATTTTAGGATTTGCATTTAAAGCAAATACTAATGATACAAGGGAGAGTGCCGCAATAACTATATGCAAAGATTTAATTGAAGAGGGTGCATTTCTTGCAATACATGATCCCAAAGTAGATCCCGCTCAAATTAAAAAAGATCTTTGTATTGAAGAGAGTGTAGAAAATGATTTAAAAACTTTAAAGGATATACCTATATCAGATGGAGCATGGTTTTTTTCTGATGAGATAAAAAATACCTTAATTGGGGCTGATGCAGCGGTTATATTAACTGAATGGGATATATATAAAAAGATAAATTGGATTGAAATGAGCAAAATCATGAGAAGACCTTCATGGGTGTTTGATGCAAGATCTACATTATTATTAACAGAACAATTTAAAGAAGCAGGATTGAACTATTGGAGAATTGGAGATGGTTCATAATTGAAAAATGAAGTAAATCTCAATCCAATATAATAAAATTCAAAATTAGGAATCATGATTAAGTCTAAAAAGGTAGCTCTCATAACTGGTATTACTGGACAAGATGGTAGTTATCTTGCTGAACTTCTTTTATCGAAAGGATATGAGGTGCATGGGATTAAAAGAAGAGCGAGTAGCTTTAATTCAACTAGAATTGACCATCTTTATCAAGATCCTCATGAAAATAAAGTGAACATTATCCTTCATTATGGGGATATGACTGAAAGCGCAAATATTCTTAGAATTATCAAAGAAGTTCAACCTGATGAAATTTATAATTTGGCAGCGCAAAGCCATGTTGCTGTAAGTTTTGAGGTTCCTGAATATACTGCAAATTGTAATGCACTTGGTACATTAAGAATACTTGAAGCAGTGAGAATTCTTGGTTTAGGAAATAAAACGAGAATATATCAGGCTAGCACTAGCGAATTGTATGGATTAGTTAGAGAAACGCCTCAAAATGAAAAAACACCCTTTTATCCAAGAAGTCCCTATGGTGTGTCAAAACTTTTTTCTTATTGGATAATTATTAATTATCGAGAAGCATATGGGATTTATGCTTGCAACGGTATTCTTTTTAATCATGAAAGTCCAAGAAGAGGAGAAACATTTGTTACTCGCAAAATCACAAGAGGATTATCAAGAATTGATGCTGGATTAGAGACCTGTCTCTATATGGGAAATTTAGATGCGAAGAGAGATTGGGGCCATGCTAAAGACTATGTTGAAATGCAATGGTTAATGTTACAGCAAGAGAAGCCTGATGATTTTGTAATTTCCTCTGGGAAAATGAAAACAGTACGCGAATTTATAGAAATCAGTGCTCAAGAACTTGGATGGAATAAGTCAAAAAACGAAAAAGCAATTATATGGGAAGGGGAAGGCGTCAATGAGATTGGTAAAAGAGCAGATACTGGGAAAACTATTATCAAAATAGATAAAAGATATTTTAGACCAACTGAAGTTGATCAATTATTAGGAGAATCAGAAAAAGCTCATAAAAAACTTGGATGGGAAGCCAAAACATCTTTACTTGAACTAATTAAAGAAATGATCGCAAAAGATAAAGAGGAAGCACTTAAAGAATCTATACTTTTAAAAAGAGGATTTAAAAGCGTATCACCTAAGGATTAATTCAAGAGTTATGTCAAAAGAAATTTCAAAAATGGATCCTATTTTAATCGCTGGAGCGAATGGCATGGCAGGTTCTGCTATTTGCAGAAAACTAAAAGAAAGAGGCTATGTTAATTTGCAAACTCCATCGAGATCAGAACTAGATTTTCTAAATCTTAAAGAAACCATCGAATGGTTTGATAAAAAAAATCCAGCAATTGTAATCATTGCAGCAGCGAAAGTAGGAGGGATCCTTGCTAATAATTCAAAACCAGCAGACTTTATTTTAAATAATCTAAAAATTCAAACAAATATTATTGAAACAGCATGGAAAAAAAAAGTAAAAAAATTAATATTCCTTGGGAGTAGCTGTATTTATCCCAAACACTCAGAACAACCGATAAAAGAAGAATCACTTTTAACAGGCCCTTTAGAAATTACAAATGAGTCCTATGCAATTGCAAAAATTACAGGTATAAAACTATGTAATGCCTTAAGAATGCAATATGGATTTAATGCTATTTCTTTAATGCCAACGAATCTATATGGACCTGGTGATAACTATGATGATCAAGAAAGTCATGTTTTAGCTGCGTTTATTCAGAGATTTTATAAAGCGAAAAATTTATCAAAAGATTTCGTATGCTGCTGGGGTTCAGGTTCACCATTAAGAGAATTTATGCATGTTGATGATTTAGGGGCGGCGACAGTTTTTACACTAGAGAATTGGGACCCTAATTCAGATAATGCTCCAAAAGATGATTTTGGAAATTCTCTTTATCATCTCAATGTTGGAACAGGAAGAGAAATTACTATAAAAAATCTTGCTAAAAAAGTCGCACAAATAATAGGTTATGAAGGACAAATTATTTGGGATTCAAGTAAGCCAGATGGAACAATCAGAAAACTACTTAATGTAGATAAAATTAATAATCTTGGTTGGGAAGCATCAATTAAATTAGAAGAAGGATTAAGGAGTACAATATTAAATTTTAATTCTTATGATTAAAATTTTTAAATAGATTTTTTAGTTTGATTTATCTGCCATCTCCAACCATCCTTGCACATATCCTCTATTGACCTCTTAGGCTTCCAATTTAATAATGAAATAGCTAATTTGTTATCTGCGATAGAACTGGCTATATCTCCTGATCTCCTTTCAGCGAATTCATAATTGATCTTACAATTATTAACCTTTTCAAAGGTTTCTATTAATTGTAAAACGCTCGTTCCTTTGGATGTGCCCAAGTTCAGATTCACATAATTACCCTTCTTAGATAACAAAAACTCCAATGCAGAAATATGCCCTTCTGCAAGATCCATAACGTGAATATAATCACGAACTCCTGTTCCATCAAAAGTGGGCCAATCATTACCAAATATTTTTAGTTTATTCCTGCGACCTATAGCAACTTCGTTTATATAAGGAAATAAATTATTAGGTATTCCTTTTGGATTTTCACCTATTAATCCAGATTCATGTGCCCCAATAGGATTAAAATATCTTAAATTAGCTACGTTCCATTTATTACTTTCACTTTCATATAGAGTCTCTAATATTTTCTCGATTGTAGCTTTTGTCTTCCCGTAAGGACTTAATGGATTTATTTCACAATTTTCATCCAATAAACCTTTAGAAATATTGTGATAAATAGTGGCACTACTACTAAATACAATTGTTTTACAATCAAAGTCATCCATTATTTTAAAAAGATTTATTGATCCACCAACATTTATCTCCCAATAAAACAAGGGATTTTTAACAGACTCTCCAACAGCTTTTAACCCTGCAAAATGAATAACGGCCTCAATAGGATTACCACTATTAGAGGAACTTAAAAATATTTGATTTAAATGCTTTTTATCTCTAATATCACATTCAATAAATTTAATATTTTCCAAGAATTGATTATTAATCCTAGAGATTAAGTTTTTTATTTCTTCAATATTTTTCTTATAACTATTGATAAATGAATCTATAATGATTAAGTCAAAACCTTTTTGTAAAAGCAATATTATTGTATGACTACCTATAAAACCAACACCTCCTGTTATCAAAATACGTTTCATATAACAAGGTTTTCTACATTATCAAATTATATATATAAGATAGTTATATTTATTGAAAATAAAGAAATTTAAAACAATATCTAATTTTTTTGTAATTCTTTATTTTTGAGGAAAATAAGCTTTATACCAATCAATAAATTTTTTTATACCTTCCTCAATAGAAGTGGTTGGTTTATAACCAATCCAATCTTCTAAAGCGGAAGAATCTGATAATGTTTCAACTACATCACCAGGCTGCATTTCTTTCATAACTTTCTTAGCTTTTATTTCTAGTACATTTTCTATTACTTCCACAAATCTCAAAAGTTGAACTGGATTATTATTGCCAATATTAAATATCCTATGCGGAGCAAAAGATGTTGAAGGATCTGGATTTAATCCGTCAAAGAAAGAGTTGGATGTAGACTTCTTTTCAGCACATTTTATTATTGATAAAACAATATCATCAATATAAGTAAAATCTCTTTGCATTTTCCCATAATTAAAAATCTCTATAGGTTTTCCTTCTATTATTGCTTTTGTAAAAATCATTGGTGCCATATCTGGTCTTCCCCATGGACCATAAACAGTAAAGAAACGTAATCCAGTTGCTGACAATCCATATAAATGACTATAGGTATGCGCCATCAATTCATTAGCTCTTTTCGTAGCAGCATAAAAACTGACTGGGTGGTTCACGGAGTCCTTCTCAGAAAATGGAGATTTTTCATTGCCTCCGTATACAGAGCTGCTGGAAGCATATACTAAATGTTCTAACTTGTTATGCCTACATGCTTCTAATAAATTTGCAAAACCCACAAGATTATTATCTACATATGAAAGAGGATTTGTAATTGAATATCTTACTCCTGCTTGAGCGGCAAGATTAATACAGACTGAAGGATTATAATCAGCAAAGAATTTATCTAAAGATTCTTTTTTTGTTAAACATAGCTCCTCAAATTTATATCTAGAGTTGTAATGCTTTGCTTGTAATTCTATATTTTTTAATCTATCTTTTTTCAAAGAAACATCGTAATAATGGTTTAAATTATCAATACCTAAAACTTTATAACCATTTTGAATTAATCCTATTACTACTGCAGAGCCAATAAAGCCAGCACTCCCAGTAACTAGTATGGTATCTTTTTTATCCAATTTTTTAAAAATTTAATATATAAACTAATAATAAATTAGAGCTTATACATTAACTACTATCCAAAATAGAATTTGATTACTTCTTACAAAATTAAGAAAAGTTTTCAAAAATTAAAATTCAATTTTAGTTAAAAATTTTCTTGATTAAATAGTTTTTAAATACTTTTATATTTATTAAACTTATAAATTTTCTAATAATTCTCAAAAATAAATTTTTTTTAATTGGGCAGACAATTGAAACTGATTTATCAAATTCATGTTTATAAATGTATCTTCTATTTGAAAGAGAAATTGCAAAAGATGCATTTGAATTGATAAATTTATTTGAATTCAAATCTGGAAATATATTTTCAAAATTACTTGATAGCTTTAATACATAAGGAGGTTTATTTTTTAAAATTTCCTTAACTTCTTTTGTGTTTTTATACATTCCAAAATTATAATTTGCGAGAGTATGTGATGATCCCATCTCCTCACAATAAAGGAAGGGTGTTTTCATCCAATATTTTTTAAACTTTTCATCATTTTGTAGTAAATTCTTAAATAAACCATCCATCCAAAAATAATTTTTAGCTTTATTATTTACTTTCCAATAATTATCACATTCATTTTTCCATTTTGAAATTAAATAGCCATTATTTTCTGAAGCAATAAACCAACTTGCAGGACCTAAATCAGAATTTAAGTAACTGCCATGTCCATGATACATCCAAAAACCACTTTCCTTAATCGAATCAAATATCCAGTGATCTAAAGGTTGCATACATAATAAAGTGGAGTCAGCCCAAATACCACCAAATTTTTTTAGAAGGCCAAGTCTCACGATATCTGATTTTGCTTGAGGTTTTATTTCTTTGGATTTATCATAAATATAATCAATATCACTTAAATAATTGATTAAATTATTTTGATCAACAAGTTCAATATTCCAGCCTGGATTATTAATAATCCAAGAATTAAGAACTTTTTTTTGTAACCAAGGTGCTTTATCCCATCCTTGAAGCCATAAAAGAAAAATATTTTTTTTCATAAAAACGTTCTAAATAATTTTCATTTTGCGCATTATCATAACTTTAAGGATTCCTTTTTAAATAAAAAGGCAAATAGGATCCTAGAATCAGTTTGAATATTTATATGATACGTTAAATCTGCTTTAAAATTTCATATTAAGAATTCTTGGAATTTTTGTATAAAATTCTATTATTTTTAAAATGATATAAATTCATTAGCTAGGCAATTATATTAAGGAATCCTTTACTAGATTAAAAATAATAAAAATTTAAAATTCCAAAAACTTGATAAGACATAATTAAAATGATAAAAAATATATAAACTTGAGATTAATTTGTTTAAAAGATTATTTGGAAAAAATAAAAGAAAAAGAGCATTTAAAAGAAAGAATTATCCAAATAAGAAAATTTATTCTAATAAAAGAATTAATTCAAAGTCTAAGAGGTTAGTTAAAAATAATAATTTTTACAATGGCACGCAACAAAGTTCTATCTTTTCATCAATAATAATTTCTATGGGTTTTATAATTCTTTCATTAGCTATATTTAGTTTCACAAAACAATTGCAACCGATTTTGCGAAATGAGAGGTTGAAGTTTTTATGTACTTACCAAATTGGAGATAAAAAAAATAAAAATTACAATAATGCAAAAATTAAATTAGAAAAAATTGTAGGAGATAGCGATAAATTTTGCATGAACTTTATTTTCCCAAAAGAGAAAAGTAAAAAGGGAATAAGATTCATACCAATAATAAAGAATATTCTACTTAGATTTATTTAAAAAATTATAACTTATATTTAAAATTGAAGTAATTACTTTATTTATTTTTTCATAGTTGATATTATTATTTTTTGAAAGTTTTCTAATTCTGAGAGAATTTATATAGCAAAGCCAACAGTTAATACTGCATATTTTTTTATGTAAACTAACTATTCTTTCTAAATTAAAAGTATTTAATCAATTTAATTTTTAATTGAAATTAATATTTTCATTTAATTGATCTCTAAAAAAATAAATTTAATAATTTAATAGATAGAATTTTTAAATCAGTTTTTTTATTGTTTTCATTATAAATTACTATTCTATTCTGTAATAATTTTTAAAATATTATTAGCTTATAGATATTTAATCAAATAACTAAATTAAAAAAATAATATACTCACTTGATAAAATAATTTTATTAATTTAAAGTTATTATTAAATTATGAATAATAAAAAGATCTTATCAAATAAAATTCTAAAAGATGCCTTTGGATGGTCTTGGAGAGCTTGGAGCCATACTTTTTTGAAGATTGAAAAAAATTTACTTTACAATTTACTTAATAATTGTGGCAATATCTTAGAGATAGGTTCATCCAACTTCAGTCAAGTAGGTATTATTTTCTCATAAGCTAAAGAAATTGAATTAGGCTTTTACTCTACAGAAAAAGAATATGAACTTCATATAGAAAACTGCTTAAGAAATAAATATGGAGATAAAAATAAAATAAAATTAAGTAGATGCAATTTTAGAAATTTAAATGGAAAATATTCCATTATTATTATGAAAAGCGTTCTAGGCGGAATATACCGAAGCAATAACTCCACTATTGTTGATGTAAATGAAGGTATAAAGAAAATAATTAAAAACAACTTATTAGATGGGGGATATTTAATCACATTGGATAATGGTTATGGCTTTCTATATAACTTTACAAAGAGATTTGGAGCAAGAGCTAATAATTGGAGATTTTTTGCACCTAACTCGTTAAAGAACGAATTCTTAATAGATCAAGTCAAATTTGGATTTTTCTCTAATTTTTCTTTTCAAACTAGATTACCTATAATAGGTGGAATACTAGATTACTTAACTTTTTCTATTGATAGACTGTTAAGTCTATCAAAGCTTTTTCAGAAAAATTGTTCATCCATAATAGTTTCTATTTATAAACATAATTGATATTAATGAAAAGAATTAAATTAGAAAAATTAATAAAAATTTTTACAGCAACTCAAAAAATTGCTAGTGTTAATTAATTGATGTTCATTCACTCTTTTTTAAAAGCTATATGATTCAAAATCAAAGCAATCCAGCAATAAATTCATCAAAGGAAGAGATTGATTTAGTTCAAATATTTTATATATTAAGGAGAAATACAAAATTATTTATCAGTTGTATTAGCTTTGGTATATTATTTTCTGGAATATACGCATTTACAAAAGAACCTATTTGGGAAGGGGAATTTCAAATAGTTTTAGAGTCTAAAAGTAATAGTCAAATAGGTAATAGATTAGAGCAAGCAGGTATTAGTTCATTAGCTTCGTTAGCTGGAATAGACGGTAAAAGTAATCTTAAAACTGAAGTTGAGATACTAAAAAGTCCCTCTATATTGTTGCCAATATTTAAAAAGCATAAAAAAGCTAAAGAAGAGTTAAATATTAATACTGACAATATGCTTTACTCTGACTGGTATAAAGACAATTTAAATATCAACCTTCAAAAAGGGACATCAGTCCTTAATCTCTCCTACAGAGATACAAAAAAGAGTCTTATAAAACCTGTCTTACAAGATATTTCAAAAGCATACAAAGAATATTCTGGTAAAGAGAGAAAGTCATCAATAAAAACTGGTATTAAGTATATGGATAGTCAAATAGCTATCTATAAAGATCTATCTATTAAATCCAAAAGGGCATTACAAAGTTATGCCATTGAGCAAAATCTCACAATGATACAAGGTAATGAGAATATCTTGACAAACTCTTTTCAAATTAATATTGAGGCTTTAAGAGTAAAAGCAGTTAATGATTTACGAAGAGTAAACGAAAAACTTTCTAGACTAAAAGAATCTGAAGGAGATAAAGAATTAATTTTGAACATTAGCAAACAAATCTTGAAGGGAGATAATACTTTGAAAAGGATTGAGAATCTAGACGATAGGATTATTAATGATAAATTATATTTTAAAGGCTCAGATCCAAACCTAATAAACTTACAAAATCTAAGAGAAGAATTAGTCAAATCACTAGAAAGAAAACTTTATGCATATCTAAATGCTAGAAAACAAATATTAATCTCTGAGCAAAAAGCAGCAGAGAGGCCAAAAGAAGTAATTATTAAATATAGAGAATTGCTAAGTAATTCATATAGGAACGAAAGTACTCTTAATAAGTTAGAAAACCAAAAAAGAATCCTTCTATTAGAAGATGCTCGTAATGAAAAGCCATGGGAGTTAATTACAAAACCAACTCTAAAAGATAAGAAAGTAGCTCCAAGTAAAAAAAGAATTCTTATTCTTGGTTTATTTTTTGGTATCTTCAGTGGAATTATCTCATCTCTTTATGTAGAAAAAAGAAAAAACTTAATAACTGATGAGAATGAACTTCAATCTCTAATGGGAAGAAAGCAGATTCTAACTTTATCTAAAAACGAAAATTCAAGAATTGAATCAATAAATATCCTAGCAAATTCCAATAATTTTTCAAAAGGTAAAGTTTCGCTCATACCAATAGGAAATATAAATAAAGATATACTAATTGAATTAAAAGAATTGATAATTGAAAAAAGTTTAAACAAAGAAATTTATATTAATGATGACATTCTTATAACTAAAGATTGCGATAAAATAATATTTATAGCATCTCCAAATTCATTTACTAGAAAATATTTAATGAAATTTCAGGAAAAGCTAAATCTTCAAAATGCAAAAATAATTGATTGGATTTTAATTGAAAATAGTTAATAAATTTAATCATTATTTTTTTTGATTTAAGTTAATTTTTAAAAAACTTTCAAACAAAATTTAAATTTTTCTATTTGAATTTATGATAAATTATCTGAATATATTTTTTAAATAAAATACCAATATGTGCGGAATATTAGGATCATTTTCTCATATTATAAAAAAATGCGAATTTGATTATTTTAGAGCTGCTTTGGATGTTCTTGATCATAGAGGACCAGATGATGATGGAATTGAACAAATTCTAATTAA
>MDTA01061708.1_pt1 | contig 38184 bp, 33 predicted proteins | sample 811151 | NCBI WGS metagenome assembly MDTA01 (sample SAMN05326648, study PRJNA326480) | marine metagenome | isolation source: seawater | place: Indian Ocean: South | collected 2010
AAGCTACAAGCTACAAGCTACAAGCGGATTCAAGACTGCTTGCAGCTTGAGGCTTGCAGCTTGAAGCTCTCTTCAGAACTTGTGTTCCATCCCCACTGACAACAGGCTGCCGCTGTCGTCGGCGTCCACGCCACCCGGATAGGTGATGGTCGCGTCCGAGGAGGACACCAGGCCGTACACCTTGGTCTGGCGGCCCAGCTTGTAGTCCGCGCCGGCGGTGAGGATGTCGTCCTCGTAGCCGAAGTCGTCACCGTCGAAACGGCCCGCCTGGGCTTTCAGCGTCACCCGCGGCAGCAACCGCCAGCCGGCGCTCACCAGGTAAGAGGTGGCGTCCAGTCGATCGGCGCCGGCGGCGTCCGGATCAACACGCAACTGTTCCACCATCGCACCCAAATCCAGCGCGCCCAGGGTCACGCCGACGGTGCCGCGCAGCAGGTCGCGGTCGGCGTCCACCAGGGCCGGTGGCGGCGCCGGGTTATCCACTTCCTGGTAGCCGCGCTCGAAGGCCAGGGCGGCGTAGAGATTGTCGCTGGTCCAGGTGGCGGACATCCCGTAGGTGTCGGCCAGCCCGTCTTTTTGCTCATCGCCGGAGGTGTCGTTCTCGCCCGGCGCCAGTTGCGCGCGCAGCACCAGACCACCGAAATCCGGGCTTTCCCAGTTCAGGGTGTTGCTGTTGCGGCGCTGGCCGAAGAAGTAGCCGCCGATATCCGCGGCGGTGTTGTTGAACTGGTCAACGCGCCCTTCCGCCATTTTCACCGGGCTGTCGTAACGGCCGGCGAACACGTCACCGATCACCGAGCCCAGGCCAACGAAGCTGTTACGGGTGGAGAACGTATCGCCGTCACCGTCCACGTCGTAGCCTACTTCCAGCTGGTAGAGCACGCTCAGCTCGCCCACCTCCAGCGGCTCGCGGCCACGTACGCCCATGCGTGAGCTGTTACTCTCCAGAAACCAGCCTTCCTCCAGCGGCGAGCGCGCGGCCCGCACGTCGTTGATCTGGCCGGACAGGCCGCCGTCGGGGTAATCGGAAAGGCGGTCCAGGCTGACGTTCACCCGGCCGTAGAATTCCGGGGCCGCTTGCGCGCTCAGTGGGGTGCCGATGGCCGCCGCCAGGGCCAGCGCCGGGGTGGCCAGCCGGGTAAATTTGTTCATGTCCCTTCTCCCTCGTTATTCGGGTTCTCGCGAAGGGTGCACTATATGACGATTTTGTGACGCCGCCAAACCGGAACAGAGCCCTTTTCCGGGCTCATTTCACGCTATTGAAACGCCAACAAAAAAAGCCCGCCGTATAGGCGGGCAACTGTCACTTGCGTCGAGGAAATTTGGGGCGGTGGACCCCGCCCCGATAAGACTTTCTAGAACTTGTGCTCTACGCCGACGCCGAAGGTAGTGGTGTCCAGATCTTCAGCGTTCGCCGTGTTCGGCTCGAGGGTTACCAGGGAGTAGTAAGTGTAAATCTTGGAAGCCTTGCTGAGCTTATAGTCAGCGCCGACGGCCATCAGATTCAATTCATCCTCGCTCTGGTCACCTTCGGTCAGGCCGTACTGAGCCTTGAGTTTTACCCGATCGATATTGAATGCGCCGCTAAGGAGGTAGGACGTTTCCTCACCGTCGCCTTCCGCTTCTTCCGCCACCTGGTACAGGGCGCCCAGTTCGAAATCACCGGGGTTCACGCCGGCCACCAGACGGGTAATGTCCAGGGTCGGGGAAGTACCGGTTTCGTCGGTCAACAACTCGTCTTCCACATCGGTGTCGCGAGCCACGCCGGCGTAGAAAATATCTTTTTCCAGGACGATGGAGATTGAAGTGGCATCCGCGAGCCCATCCTCGGCCTGGCCGTCGCCGTCCTGATCATCACCCTCACCGGGAATGAAAGAGGCGTTCAGGGTGATCATGTCAGCCAGCTTGGGAGTGCTATACATCACTTGGTTGGAATAACGGTTTTCGCCAGCCAGGATATTCTTGATGTCGCCATCCAGATCGTTGAACTGATCCACGTCCATCTGAGCGTCTTTCAGGGGGCTGTCGAAGTAACCGGCCTGGATGGCACCGAAGGCACCTTCGACACCGCCGTAGATGTCACGCTGGTCAATAACCTGGTCGGTATCCGCGCCGGAAGCTTCAATGCCGTCGTCGGGATGAATTTCGAACTCAGCTTTATAAAACGCTTTCAGGCCACCGACATCCAGGTCGAAGTCTCCTTTCACGCCGAGGCGGGAAGCGTTGCTATCCAGCTGCCATTGAGCGTCGGTCTGGGTGTTGCCGGCGCCGATCTGATCTTCCACGTTTTCCAGCGACAGGTTTACTTTCCCGTAGACCGTCGGGCCGTCGGCCAGGGCCGCGCCCGGCATCATCATCGGCGAAGCAAGGGCCGCCCCCACAGCGATCGCAAGCAAGTTCTTTTTCATCGGAGCATCTCCTATCAATCAGGCAATTTTGAGAAGCAGATAGACGCTCCGGTAACGCTGGTTCGTCCGCCGGAACATCTTGAGTGCTTGGGGGCGGAGTATGGGGAGCAGCGATGACGGAAAAGTTTCCGTAATGTGAACTTTATATTTCAGTCGGAACTTTCGGGATGCAGGCGCGGACACTTTTGTAGGAGCGGGCCTTGCCCGCGAAAGGGAGCAGCGCTCCCGGCAGGATGCCAGAGACCTGTCTACCGGCATCACAAACAACCTCTCTGGAATCCCGCCGGGTGGCTAAAGCCACCCTTTCGCGGGCAGGGCCCGCTCCCACGAGGCGATCTTTACGGCTTTCCACGGTCATCGCGTTTGGCGCGGCGCCAGAGGGTGTCGAGATGGTCGTCGTCGAAGTCGGAAAGCGGCGCGCCGGCCAAGTTTTCGACCTGGCGGAAACGGCCCTCGAACTTGTCGGAGGCGCGGCGCAGGGCCAGATCCGGGTCCAGCTTCAGGTGCCGGGCCAGGTTGACCAGGGTGAACAGCACATCGCCGAATTCGTCCTCGATGGCGTCACGATCGCCGGATGCCAGGGCCTGGTCCAGTTCTTCAAGCTCGCTGTCCACGTGGGCGCGTACCGGCGCCGTGGCGCGCCAGTCGAACCCCACCTTGGAGGCTTTCTTCTGCAGCTTGTGGGCGCGCTGCAGCGCGGGCAGGCCCTCCGGCACGCCGTCCAGGGCGCTGTCGTGCTCACGGCCCTTGCGGGCGCGCTCCTCGGCCTTGATCGCCTCCCAGTTCACTTTGACCGCCTGTTCATCCTCGGCGGTTTGATCACCGAACACGTGTGGATGGCGGCGCACCATCTTGTCATTGAGCACCGCCACCACCTCGCTGAAATCAAACAGCCCCTGTTCGCGGGCCATCTGCGAATGGAACACCACCTGCAGCAGCAGGTCGCCGAGTTCTTCCTTGAGCTCCGGGTAGTCCCGCCGCGCCACCGCTTCGGCCACTTCAAAGGCCTCTTCCACGGTGTAGGGCACGATGCTGTCGAAGTCCTGTTTCAGGTCCCAGGGGCAGCCGCCATCCGGGTCGCGCAGCCGGGCCATGATCGACAGCAATGCCGCAATCGCGGACTCCGCAGAGACATTGGGGTTATCGGACATGGGCGAGCTCCGTTGTTGATTTAGCTTCAAGCCGCAAGCTTCAAGCTGCAAGCAGGCCGTGCCAGAAGAAAAGCCTGCTTGTAGCTTGCAGCTTGAAGCCCGCAGCTATTTTTTATAGCGCCGCACTTCGAGGACGCCCTTGAGCTGGTCCATCTTCGCCAGCACCTTGCCGAGGCCGCCCAGGGAGGCAATCTCCAGCGTCAGCAGCATGGTGGCGGTGTTGTCCTCGGTGTGCGATTCGGTGTGCACGGCGGTGACGTTGACCTTCTCGTTGGCGAGCACCGCGATCACGTCGCGCAGCAGCCCCTGGCGGTCCCAGGCGCGCAGGAAGATGTCCACCGGGTAGAAGATGCGGTCCGCTTCCCCCCAGCTCACCTCGATCACCCGGTTGGGCTCTTCGCCCTGCATCGCCAGAAGATTGTGGCAGTCGGCGCGGTGCACGGTGACGCCGCGCCCCTGGGTGATGAAGCCCATCACCTGGTCGCCGGGCACCGGCCGGCAGCAGGCCGCCATGTGGGTGAGCAGGTTGCCCACCCCCTGGATGGTCACGTCGCCGCTCTCCGACGCCTTGGAGCGCGCCGGCACGAACGCCAGCTCCTGCTGCGGGTCGTCGCCGAGCAGCGACTGGGCCTGGTTGACCACATGGCCGGGACGCAGGTCGCCGGCGCCCAGGGCGGCGAGCACGTCGTCGCCGGTCTTCAGATTGAGCTGCGGCGCCAAGGCGTCCAGGTCGATGCGGTCCAGGGCCAGGCGCGAAATCTCGCGCTCCAGGATGGCGCGGCCCTGGGCGATGTGCACGTCCCGGTCCTGTCGTTTGAACCACTGCTGGATGCGCGCCCGCGCCGAGGAGGTGGCCACATAGCCCAGCGACGGCGTCATCCAGTCGCGGCTGGGACCGCCCTCCTTGGCGGTGAGAATTTCCACCTGCTCGCCGGTGTTGAGGTTGTAGTTGAGCGGCACGATGTGACCGTTCACCTTGGCGCCCCGGCAGCGGTGCCCCACCTCGGTGTGGATGTGATAGGCGAAATCCACCGGTGTGGCGCCGGCTTCCAGGTCCACCACATGGCCGTCCGGGGTGAACACATAGACCCGGTCGCTGACCAGGCCGTGCTTGAGCTCGTCGATCATGGTGTCGGCGTTGTCGCCCAGCTCGTCGTGCCACTCCAGCACCTGGCGCAGCCAGGCGATGCGCTGCTCGTAGGAGCGGCTCTTGCGGCCGGCCTTGCTGCCTTCCTTGTAGCGCCAGTGGGCGCACACGCCGAGCTCCGCCTCTTCGTGCATGTCGAAGGTGCGGATCTGCACCTCCAGCATTTTGCGCTCCGGGCCCACCACGGCGGTGTGCAGGCTCTGGTAGCCGTTGTCCTTGGGGCTGGCGATGTAGTCGTCGAACTCCTTGGGCACGTGCTTCCACAGCGAGTGGACGATGCCCAGGGCGGCGTAGCAGTCGCGCACTTCGCGCACCAGCACGCGCACCGCGCGCACGTCGTAGACCTCGCCGAAATCCAGATGCTTTTTCTGCATCTTCCGCCAAATGCTGTAGATGTGCTTGGCGCGGCCGTACACCTGGGTGCCCTTGATGCCGTTGCGGTCCAGATGGCCGCGCAGGCTGTCGATCACCTCGTCGATGTAGCTTTCCCGGTCGAGGCGCTTTTCGTCCAGCAGCTTGGCGATCTTCTTGTAGGCGCCGGGCTGCAGGTAGCGGAACGACAGGTCCTCCAGCTCCCATTTCAACTGGCCCACGCCCAGGCGGTGGGCCAGCGGCGCGTAGATGTCGAAGATCTCGCGGGCCAGTTTCTGCTGGCGCTCCGGGTCGGATTCCTTCACCGCGCGGATGATCACGGTCCGCTCAGCCAGCTTGACCAGGGCCACGCGCACGTCGTCGACCATCGCCAGCAGCATCTTGCGGACGTTGTCGAGCTGGCCGTCCTGCTGCCCGAGCACCGCCTTGCGGGTGGGATTGAGGCTGGTGCCGATGGCGGCCATGCGCAGCACGCCCTCGATCAGGCGCGCCACCGGCTCGCCGAAATCCTTGTTGACCTCGGCCAGGGGCAGCTGCCCTTCACGCACCGCCCGGTACAGCACCGCCGCGGGCAGCGCTTCCGCGTCGGCCCCCAGATCGGCGAGCACATCGGCCATCTCCAGGCCGATGGTCAGGCAGCCCTTACCGTAGGGCCACAGACGGCCGGCGGCTTCGCCGGCGCGCTCGCAGCGCTCGGCTACCTGGCAGGCGCGCTCCAGAGTCACCGGGTCGCGGACCGGCACCCGGGCGTTGAGTTGTTCGAGCCATGCGTGCCAGTCCCGAGCGTCCAATTCATCGGGCTGTTGCCGGCGTACGGTTACCATGGGCTATCCTTTAACGACGATCGAACAGGGCAATCGATTCCACATGCGCGGTGTGCGGGAACATGTCCATCACCCCGGCGCCACTAAGACGGTAACCCCGGGCCACCAGTTCCCCGGCATCGCGGGCCAGGGTGGCCGGGTTGCAGGAAACGTACACCAGCTTCTCCGCACCAAATTGGGGCATCATGCGCACCATTTCCAGGGCACCGCTGCGCGGCGGGTCCAACAGCACCCGCTCGTAGCGCTGGCGGGCCCAGGGCTGGCCCTTGGGCTCGCTGTCCAGATCCCAGGCGTGGAAGGCCACATTTTCCAGGCCGTTGCGGCGGGCGTTCTCGTAGCCGCGCCGCACCATGGCGTCGCTGGCCTCCACGCCCACCACCCCGGCGGCGCGGCGCGCGGCGGGGATGGTGAAGTTGCCCAGGCCGCAGAACAGGTCCAGCACCTGGTGGTGCGCCTCCACCTCCAGCAAATCCAATGCCAAGGGCACCATGCGGCGGTTGATCTCGGCGTTGACCTGGGTGAAGTCCGACGGGTGGAAGGCCATTTCCACGTCCGCCTGCGGATGGCGGTAGTAGAGCCTCTCCTCGCCCTCCTCCGGCCATACCCGGTGCACCGTGCTCTCGTTGCCCGGCTGCAAATAGCACTGCAGGCCATTCTCGCGGCAGAACGCCACCAGCGCGTCCTGGTCGGCCGGGGACAGCGGGTCCAGGTGGCGGAACACCAGCGCCACGGCGTCGTCGCCCCGGGCCACCTCGATCTGCGGCAAACGCCGCCGGCAGTCCAGCCCGTTGATCAGCGCGCGCAGGTCGCGGAAGCGGTGCCCCACCTCGGGAATCAGCACCTCGCACTGCGCCAGATCGGCGATCAGGCTGTTACGTTTCTCGCGGAAGCCGACCAGGGTGTCGCCCTTGGCGTCCACGTACTTCACGCCCAGCCGCGCCTTGCCCCGGTAGCCGGTGACCGGCCCGGTGAGCGGCTCCAGCCAGCGATCCGGACGCAGGCCGCCGAAATGCTCGAGCTGTTCGGCGAGCACCGCCTGTTTGCGCTGAATCTGCACCGCCGGGTCCAGGTGCTGCAGGCTGCAGCCGCCGCAGATCAGGCTGTGCGCGCAGGGCGGCGTGACCCGGTCCGGGGACGGGTCGAGGATTTCCACCGCGCGGCCCTCGTCGAACTTGCGGCGCATGAAGGTGTATTGGAAGAACACCTGCTCGCCGGGCAGGGCGTTGTCGATAAAGGTGGTCTTGCCGTCCAGGCGGGCGATGCCCCGACCGTCGTGGCTGAGACTCTCGATGGTGGCGGCCACCGGCGTTTCCGGCAGCTGCTTCTTGCGACGTCGAGCCATAAATCAAATTCAGTTAAGAGTTCATAGTGAAAAGTTAACAGTGGCGCGCGGCACGGGTTGGCTTAAACAGAACCGTCACGGGCCGCGCCAGAAGGTGGGGCGCGGCCTCGTACCGTTTGGATTCCAACCGCCTTTGCTCGCGCCGCTATTAACTGTTAACTGTTCACTGTTAATTGCCCGCGGCTTCCCAGGCTTCCAGGAAGCTCAGGAAGTGCGGATGCCCTTCGGCTTTCAGGTAATCCCGCAGCAGGTCCAGCTCGGCCTGGTAGCCGGTGGCGTCGAGCTCGCCGCGCAGCATCTGGAAGCGCAGGAACACCAGCCAGGTGTTGAGCACGTCGGTTTCGCAGTAGTCGCGGATCGCCTTGAGGTCGCCGGCCTGGAAGGTGTCGAACACCTTGGCGCCGCTCATCCCCATCTTTCCGGGGAAGCCCAACAGGGTGGCGATCTGGTCCAGCGGCGCGTTGGCGCGGCCGTTGAACATGGCCAGCTGTTCCATCAGGTCCAGGTGGCGCTGGTGGAAGCGGCTCAGGTAATTATTGAAGCGGAAGCTGGTGTCTTCGTTGCCGGTTTCCCAGAAGCGGCGCGCCACCACGCCGTGCTTGAGGGCGCGGTAGTTGAGCACCGGCAGGTCGAAGCCGCCGCCGTTCCAGCTGACGATCTGCGGGGTGAAGCGGTCGATGCCGTCGTAGAAGCGCTCGATCAGCTCTTTTTCGGTGCTGTCCTCGTCGCCCAGGGACCAGACTTTCACGCCCTGGGCGGAGCGCAGCACCACGGAGATCGCCACCACCCGGTGCAGGTGCAGGCGCAGAAACTCGGAGCCGTTTTCCTGGCGGCGCAGATTGAACAGCGCGCTGGCGGTGTCCTTGTCACTGAGGCCGTGCAGGTCGTAAATGCGGCTGCCGCCTTCCAGGTCGGGCACCGTCTCGATATCAAACACCAGCACGTTCATTGGCCGGCCTCCGCATTGCCTTCCGCGTTGAAAACGCCGGTGGACAGGTAGCGGTCGCCCCGGTCGCAGACGATGGCCACGATCACGGCGTTCTCCAGTTCCTCGGACAGCTGCAGGGCGGCCGCCACGGACCCGCCGGAGGAGACCCCGCAGAAGATGCCTTCCTCGCGGGCCAGCCGGCGCATGGTGTGTTCCGCCAGGTCCTGGCCCATGTCGATCACGCGGTCGACGCGGGCGGCGTCGAAGATGCTCGGCAGGTAGGCCTCGGGCCAGCGGCGGATGCCGGGAATCGAGGCGCCGTCGGTGGGCTGCAGGCCGACGATCTGGATCTCCGGGTTCTTCTCCTTGAAGAACTGGCTGCAGCCCATGATGGTGCCGGTCGTGCCCATGGAGCTGACGAAATGGGTGATCGCGCCGCCGGTCTCTTCCCAGATTTCCGGGCCGGTGCTTTCGTAATGGGCCAGGGGGTTGTCCGGGTTGGCGAACTGATCCAGCACCCGGCCCTCGCCGCGCGCCTGCATCGCCTGGGCCAGGTCGCGGGCGCCTTCCATGCCCTCTTCCTTGGTCACCGAGATCAGCTCGGCGCCGTAGGCGGCCATCGCATCGCGGCGCTCCTGGCTCTGGTTGGCGGGCATGATCAGCTTCATCTTGTAGCCGCGCATGGCCGCCGCCATCGCCAGAGCGATGCCGGTATTGCCGCTGGTGGCCTCGATCAGGGTATCGCCGGGCTTGATCTCGCCGCGCTGTTCCGCCTTGATGATCATATTCAGCGCCGGCCGGTCCTTGACCGACCCGGCCGGGTTATTGCCTTCCAGCTTCACCAGAATGGTGTTGGTCGTGTTCCCCGGCAGGCGCTGCAGGCGCACCAGTGGCGTGTGGCCCACCGTGGATTCAATGGTCTTGTAGGTCATGGGGCGCATTGTAGCTTAACTCCGGGGCCGTGACAGGGCGGGATGCGCCGCTCGCCAACTGCGGCATAATGGCGGCACTGAAACCGCCACCATAATCAGAACAGAGATTTTCAGGGGAACCATGGCCCATTCGAGCCTGCGCACACGCATTCTGGTGATGACCGCCCTGCCCGCCTTCCTGGCGGCGCTGGTGATCGGCGGCTACACGCTGGTCCACCGGATGGTGGAAGTGCGCGCCGACACCGCCCACCGCCAGCAACTGATCATCGAGAGCTACGCCGCCCGTCTGGCGGCGCTGGGCGAGGCCGAGCAGCCGGCCTACGAGCCGCTGCTGCGCGCCCTGCTGGAGGAGCCGGACGTGCGCGCCGCCTCGCTGCTGGACAACCAGTCCGGCTGGCAGTCCCACGCCGGGCCCCGGTTGCGCCCGGTGCAGGAAGCGGAGCGTCTGGAGGGCGGCGGCCGCCGGCTGGTCACCGATTCCAGCTGGCAGCTGGTGCGCGCCCTGCCCGGCCAGCGCAACCGGCTGCTGACGGTGGAGTTTTCCCGGCAGGGGCAGTACATCGAGATCCTTGAGGCGGTGCTGACGATGATCGCCGTGGTGGTGGTGCTGGTGCTGTTGGCGGTGATGCCGGCGGTGCGCTTCGCCAAGCGGCTGACGCAGCCGGTGGATTCGCTGTTGGACACGGTGCGGCGGGTGCGCGACGGCGACCTGAGCCCGCCGCCGCCGGCGGGGGCCCAGGGCGAGCTCAAGGAGCTGGAGGACGCGCTCGGCAATATGGTGGCGGCCCTGGACGAGGCCCAGGCCGAGCTGCAGCAGAACGTGGACCAGGCCACCCAGGACCTGCGCGAGACCCTGGAAACCATCGAGATTCAGAACATCGAACTGGACATGGCGCGCAAGGAGGCGCTCAAGGCCAGCCAGATCAAGTCGGAGTTCCTGGCCAATATGAGCCACGAGTTCCGCACGCCGCTGAACGGCATCATCGGCTTCACCCGCCTGCTGGAGCGCTCCACCCTGTCGCCCCGCCAGCAGGATTATCTGGGCACCATCCGCAAGAGCGCCGAATCGCTGCTGTCGATCATCAACGACATTCTCGACTTCTCCAAGATCGAGGCGGGCAAGCTGTCGCTGGAGCATATTCCGCTGGACCTGCACGACATCATCGAGGACGTGCAGACCATGCTGGCGCCGATGGCCCAGGAGAAGGGCCTGGAGCAGGCGGCGATCATCTACTCCGACGTGCCCACCGGCCTGCTCGGCGACCCGCTGCGCATTCGCCAGGTGCTCACCAATCTGGTCAGCAACGCGATCAAGTTCACCGAGCGCGGTTCGATCGTGGTGCGCACCATGCTCGAGGAAGAGCGCGGCGCCGAGGCGGTGGTCAAGATCACCATCACCGACACCGGCAACGGCCTGTCGCCGGACCTGCAGAAAAACCTGTTCAACGCCTTCCCCCAGGTGGACCAGAGCGCCCGCCGCCGCGAGGGCGGCACCGGCCTGGGCCTGGCGATCTGCAAGCGGCTGGTGGAAGGCATGGGCGGTGAGATCGGCATCGACAGCACCTCCGGGCGCGGCTCCACCTTCTGGTTCACGGTGCGCGCGGAGCGCGACGGCAGCGGCGAGCCGGAGGCCGCCCCGGTGGCCCTGAAGGGCCTCAGCGTGACGCTGGTGGAGGCCAATGAACACGCCCGCCTGGCGCTGTACCACATGCTCAGCGGCTGGCGGATGCAGGTGACCGAGCTGCAGGCCCTGGAGCAGCTGCACGACCACCTGGAGACCGACACCCTGGCGAGCACCGATTATTTCCTGCTGGCAGCGCCGGCGTCGCTGCCGGACCCGTCACGGCTGACGCCGCTGGTGGAGCGTTTGCTGGACACCACCGGCAAGCCGGTGATCGTGCTCACCGCCCACGCCGACGCCCTGTCCGGCCAGCTCAGCGGCCACGCCGAACAGTGCCGGGTGCTGGGCAAACCGCCCACCCGCCGGCGGCTGCGCGACGGCCTGCTGGAACTGGGCGGCCTGGCGGAGCCGGCGTGCACCGGCGCGGCCTGCGGCGGCGCCGCGCTGGACGCCCGGGTGCTGGTGGTGGACGATCACCCCGGCAACCTGAAACTGGCGCGGGTGTTCCTGGAGGAGATGGGCGTTGACGTGGTGCCCTGCGCCGGCGGTGAGGAAGCGCTTACCGCGTTTTCCCGGGGCACCTTCGATCTGGTGTTCATGGACGTGCAGATGCCGGGCATGGACGGCCTGGAAACCACCCGGCAGATGCGCGAGCGCGAAGGCGAAGGGCTGCGCACGCCGATCATTGCGCTCACCGCCCACGCCCTGGAGAGCGAGCGGCGTTCGCTGTTGGCGGCGGGCATGGACGACTACCTGAGCAAGCCGATCACCGAGGGGCAGCTGCGCCACACCCTGGAGCGCTGGACCCGCACCGACGGCGCGGAGGTCGAGCCGGTCGCCGAAGAGGCACCGGCGGCGCCAGAGCCGGCCGCCACCGACCTGGTGGTGGACGAGGCGCTCGGCAAGCAGCGCGCCGGCGGCCGCGAGGACCTGGCCCGGGACATGTTCAGCATGCTGCTGGCCAGCCTGGAGCAGGACGCGCCCGGCATTAACGCCCTGTCCGAGAGCAACAACCGGGACGCCCTGCTGGAGCGCGTGCACAAGCTGCACGGCGCCTGCCGCTACTGCGGCACGCCACGGCTGGAGCGGGCCGCCCGGGAGCTGGAAGAGGGCCTCAAGACCGAGGTCGACGACGGCCGCCTGGAGCACTTGGTGGCCGCCCTGCTGGCGGAGATCGAAAGCGTGCGCCAGTACGGCCAGGCGGCGCGGCTTTAGGCCTCGCCGTCACGGCCCGGGTGGTGGAGTCTGTTACCCTTGGGTAGCAGTCATTCTTTCATGGAGCACCCGCATGTCCGCCAACCCGTTCGGCTTCCGGTTCGACAACAGCTACGCCCGCCTGCCCGAGACCCTGTTTGCGTTCTGTGACCCGCAGCCGGTGCAGGCGCCGGAGCTGCTGTTGTTCAACGAACAGCTCGCGGCGCAACTGGGGCTCGACGGCGAAGCACTGAACAGCGACACCGGCGCCGCCCTGCTGGGCGGCAACCAGCCGCTGCCCGGCGGCGAGCCGCTGGCCCAGGCCTACGCCGGCCACCAGTTCGGCAACCCCACCATGCTCGGCGACGGCCGCGCGGTGCTGCTCGGCGAGCAGCTCACCCCGGACGACCAGCGCCGCGACATCCAGCTCAAGGGCTCCGGGCGCACGCCGTTTTCGCGCGGCGGCGACGGCCGCGCCGCCCTGGGGCCGATGCTGCGCGAGTACATCATCAGCGAGGCGATGCACGCCCTGGGGGTGCCCACCACCCGGGCGCTGGCGGTGGTCGGCACCGGCGAGCAGGTGCTGCGCGACACCGCCCAGCCCGGCGCCATCCTCACCCGGGTGGCAGCCTCGCATCTGCGCGTGGGCACCTTTCAGTACGCCGCCGGCCGCCAGGACACGACGCTGCTGGAAACCCTGGTGGACTACACCCTCAAGCGGCACTACCCGGAACGGGTGGGCGCCGACGTGCCGGCGCTGGCGCTGCTGGAAGCGGTGATGGACCGGCAGATCGCGTTGATCACCGAATGGATGCGCGTGGGCTTTATCCACGGCGTGATGAACACCGACAACGTGGCGCTGTCCGGCGAGACCATCGACTACGGCCCCTGCGCCTTCATGGACCGCTACCATCCGGAGACCGTGTTCAGCTCCATCGATCAACGCGGCCGCTACGCCTACGGCAACCAGCCGGTGATCACCCAGTGGAACCTGGCGCGCTTCGCGGAAACCCTGATTCCGCTGATCGACGACGACGCCGACCGCGCCGTGGAAACCGCGGAGGCGCTGATCAAAAGCCACACCGAGCGCTACGCGCAGCGCTGGCTGGTGATGATGCGCGGCAAACTGGGGCTGTTCGGCGAGGAGGACGGCGACGCCGCCCTGGCCGCCGACCTGCTCGACTGGATGGCCCGTCACGACGCCGACCACACCAACACCTTCCGCGATCTGATCGGCGGCGCCACGCCGCCGGGCGAGCCGTTCCAGAACGACGAGTTCGGCGACTGGCACCGGCGCTGGCAGGCGCGGCTGGGCCGCAACGGCAAGGCCGAGGAGGACGCCTGGGCGCTGATGGGTCGCCATAACCCGGCGGTGATCCCGCGCAACCACCAGGTGGAGGCGGCGCTGTCGGCGGCGGTGCGTGACGGTGACCTGGCGCCGGTGAAAGCGCTGCTGGCGGCGCTGGACGACCCCTACCGGGAGCGGGGGCCGGACGACCCCTACCGGCAGCCGCCGGCGCCCGACGAGCAGGTGCTACGCACCTTCTGCGGCACCTGACACTTTCTTCGGTCTGACTAAAGGGCGCTGCCGGCGGCACCGTCAATCAGCACACGCATGGCGCGCACCGCTTCGTCCAGGCCGGTCATCACCGCCCGGGCGATGATGCCGTGGCCGATGTTCAGTTCGTTGATGCCCGGGATCGCCGCGATCTCGCGGGTGTTGTGGTAGTGCAGGCCGTGGCCGGCGTTGACGATCAGCCCGGCCTCGCGGCCCAGCGCCACCGCGTCGCGAATACGGGTCAGCTCGCGGGCCGCCGCCTCCTTGTCGCGGGCTTCCGGCGCGGTGAGGTCGGCGTAGTGGCCGGTATGGATCTCGATGGCCGGTGCCCGGCAGCGCACCGCTGCTTCGATCTGCGCCGGGTCCGCGTCGATGAACAGGGACACTTCGATGCCGGCGTCCGCCAGCCGCGCGCAGCAATCACGGATCCAGTCTTCGTTGGCGACCACGTCCAGGCCGCCTTCGGTGGTCAGTTCCTCGCGCTTTTCCGGCACCAGGCAGCTGTGCGCCGGGCCGATGCGACGGGCGATGCCGACCATTTCCTCGGTGGCGGCCATTTCCAGGTTCATGCGCGTCTGCAGGGTGTGCGCCAGCAGCTCCACGTCGCGGTCCTGAATGTGCCGGCGGTCTTCGCGCAGGTGCACGGTGATGCCGTCGGCGCCGGCCTGCTCGGCGATCAGCGCGGCCTGCACCGGGTCCGGGTAGCGGGTGCCGCGGGCCTGGCGCAGGGTGGCCACGTGATCGATGTTGATGCCGAGAAGAACGGACATGGGGGTGCTCCAGCAGCGGATTCAAAGGTTGGGGGAATGGTAGCAGAACCGCTCTAGCGGAACAGTTCGCGGCTGCGCAGGGGCCGGTCGCCGAGGAGCGGGGCCAGCGCCTCGCGCAGCAGCGCCTTGGCGGTGCGGCGCACGTCCGCGTCCCATTGGTCGCGGCCCAGGGCCAGCAGGTGCTCGCCGTAGTAACCGTCGACGGCGGGCCGCAGGCCCTCGCCGCCTTCCCAGCGGTAGCGGCTGGCCGGGTCCAGGGGCTCGCCCTGCAGGTCGTGGTCCAGGGCCAGGCCGTAGCCGACGTCTTCCAGCAGCATCATTTCGAAGCGCCGCAGGGTGATGTCCAGGGGCGTGTCGCCGGCCAGCTCGGCCAGGGTGCGTTCGTACACCGGCCACAGGTCCGGGTGGGCGTCGTCGCGGTGCAGCAGGCGCACCAGCAGTTCGTTGACGTAGAAGCCGCAGTAGAGCGCCCGGCCGTGCAGGGCCAGGCCGGGGCCGCGCGGCTCCACCTGGCGCAGGGTGAACAGCTCGCCGCCGGCTTTCAGGTCCACCCAGAGCGGCGCGAACGGCGCCAGGGAGGCGTCCCGGCGGCCACCGCGCGCCACCGCGCCGACCCGCCCCTGATTGGGCAGGAACAGGTCGACGATCAGGCTGGTGTTGCGGAAGGCGCGGCGGTGCAACAGCCAGGCCGGGGCGAGGCCGTTCGGGCCGCCGGTCTCAGCGGTGGTCATAGCCCAGCGAACGCAGGGCGCGTTCGTCGTCGGACCAGCCGGCTTTGATTTTGACCCAGAGGGTGAGCATCACCTTGCGGTCGATCAGGCGTTCCATGTCCTCGCGGGCCTGGGTGCCGATGCTTTTGATGCGCGAGCCCTTGTCGCCGATCAGGATTTTCTTCTGGCCACGCCGCTCCACCAGGATGGTGGCGGCGATGTCGGTGACCTTGGGGCCGTCCTCCCAGATGTCGATTTCCACGGTGATCTGGTGGGGCACTTCCTGGCCCAGCTGGCGCACCACTTTTTCGCGGATGATCTCGGCGGCCATGAAGCGCAGGCTGCGGTCGGTGAGCTGGTCGTCGTCGAACCAGAAATCCCCTTCCGGCAGGCGGCTGGAGAGCGCTTTCTCGAGCACGTCCAGGTTGTGGTCGCGCAGCGCCGACACCGGAATCACCTCGGCGAAGGCGAAGCGCGCCGCCAGGCTTTCCAGGTGCGGCAGCAGCAGGGATTTGTCGGCCAGGTTGTCGACCTTGTTGACCAGCAGAATCACCGGCGTATTGCCGGCGCGCTGCAGCAGGCCGAGCACGTGCTCGTCGCCTTCGGTCCATTTCAGCGCGTCGACCATGAAGCAGATTACGTCCACGTCGGAGAGCGCCGACTGGGCGGCGTCGTTCATGGCCCGGTTGAGGGCCCGTTCCTGGCCGGTGTGGATGCCGGGGGTGTCGGCGAACACGATCTGATAGCCGGGGCGGCTGAGAATGCCGTGGATCCGGTGACGGGTGGTCTGCGGCTTACGGGAGGTGATGCTCACCTTCTCGCCGATCAGATGGTTCATCAGGGTGGATTTGCCCACATTGGGGCGGCCGACGATGGCCACCACGCCGCAACGGGTGTCGCTCATGCTGACTGCTCCAACCAGTCCAGGGCCTGTTCCGCGGCCTGCTGCTCGGCGCGGCGGCGGCTGGCGCCGCTGGCGGTGAATTGCCGGGACAGATCCGGCAGGCTGCAGGCCACTTCGAAGGTCTGTTTCGGCGCCTGTCCGGTCACCGACAGCACTTCGTAGGCGGGTAACTCATGCTTGCGCGCTTGCAGCCATTCCTGCAAGCGGGTTTTGGCGTCCTTGCGCACGCTCTGCGGGGATATCTGCTCCAGGCGGGCGGCGAACCATTTCAGCACCACGTCGCGGCAGGCGTCTTCGCCGCCGTCGATGACGATGGCGCCGATCAGCGCTTCCAGGGCGTCGGCGAGGATCGAGTCCCGGCGGTTGCCGCCGCTTTTCAGTTCGCCGCCGCCGAGAATCAGGTACTCGCCCACTCCCAGCTCCCGGGCCACTTCCGCCAACGTCTGGCCGCGCACCAGGAAGGCGCGCATGCGGGTGAGCTGGCCTTCGGCGGCTTCCGGGAAGCGGTGAAAGATTTCCGAGGAAATAATCAGGCTGAGCTGGGAGTCGCCGAGAAACTCGAGCCGTTCGTTGTTGCGGCGACGGCTGACGCTGCGGTGGCTGAGCGCCAGTTGCAGCAGCGCCGGATCCTTGAACTGATAGCCGAGACGGCGGGTAAGACGATCCAGATCATCCATTACTGACCAATATTCTTGCTGAAGGTGTGGTCGAACTCCATCACCACGAAGACGTTGTAGAACATCGGCTCGCGGACTTCGTAATCGACGCCCACGGACAACTGCCCGCCGGCTTTCTGGATATCCAGATCACGCACGCCGATGGCGTTCACCTGGTTGATGGTAAAGCGCTTGCCGATGGCGTCGTAGACTTCACGCTCGGACATCAGCGCGGTCTTGCTGTCGGAAAGCACCGAATTGATCGCCGAACGGATGGTGTTGTATTCCATGTAGGCGGGCACCATGCGAAACGCGGCGGTGCCGAACACCGCCAGGATGATCAGCACCACCACCCAGCCGATCAGGGAAAGCCCGCGCTGACGGGAAGGACCTGTGATCATTATTCTGCCTCCACTTTATCGATCGCCCCATTACGGGAGAAGCTCGGCCAGGAGAAGATCGGGTCCCAGTGCATCCAGATCAGGAAGGCTTCCCCCACCACCAGGTCCTCGGACACCACGCCCCAGAACCGGCTGTCGTTACTGTTGTCGCGGTTGTCGCCCATCACGAAGTAGCTGCCCTCGGGCACCTGCCATTCCCCCTGGGTGCGCTCCGGGATCATGGCGTCGCCGCTGTACGGATTGACCCGCCCTTCCTGCCGGATCAAATGCGGCTGTTCGCCCAGGGTCTCGACGTATTCACGGCGCCAGACCTGTGAGTTGCGCTCGCGACCGACCAGCTCACGGGGTACCGCCTCGCCGTTGACGTAGAGCACGTTGTCACGCACCGCGATGCGGTCGCCGGGCAGCCCCACTACCCGCTTGATGAAGTTCTGCCCGGTGTCTTCCGGGTACTTGAACACCATCACGTCGCCGCGCTCCGGCTCGCCCAGCGGGATGATCTTGGTGTTGGTCACCGGCAGGCGCAGGCCGTAGGAGAACTTGTTGACCAGAATAAAATCATGAACTTTGAGGGTCGGCAACATGGAACCGGAGGGAATGGTGAACGGCTCGACAATAAAAGAGCGGATCACCAGCACGATGAACAGCACCGAAATCAGCGAGTTGGAGGTCTCCACCGTGTTGCCGATCATGCCCTTGCGCTGGCGCAGTTTGAGCGCTTTGTCCGCCAGCCAGATGATTACCGTGACGAACAGCGCCAGGGTCAGCCACATTCCCACATCGATATCCATTTAGTCGTTCACCTTGAGTACGGCCAGGAACGCGGCCTGGGGGATTTCCACGTTACCCACCTGCTTCATGCGCTTTTTGCCTTCTTTCTGTTTCTGCAGCAGCTTCTTCTTCCGCGACACGTCGCCGCCGTAACACTTGGCGGTGACGTTTTTGCGCAGCGCCTTGACGGTCTGGCGGGCGATGATCTTGCTGCCGATGGCGGCCTGGATCGCCACGTCGAACATCTGGCGCGGCACCAGCTCCTTCATCTTCTCGATCAGGGCGCGGCCGCGATGGGCGGACTGGTCCAGGTGGCAGATCATCGCCAGGGCGTCGACCTTGTCGCCGTTGATCAGCACGTCCACTTTCACCAGCTTGGTGTCCTGGAACCGCTCGAAGGAGTATTCCAGCGACGCGTAGCCGCGGCTGGCGGACTTCAGGCGGTCGAAGAAGTCCAGCACCACTTCCGCCATCGGGATGTCGTAGGTGAGCGCGATCTGCTTGCCCAGGAACTGCATGTTGATCTGGTCGCCACGGCGTTCGGTGCACAGCGTGATCACATTGCCCACGTACTCCTGCGGCACCAGGATATTGACCCGTGCGATCGGTTCGCGGAATTCCTCGATCAGGTTGCTGTCCGGCAGCGACGACGGGTTGTCCACGTAGAGGGTCGAGCCGTCGTTGAGGATCAGCTCGTAGACCACGGTGGGCGCGGTGGTGATCAGGTCGAGATCGTATTCGCGCTCCAGGCGCTCATGGATGATCTCCATGTGCAGCATGCCCAGGAAGCCGACCCGGAAGCCGAAGCCCAGGGCGTCGGAGCTTTCCGGCTCGTAGAACAGCGAGGCGTCGTTGAGCGCCAGCTTGGAGAGCGCGTCGCGGAAGTCCTCGTAGTCGTCGGCGTTGACCGGGAACATGCCGGCGTAGACCTGCGGCTTGACCTTCTTGAAGCCGGGCAGCATTTCCACATCCGGCGTCTTGGCGTGGGTCAGGGTGTCGCCCACCGGCGCGCCGTGGATGTCCTTGATGGTGGCGCTCACCCAGCCCACCTCGCCGGCTTCCAGAATGTCGGTCTCTTTGCGCTTGGGGGTGAACACACCCAGGCTGTCCACCACGTGGTTCTGGCCGGTGGATTTAACATGGATCTTGTCGCCCTTCTTGAGGCGGCCGTAGCGGATCCGCACCAGCGAGATCACGCCCATGTAGTTGTCGAACCAGGAATCGATGATCAGCGCCTGCAGCCGCGCGTCGCGCTCGCCCGCCGGCGCCGGGATACGCTCCACCAGCTGCTCGAGCAGGTCGTCCACGCCCAGGCCGGTCTTGGCCGACACATGGCAGGCGTCGGTGGCGTCCAGGCCGATGATCTCCTCGATCTCCTCGGCGACCCGGTCCGGTTCCGCCTGCGGCAGATCCACCTTGTTGAGCACCGGCAGCACCTCCAGGTCCTGCTCGATGGCGGTGTAGCAGTTGCCCACCGACTGCGCTTCCACGCCCTGGGCGGCGTCCACCACCAGCAGCGCGCCCTCGCAGGCGGCCAGGGAGCGGGATACCTCGTAGGAGAAGTCCACATGGCCGGGCGTGTCGATGAAGTTGAGCTGGTAGGTCTCACCGTTACGGGCGGTGTAGTAGAGCGTCACGCTCTGCGCCTTGATGGTGATGCCGCGTTCGCGCTCCAGATCCATGGAATCCAGCACCTGCTCCTTGAGCTCGCGGTCGGACAGCCCGCCGCAAACCTGAATGAAGCGGTCCGCCAGGGTGGATTTGCCGTGATCAATGTGCGCGATGATGGAGAAATTGCGAATGTGCGTAATGTCGGTCACGTATACCCGCCAGAGCCGGAAATGAAAGAAGACACAATGGAGCGCGATTCTAGCGGATTAGGGCGCCAGTGGATAATCCTGTGCGAGCGGCCTGTGGGAGCGGGCCCGCTCCCACAGCCCCGATGATGCCGGGTCAGAGCTTGATGGCGACGAAACGGGCGTTGCCGTCGCGGTTGACCAGGGCCGGCACGGTGCCCTCGTCGGGCAGGTCGGCGGCGATCTCCCGGTAGGCGTCCAGGCTGTCCACCGGCTTGCCGTTGAGGCTCACCAGCAGGTCGCCGCTGCTCAGCCCGGCGCGGGCGGCGGGGCCGTCCTGGACGCCGGTGATCACCACGCCGTGGTCGGCCTTGACCCGGGCCAGCTCGGCGGCGCTGGCGGCGCGCACTTCCAGGCCCAGCTTGTCGGGCTCGCCCTGGTCCTGGTCCGGCTGGCCGGCCATGCCCGCCTGGGGGTTGTCCGGCAGCTCGCCGACGGTCACTTCCAGGGTTTTCTCGTCGCCGTCGCGCACCACGGTCATTTCCGCCTCGGTGCCGGCCTTGAGCGCGCCCACCCACTTGGGCAGCTGCGCGGAGCGCTGAATTTCACGGCCGTTGAAGGCGATGATCACGTCGCCGGGCTGCAGGCCGGCTTCCGCCGCCGGCGAGCCGCTCTGCACCTGGGCCACCAGGGCGCCCATGGGCTTGTCCAGGCCGAAGGATTCGGCCAGATCGCGGTCCACTTCCTGGATCAGCACGCCCAGCCAGCCGCGGCTGACTTCGCCGGTTTCCTTGAGCTGGTCGGCCACGTCCATGGCCAGGTCGATGGGAATGGCGAAGCTCAGGCCCATGTAGCCGCCGGAGCGGCTGACGATCTGCGAGTTGATGCCGACCACCTGGCCGTTGAGGTTGAACAGCGGGCCGCCGCTGTTGCCCGGGTTGATGGCCACGTCGGTCTGAATGAAGGGCACGTAGTTGTCGGTGGGCAGGCTGCGGCCCTTGGCACTGACGATGCCGGCGGTCACCGAGCTGTCGAAGCCGAACGGCGCGCCGATGGCCAGCACCCATTCGCCCACCTGCAGGTCGTCGGAGGAGCCGATGTCCACCACCGGCAGGTCGCTGGCGTCCACCTTGATCAACGCCAGGTCGCTCTGCGGATCGGAGCCGATCAGCTCGGCATCCAGTTCGCGGCGGTCCTGCAGACGCACCACGATCTCGTCCGCTTCGCCGACCACGTGGTAGTTGGTCAGCACATAGCCGTCGCTGGAGATAATGAAGCCGGAGCCCAGCGACTCCGTTTCGGAGCGCGGCGCCGGGCCGCCACCGGGGCCGCCCGGGCCGCCGAACTCATCGAAAAAGCGGCGGAACATTTCGGGAAGCTGGTCCAGCTGCGACTGCTGGCTGCGCTCGCGGCGGGTGACGGTGCTGATGTTGACCACCGCCGGCGCTTCTTTCTTCACCAGGGCGGTGAAGTCCGGCAGGCCGGTGACCAGCGGCTCGCCGTCACCGGCGTCGGCGCGCGCCGGCGCGGTGTCGCGGCTGTCACTGGTGTCCTGCTTGGTGGTGTTGTCGGTGTCCTGGCCGCAGGCGGCGAGCACGCCGGCCAAGGCCAGCATCAACACAATACGATGCGTTATCCCCATGGAAAGGCTCCCTTCTACCCTGTTCTAGGTTCAGGCCGGGTCAGCGCGCGGGCCGCACCCGGATCGTGGTTTCAGCGTCGGCGCCGCCCGGGCGGCTCAGCACGCGCGGCTGATAGCGCCCGGCGCCGGCGACACGGCGACCGTGCAGGCGGGTGATCAGGAAGCCCAGAAGCAGGCCGCCGACGCCGAACAGCGCGGCGCCGTCCACGGCACGCCCGGCCAGCGTCAGCGACAGCGCGTCGCCCAGCAGGGCGCCGCCGAACAGCAGCGCCAGCGGCAGGGCGTACACCCAGAGGGCGCCGTAGAGCACTGCTTTTTCCGGCACCCCGATCACCACCGGGTCGCCGTCGCGAAAACTGAGATCGGTGACCACCCGCAGGCGGGCGCGCTGGCCGGCGGCCTGGCGGTTGATCACGCTGTGCCCGCAGCCCTGGCGGGCCTGGCACGACGAGCAGGTGCCGGCGCGCACCGTTTCCACCCAGATCGCTCCGGGCTCACGGGCCACCACGCGCCCCTGCTCTTCTATCATGGCCGTTTGTCCGTGGCGCGAATCGCCACCGCTTCCATGATGCGTTCGGCGGTGGGCTGCGGAATTTCGCCCACCAGGGTCATCAGGTAGACGCGCTCGTCCAGGTTCTGCACCCGGCTGATCGCCACGGTGGGGCCGACGCGGCTGACGCCCTCTTCCACCTGATCGTTGGCCACGCTCTCCACGAACAGGGTAAAGGTGGCCAGGCCGTCGGTGTAGCTTTGCGCGGTGACCGGCTGGCGCAGATCCGCCACCCGCCGCCAGTCGCGGTCGGCGGCTTCAAAGCCGGACGGCAGCCAGCCGGCTTCCACGTGTACGCGCTCGGGGCTGGCCGCGGCCACGTTCTCCAGGGACCGCTCGGCGATCACCTTGGGCAGCTGGAAATCGGCACGCTCCAGGCCCGGCTCCAGGTCCAGGGACACGAACTCGACGCGCTCCACGGCCAGGCCGCTGGCGTCCACCATTTCGGATTTCAGCAGCAGGCTGCTGTCGCGGTCCACCCACAGCCGGTAGCCGTAGCGGTGGTTGTCCAGGGGCGCCACGCGCATGCGGGTGGTGGCGCGGCCGGCCACGCGGCCGTCGCCGTCCACCAGCACGTTGTATTGTTCGGGAATCGATGAGGACAGCCGGTCGCGGAACGCCAGCAGGCCGGTGTCGTTGTCGTTGATGCGGGTCAGGGTGCCGTTGGGGTGCAGGCACACCACTTCATCGCCCAGCTGCAGCACTTCCACCAGGCGGCCGTCGAGGTGGGTGAGGCGCTGGTACTGCTTGCCGTCGATCACCGCGTGGCTCAGTTCCATGGTGCTCACCTCGCCGCCCAGCTGATACAGAAAGCGACCCCGGTACTGCAGCTGCTGGGAGGCTTCGGTCATCTCCTCCAGCAGCGCCTGAGCGGGCGTGGGGTCGGCAATCGCGACGGGTGCGGCGAGGGGGGCGGCCAGGGCGAGGCCGAGGGCGAGGGTCCGCATCATTTCGTTAGCGTGCTCCGTTGCGGGCGTCCATGCTCACCAGGCGGGCGTAGGGCATTATGCCCTGGCTGCTGTGGCGAGCGGTGAATTCACTGTGGCGCAGCAGCATGGCGTTCACCCGCGGCTGGGCGGTGTTGACGGTGCCGGTGGCGCGCTCGCCCTGACGGGCGCCCTGCGCCACCAGGGAGGTCTCGCCGAACGGCCGCGTCAGGCGCTGCTCGGCGGCCACCGGGGTGGCGCCGATGGTGGCGCTGCCGGTGGGCGCGGACGGCGCGGCGCCGTCATTGGCGGCCATGGTGGGCACCGCCGCGCCGTTGCCGGCGGGCACGCTCCAGTACTGCCAGCCGATCACGGTGGCGGCGGCCACGGAGGCGGCCACCGCCACCCGGGCAAAGCCGCCCATCATGCCGGCCCGCTTAGCCGGCTTCGATTCCGCCGCCAGGGCGGCGGAGAGCCGCGCGTTGAACGCCGGCGGCACTTCCCGGCTGGCGTGACCGCGCAGGGTATCGCTGGCCAGTTGCCAGCGACCCAGGGTCGCGATATCGGCCTGGTCCAGGTCGCGCAGCACGCGCCGGGTTTCCAGTTCGCTGGTTTCGCCGTCCAGGAAGGCGGAAAGCGCTTCGTAGTCCCTGTTCATGTCCTCACCCTCTGTCGCCGCGCTGCGACCCGAGCAGGGGACGCACCGCTTCATCGATGGCTTCACGGGCCCGGAAAATGCGGGAACGAACGGTTCCCACCGGGCACTCCATGACCGCCGCGATATCCTCATAGCTGAGACCTTCGAATTCACGCAAGGTGACGGCGGTCCTCAGCTCCTGGGGCAGCTCCTCAATGGACTTGTGGATCACTGCCTCCAACTCATCGGACAACAGATGCGACTCCGGGGTTCCAATTTCATGGAGCATCTCCGCGCCACTGTACTGTTCCGCCTCGGCGGCATCCAGGTCGGAGCCCGGCGGACGGCGGCTCAACGACACCAGATGGTTCTTGGCGGTGTTCACGGCGATCCGATAGAGCCAGGTGTAGAAGGCACTGTCGCCACGGAAACGGGGCAGTGCGCGCCAGGCTTTGATAAAGGCTTCCTGGGCGACGTCCTGGACCTCGTCGTGGTCACGCACATAGCGGCTGATCAGCGCGAAGATACGCTGCTGGTACTTGAGCACCAGCACCTCGAAGGCGCGCTGATCGCCGCTCTTGGCTTTCTTGACCAACTGTTCGTCTGACACCGGGGCTCCCGTCAAGGTATCACTGTTCCCAGCCTGGCGGAGGGTAAAACGCGGTATTGTATCAGGTGTTCCACGGGCGGCTATACTAGCGCCTCCGGAAGCACCGGTTTTCACATTGGTTCAACATTTCCCCAGCTAAAGAGGCTTCATGGCCACCTTCCGCTACGACGTTCTGATCATCGGCTCCGGCGCCGCCGGCCTTACCGTGGCCCTGGGCCTGCCCGACGGCGTGCAGGCGGCGCTGCTGTCCAAGGGTGAACTCACCCATGCAAGCACTTACTACGCCCAGGGCGGCGTGGCCGCGGTGCTCGACAGCGACGACTCCCTGGAGAGCCACGTGCGCGACACCCACCTGGCCGGCGGCGGCCTGTGCCATGACGACGCGGTGCGCTACACGGTGGAAAACGGGCCGCGCGCGATCCGCTGGCTGATCGACCAGGGGGTGGACTTTACCCGCCTGGAGGGCTCCGAGGCCAATCCCCTGCCCTACCACCTGACCCGCGAGGGCGGCCACAGCCACCGGCGCATCATCCACGCCGCCGACGCCACCGGGGTGGCGATCTCCAGCACGCTGATCGACCGCGTCAAGGAGCGCGACAATGTACAGCTTTTTGAGCACCGGGTCGCCGTGGACCTGATTCTGCAGGAGCACAACGGCCCCGACGGGCAACAAGGTAAAGAACGTCGTTGCTGCGGGGCCTATGTGCACAACATCAAAACCGGCGAAACCGACGTGATTCTGGCGCGTTCGGTGGTGCTGGCCACCGGCGGCGCCTCCAAGGTGTACCTGTATACCTCCAACCCGGACGTGGCCACCGGCGACGGCATCGCCATGGCGTGGCGCGCCGGCTGCCGGGTGGCGAACATGGAATTCATGCAGTTCCACCCCACCTGCCTGTACCACCCCAAGGCGAAGAGCTTTCTGATCACCGAGGCGATTCGCGGCGAGGGCGGCCGCCTGCTGCTGCCCAACGGCGAGCGCTTCATGCCGCGCTTCGACGAGCGCGCCGAGCTGGCCCCCCGGGACGTGGTGGCGCGCGCCATAGACCATGAAATGAAGCGTCTGGGCGCGGACTGCCTGTATCTGGACATCAGCCACAAGCCGGCTGATTTCATCATCGAGCACTTCCCCACCGTGTACGCCAAGTGCCTGCAGCTGGGGCTGGACATCACCCGCGATCCGATTCCGGTGGTGCCGGCGGCGCACTACACCTGCGGCGGCGTGATCATCGACCGCGACGGGCGCACCGACGTGCCCGGGCTGTACGCGCTCGGCGAAACCGGCTTCACCGGCCTGCACGGCGCCAACCGCATGGCCAGCAATTCCCTGCTGGAGTGCTTCGTCTACGGCCGCGCCGTGGCGCAACATATCGGCGAGCATCTGCACGACCTGCCCGAGCCCCGCGACGCGGCGCCCTGGGACGACTCCAAAGTGACCGACTCCGACGAGGACGTGGTGATCAGCCACAACTGGGACGAGCTGCGCCGCTTCATGTGGGACTACGTGGGCATCGTGCGCACCACCAAGCGCCTGGAGCGGGCCCAGCACCGGGTGGAGATGCTGAAAAAGGAAATCACCGAGTATTACAGCAATTACCACATCAGCAACGACCTGCTGGAGCTGCGTAATCTGGTGGTGATCGCCGATCTGATTATCCGCTCGGCGCTGCAGCGCAAGGAAAGCCGGGGCCTGCACTTCATGCGTGAATTCCCGGACGCGGACCCGGTCGGCAAGGATTCGGTGCTGGTGCCCGGGCGGTCCTGATCAGCGGCGCTGCAGGTAGAGCACCTGGCGCAGCGGCGTCAGCGCCGCCGGGCCGGCCTGGTCCGGGAACACCCACACCCAGCCCCGGCGCGGGCAGTGCAGGGCCAGCCAGTGCTCGCGCAGCATCACCCGGAATGGCGGCGTCAGGGTCACCCGGCGGCCGTCGCGCAGGCTCAGCCGCACGGCGCCGGGGGTGACGTCCACGCTGCGCGGCGTGGCCGGGCGCCAGCGGCGCGCCGCCACCAGCGCGGCCAGCCCGGTGAGCGCCGCCAGGCTCAGCGGCAGGCCACTGAGCAGGATCGCCGCCGCGCCCAGGCCGAGCGCGGCGCACCGCAACCGCCGCGGGTAGCGGGAGCCGGCCAGCTCAACCCTTCTGGGCCACACGGTCGAGCAACTCGGCGACGAAGGCGCGCAATTCCGGGTCCTCGGGCTGGGAGCGCCGGGTGAACCATTCCAGCAGGTCCACGTCCTCGCATTCCAGCAGGCGGGCGAAGCGGGCGCGGCGCTCATCGTCGTCGACCTCGAAAAAACGCTCCAGATAGGCGTTGAGCACCACTTCCACCTCGGAGGCGCCGCGCCGGCATTGCCAGTGGAAACGTCGCTTCTGTTCGGCGATATCAAGGGATTCCGGGGGTGTCATTGATGGCGCCTCTTTGGCTGATGGACTGACAGATCAGGGGTGGATTATCTATCATCATGGGCCTTGGTTTACAGCCATGCGCCCCAAACTCTGGCGCGGCACTCGCTATTTCCAAGCTCGATATTCTAAGGAAAGGGGCATTATGAGCACCTTGCAAGCCATTCTCGGCGATCAGCAACCCAGCGCGGGCGGCGTGCGGCAACCGGCGCTGGCGCTTTGCGACCACCTGGCGGTGATCCGCGTTACCGGCGACGAAGCCGGCGACTATCTGCAGGGGCAGATCACCGCCGACCTCAAGCACATCGACGAAGGCGCCCAGCGGCTGGCCATGCACCTTTCCCTGAAGGGCCGGGGGCTGGTCAGCGCCCGGGTGGCGGCGATGCCCGGCGGCTACCTGCTGGTGGTGCCCCAGGCCCGGGTGGACGACACCCTGCGCTGCTTCGAGAAATACAAACTGCGCGCCAAGGCCGATTTCCAGCCTGACCCGGAACTGGCGGTGGCGCAGCTCAGCGGCGGCGTCGACGGCACCCTCGCCGAGGCCGGCCTGCCGGTGCCCGGCGCCGGGCAGAGCGCCCACCGCGACGGCATCACCGTGCTGCGCTACGCCCATGCGGACGTGGCGCTGCTGGTGGCGGCGCCGGGCTTGCTGGGCGCCCACTGGCAGGCGCTGAGCGCCGAGCGCGCCCTGGTGGACAGCAACGGCGCCCGCTTCCAGGACATTCTGGCGGGCGAGGCCCAGGTGTTCTCCGGCGGCGAGGACCTGTTCCTGCCCCAGGTGCTGAATTACGACGTGCTCGGCGGCGTCAGCTTCAAGAAAGGCTGCTACACCGGCCAGGAAGTGGTGGCGCGGATGCACTTCAAGGGCAAGCTCAAGCAGCGGATGCGCGCCTTTCAGTACCAGGGGCCGCCGCTGCAAGCCGGGGAAAGCCTGCGTAACGCCGACGGCAAGGCGGTGGGCGAAGTGGTCGACAGCGCCCCGGGCGCGCCGGCCCCGGTGGCACTGGCGGCGCTGCGCGTGACCCACGAGGGCGAGCTCTACCACGGTGACCAGCCGCTGCACGCCGAGCCGCTGGACCTGCCCTACTCGCTGCCGCAACCGAAATCCTGAACCGTTAGCACACCGGAGGCGCCATGGCGTTCCAAGACTACTCCTTGATCCAGGCGCCGATGGCCGGCGGCCTGTCCACCGCTGACGTCGTGGCCGGCGCCAGCCGCGCCGGCGCGCTCGGCTCAGTGGGCGCCGGCTATTTGAGCGGCGACGCCATCATGGCCGCCGCCGAGGGCGTGCGGGCGGCGGGCGGCGACGCTTTCGCCATCAATCTGTTTATTCCCGCCGAACGGGACGCCACCGACGCGGAATGGCGGGCGGCCCTGAAGGCGCTGTCGCCCTGCTACCGGCAGGCCGGCGTGCCGGTGCCGGATGATTTTCCGCCGCTGCCGGATTTCCGTGAGCAGTTCGAGGCCATGCTGGAGGCCCGCCCGGCGGTGTTTTCCTGGACCTTCGGGCGCCTGCCCAAATCGATGATGGCGGCCTGCCGGGCGCGCGGCATCGCCCTGGTGGGCACCGCCACGCACCGTGACGAGGCGCTGGCGCTGGCCGGCGACGGCGTCGACGGCATCGTGCTGCAGGGCGAGGAAGCCGGCGGCCACCGTGGCGGGGCCGACCCGCAGGGCGAAGGCCAGCCGCTGGACGCGCTGCTGAGCGCCTGCCGGGACATCGCGACGCCGCTGATCGCCGCCGGCGGCCTGATGGACGGCGCCGATGTGGCGCGGGTGATGGCCGCCGGCGCGGCCACCGGCCAGCTGGGCACGGCGTTTTTGCGCTGCCCGGAGGCCGGTACCGCCGAGGGCTGGCGCCAGGCGCTGGCCGACGCCGGGCCGGACGCCACCGCGGTGACCCGGGCGGTGTCCGGGCGCTGGGCGCGGGGCATCGCCAACGCCTGGATGGACGGGCGGGCGCCCACCGAGGTGGCGCCCTACCCGGACCAGCACCGGCTCACCTCGCCGTTGCGCAAGGCCGCCGGCGTCGAATGGAAGAGCCTGTGGGCCGGGACCGGAGCGCATCGCAGTCGGGCGTTGCCGGTCGAGGAACTGGTCCAAGTCATCGAGGAGGAGCGTCGGGCGGAGGGTCGGTAGACCGCCCGGTGTGACCCTCCAGGGAGGCCTCACCCTCCAGAAAGACGCGCCGGGATTGGGTACCGCCATCCAGAACACGCCGTGAACCCATCCCTGGGGGCTCGATTCGCGCATCCCTGCGCTCATACGGTTCTGGATGGCGGTACCCAACCCCGGCGCTTTGTGCTGGCTGGTGGCTTGTGGGAGCGGGCCCTGCCCGCGAAAGGCAAGCTGTGCTTGCCGGCGGGATGCCAGGGCGCTATCCCAAACCCTCCATCAAGACCTCTGGGAGCCTGCCGGCCGGCTTTGCCGGCCTTTCGCGGGCAGGGCCCGCTCCCACAAGGCCGCCCTCAGGCTCAGAGATCCGCGAGGGGGTGGGTTTCGGCCGGGTTCCGGAAGAAGCCGTCGATGTATTCGGGGTCGACCTGGTCGACGTCGCGGTGGCGGAAGCGGGGTTTGCCGTCCTTGTCGATGAGCAGGGCGCGGACGCCTTCGCGGAAGTCGGCGTGCAGGGTGCATTGCACCGCCAGGCACCATTCCATGCGGAACACTTCGGCCAGGGACAGGTGGCGGCTGCGCCGCAGTTGTTCCCAGACCAGGTGGGCGGTTTGCGGGCAGCCGTCGGCGAGGGTGGCGCGGGCTTTGTCGAGCCAGCCGTCGCATTGTTTGTGCTCGAGGATGCGGTGCACCACTTCGTTGACGGTGGCGGCGTCGCAGAGGGTGTTGATGGTGTCGAGATGATCCATCACCGCCGGGGTGAGGCTGTCCGGGCGGGTGGCGAGATCCTGCAGGGTGCGGTGCAGTTGCCGGCGGTTGGCGGCGCGGTCGTCCTGGTAGTGGGTTTCGGCCAGGGCGTCGAGCACCTGCTCGCGGTCGGCGTCGACGAAGCGGTCGGCGAGCCCCAGGTCGAGGGCGTCGCGGGCGTTGAGGTGGACGCCGGTGAGGCCCAGGAACAGGCCGGTTTTACCGGGCAGGCGGTTGAGGAACCAGCTGGCGCCCACGTCCGGGAACAGGCCGATGGTGATTTCCGGCATGGCGAGCCGGCTTTTCGGGGTCACCAGGCGGAACTGGCTGGCCTGCATCAGGCCCATGCCGCCGCCCATGACCACGCCGTCCGCCCAGCAAATCACCGGGGTCTCGGAGGTGTGCAGGCGATGGTCGAGGCGGTATTCACTGGCGAAGTAGTGCTCGGTGAACGGGTTCCGGCTTTGCCCGGCGTGCTTGACCATGGCGCCGTGCAGGGCGACCACATCGCCGCCGGCGCTGAGCGCCTTGCCGCCGTTGCCTTCCAGCCAGATCGCCACCACCTCTTCGCGGGCCTGCCAGTCGGTGATTTGCCGGTCGAGGGCTTCGATCATTTCCAGGCTGAGGGCGTTGAGCGAGCGCGGCGCGTTGAGCGTGGCGCGGCCGATCAGGTGGCCGCTGCCGGTGGGGCGTTCTTCGAACTGTACACTGTCGGTCATGCCGAAAGGGTCCTTAATGGGTCGGTGATGCGAAGGTTCACAGGGACCAGTCGATGGGGTCCTTGCCTTGTTGCAGAAGGTACTGGTTGGCGCGGGAAAAGTGCCCGCAGCCCAGGAAACCGCGATGCGCGGAGAGCGGCGACGGGTGCGGCGCGGTGAGCACGCAGTGGCGCTGGCGGTCGATCAGCTTGCCTTTTTTCTGGGCGTAGCTGCCCCACAGAAAAAACACCACGCCTTCGCGCTCGCGGTTGATGTGCTCGATGGCCTGGTCGGTGAATTCTTCCCAGCCCTGGCGCTGGTGGGAAGCGGCCTGGCCGGCGCGCACGGTGAGCACCGCGTTGAGCAGCAGCACGCCCTGGCGCGCCCAGGCGTCCAGGTTGCCGTGGTCCGGGGCCGGGATGCCCAGGTCCCGTTCGATTTCCTTGAAGATATTGATCAGCGACGGCGGCGTGCGCACGCCCGGCTGCACCGAGAAGCACAGCCCGTGGGCCTGGTTGGGGCCGTGGTACGGGTCCTGGCCGAGAATCACCACCTTGACCTGGTCGAAGGGGGTCTCGTTAAAGGCGCGGAAGATGTCCGGGCCGGGCGGGTAGACGGTCTCGCCGGCCTGCTTTTCCTGACGCAGGAAGGCTTTCAGATCCTGCATGTAGGGCTTGGTGAATTCGTCACCGAGCACCTGCTTCCAGCCCGGCTCCAACTCCACCGAGGACTGTTCAGCCATGGGGGACCAGCTTCTCCAAAAGGTGGTGCATGCGTTTGTTGAGCGCCTTTTCGTCGGCCCATTCCGGGTGGGCGAGCAGGCGCACCTCGGTGGCGAGCAGGAAGCTGTGGATCAGCTCCGCGTCCAGTTCCGGGCTTTCCGACCCCACCGCCCGGCAGGCGTCGATCAGTAGCGACGACATTTCCTTGAGGTACAGATCCGCCAGCCCCCGCAGGCGCGGGTCGAGAATCGCCTCCTGGAAGAACGCCTGCTCGGCGATCAGATGCTCGCGGCGGTTGGTCACCTCGTCGAGGATGAACGCGGTGGTCATCGACGCCAGCGACTCGATCAGACGGGCGCGGTCGGGCTCCTGGTGGCTGGCCTGGGCCTGGAACTGCTGGATCAAGCCGAACGCCTGGTCGCGGAACGGGCGGATCACCTCTTCCAGGGCACGCTCCGCGAACAGGGTGAAGGCGTCCGCGATCAGGTCGGAGATGTCCTTGAAGTAATAGGTGGTGGCGGACAGCGGCACATCCGCCTCGCGGGCCACGGCGCGGTGGCGCACCGCGCGGATGCCGTCGGTGACGATGATGTTAAGCGCCGCGTCCAGAATGGCCTGGCGGCGTTGTTCACTGCCGGCGCGACGGGCCTTGCGGCCCTGATACTGAATGGCTGAACTCATAACGGCCTTCACTTTGTTATTCGTTAATGCGCACTGATGTCGGGCTAGCGCGGTCGCATGTGAGGAAACAGGATTACATCACGAATAGAGGGAGAATTCGTGAATAACATCACCAGACGGTCGATGCCGATTCCCTCACCGGCGGTGGGCGGCAGGCCGTGTTCCAGAGCGGTGATGTAGTCTTCGTCGTAGAACATGGCTTCGTCGTCCCCCGCTTCTTTTTCGGCCACCTGGGCGCGAAATCGTTCCGCTTGATCCTCGGCGTCGTTGAGCTCGGAGAAGCCGTTGGCGATCTCGCGGCCGCCGACGAAGAACTCGAAGCGCTCGGTGACGAAGGGGTCGTCGTCCTTGCGGCGGGCCAGCGGCGACACCTCGGTGGGGTAATCGGTAATGAAAGTGGGGTCCTTGAGGCGGTGCTCGACGGTCTTCTCGAAGATCTCGATCTGCACCTTGCCCAGGCCCCAGCCGTCCTTCACGGCGATGCCCAGCCGTTCGGCGATGCCGCGGGCGCCCTGCTCGTCGGCCAGGGTGGCGGCGTCGATGTCGTCGTTGTACTGCAGGATGGAATCGAACACCGACAGCCGCGCGAACGGCTTGCCGAAGTCGTAGACGTCATCCTGGTAGGGAATCTCGGTGGTGCCGAGCACGTCCTGCGCCAGGGTGCGCAGCATGTCCTCGGTGAGGTTCATCAGGTCGTTGTGATCCGCGTAGGCCTGGTAGAACTCCAGCATGGTGAATTCCGGATTGTGCCGGGTGCTGAGGCCCTCGTTGCGGAAGTTGCGGTTGATCTCGAACACCCGCTCGAAGCCGCCCACCACCAGACGCTTGAGGTACAGTTCCGGCGCGATGCGCAGGTACATGTCCAGGTCCAGGCTATTGTGATGGGTGATGAACGGCCGCGCCGTGGCGCCGCCGGGGATCACCTGCAGCATGGGCGTTTCCGCTTCCACGAAACCGTGGCGCACCAGGTAGTTGCGGATGCCGGCCACCATCTGTGAGCGGATCTGGAAGGTGCGGCGGCTGTCCTCGTTGACGATCAGGTCCACGTAGCGCTGACGGTAGCGGGACTCGGTGTCGGTGAGGCCTTTGTGTTTTTCCGGCAGCGGGCGCAGCGATTTGGTGAGCAGCAGGTACTCGTCCATCATCACGTACAGGTCGCCCATGCCGGATTTACACAGGGTGCCGCGCACGCCCACCACGTCGCCCAGGTCCCAGTGCTTGGTGTCTTTCTGCACCGGCTTGGGGGCGAAGATCTGGATGCGCCCGGACATGTCCTGCAGCACCTTGAAGGCTTTGCGGTCGAGCATCAGGCGCCCGGCCACGGCCACCTGGATGTTCTTTTCTTCCAGCTCTTCCTTGCTCAGCTCGCCGTACTGTTTTTGCAGGTCGGCGGCCAGGCTGTCGCGGCGGAAGTGGTTGGGAAACGCCTCACCGCTTTCGCGCCACTCGTTGAGCTTGGCGCGCCGCTCGGCGATCAGACGGTTTTCGTCGGCGCCTTCGTGGGCGGCGTCGTTGGGGGTGTTCTGTTCGTCAGCCATGTGTTTAACCTTTTAAAGCCCTGCCTTCAGCGAGGCCTGGATAAAGCGGTCCAGGTCGCCGTCGAGGACCTGCTGGGTGTTGTGGCTTTCCACGTTGGTGCGCAGGTCTTTGATGCGGCCGTCGTCGAGCACGTAGGAGCGGATCTGGCTGCCCCAGCCGATGTCCGATTTGCCCTCTTCCTGCTTCTGCTTTTCGGCGTTGCGCTTTTGCAGCTCCAGGTCGTAGACCTTGGCCTGCAGCATGCGCATGGCCTGGTCCTTGTTCTGGTGCTGGGAGCGGCCGTTCTGGCACTGCGTCACCAGGGTGGTTTCCTCGCCGGTTTCCGGGTCGGTGTGCACATAGGTCAGACGCACCGCGGAATCGGTCCGGTTGACGTGCTGACCGCCGGCGCCGGAGGCCCGGTAGGTGTCGACGCGGATCTTGGACGGATCGATGTCCACGTCGATGTCCTCGTCCACTTCCGGGGACAGGAACACCGAGGCGAAGGAGGTGTGGCGGCGACCGCCGGAGTCGAACGGGCTCTTGCGCACCAGGCGGTGCACGCCGATCTCGGTGCGCAGCCAGCCGTAGGCGTACTCGCCCTCAAAGCGCACGGTGGCGGACTTGATGCCGGCCACGTCGCCGTCGGAGGCTTCCACCAGCTCGGTCTTGAAGCCGTGCGCCTCGCCCCAGCGCAGGTACATGCGCAGCAGCATCTCGGCCCAGTCCTGGGCTTCGGTGCCGCCGGAACCGGCCTGGATGTCCAGATAGGCGTTGGAGGCGTCCATCTCGCCGGAGAACATGCGGCGGAATTCCAGGTCGGCGACCATGCGCTCCAGGCGCTGCAGGTCCGCTTCCACTTCCGCGACGGTGGCTTCGTCACCCTCTTCCACCGCCAGCTCGAGCAGATCGCGGGTGTCACCGATGCCCTGGCCGGCCTGGTCCAGGGTGGCGACGATGAATTCCAGTTGCGAGCGCTCCTTGCCCAGGGCCTGGGCCCGCTGGGGCTCGTTCCAGACGTCCGGCAGGGCCAGTTCGCGCTCTACTTCGACCAGTCGTTCGCTCTTCTGGTCGTAGTCAAAGATACCCCCTCAGCGCATCGACGCGCTCGGCCAGGTCGGTGAGGTGGGTTCTCAGCGGATTCACTTCCATAAAGGTTCTCAGTGCGCTTTCAATAGAATGGGAAAAGCCGCGTATTCTACCGTTTCAGCCGGCCCCTGACGAGGCCGGGGCCGGCGGGCGCCGGGTGTCAGTCCACCAGTTCGTAGACGTGGAAGGCCTCGGGCTTGAGGTTATCCAGGGTGGTGCCGATGTAGACGGCGTTGTTGGGGATGCCGCTGCCGGTGGCGAACACTTTGAAGCGGCGCACTTCCTTGGGGGTGTCGATGACGGTGTCGGCGTCCACTTCCACCCACATGTAGATGGCGCGTTCCTGCTGGATAAAATCGACGCGCAGCACATCACCCTCTTCCGGCAGGCGCAGTTCCTGCACATCGGTGCCGGCTTCCAGGCGGTGTTTGTGAATTGTTTTCATGCTTCCCTCCGTTAGGGGCTGCCAGACATCGCCGGCCTTTTGGGCCGCGCGAGAATCGAATCGGGTACAACACGCCGGGGCGGCGCGAACGGCAATGCTAGCAAAGTGCCCGCAGGGAGGCACCTGTTACGCGGGTCTGAGGTGCTCGAAGAGCAGCTGCGGGTTGCGGTTGCCGCGGAATTCGTTCACTTCCAGGCGGTAGATGCCGTACACCCGGCGCAGGCGGTCGCCGAGCTGGTCCAGATCGGCGTTGAAGTGGATGCCGTCCACCACCCCGCCGCAGCCGGGCAGGCCCAGGGTGAGCTTGAGGTGGCGCTCGCCGACCACGCGGCTGTCGAGCACCTCGAATTCGCCGTCGAAGCGCGGCGGCGGGAAGCCCTGGCCCCAGGGGAAGCGGTGGCTGAGGATTTCCGCCGTGTCCAGGCAGAGGTCGATCTCCTCGAGGGCGCCGTCGGTTTCCACCACCTCGTCGAACAGGTCGGCGCCGGCCACCGCCGCCACCGCGTCCTGGAACGCTTCGGTGAAGGCGGTCAGGTGGTCGGCGCGCAGGGTCATGCCAGCGGCCATGGCGTGGCCGCCGAACTTGTGCAGCATTTCCGGGTGGGCGGTGGCCACCGCGTCGAGCACGTCGCGCAGGTGCAGGCCGGGTATCGAGCGGCCGGAGCCCTTGAGCATGCCCTTCTCGCGGGCCGGGGCGAAGGCGATCACCGGCCGGTGCACCGACTCCTTGACCCGCGAGGCGAGGATGCCCACCACCCCTTCGTGCCAGTCCGGGCCGTGCAGGCAGAGCGCGGCGGGCAGCTCGCGCTCGCGCAGCCGCGCCACTTCCAGCATGGCGGCGTCGCGCATGCCCTGCTCGATGCCGCGCCGCTCGCGGTTGATGGTGTCCAGCTCCTCGGCGAAGCGGCGCGCCTGTTCCTCGCTGTCCGCCAGCAAGCATTCGATGCCGTGGCTCATGTCGGTGAGGCGGCCGGCGGCGTTGAGGCGCGGCCCGGCGGCGAAGCCCAGGTCCCCCGCCACTACTTTGGCCGGGTCGCGGCCGGCCACGCGCAGCAGGGCGCGCAGGCCGGGGCTGCCCTTGCCGGCGCGGATGCGCCGCAGGCCCTGCTCCACCAGAATGCGGTTGGCGTCGTCCAGGATCACCACGTCGGCCACGGTGCCCAGGGCGACCAGGTCCAGCAGGTCGAGCACCGGGCTCTTGATGCCCAGGCGGCGCTGCACCGCCAGCAATAAATAGAAGGCGACGCCGACGCCGGCCAGGTTGCGCGCCGGGAAGCCGTCCTCGCACAGGCGCGGATTGACCAGGGCGTCCGCGTCCGGGAGTTGGTCGCCGGGCAGGTGGTGGTCGGTGATCAGCACGCGCATGCCGGCGGCCCGGGCGGCGGCCACGCCGTCGACGCTGGCGATGCCATTATCCACGGTGATGATCAGGTCCGGGGCCAGGGTCTCCCGGGCCAGCTCGACGATCGCCGGCGACAGGCCGTAGCCGTACTCGAAGCGGTTGGGCACCAGGTAATCCGGGCGCCGGAAGCCCAGGCCGGCCAGCCCGCGCACCATCAGCGCGGTGGCGGTGGCGCCGTCGGCGTCGTAGTCGCCCACCACGCAGATGCGCCAGTGCTCTTCGCGGGCCTGCTGCAGCAGGTCCACCGCGGCGCCCAGGCCGTTGAAACCGTCCGGGTGCGGCAGGCGGCCCAGGCTCAGCTGCAGCTGCTCTTCCCGGGTGACGCCGCGGGCGGCCAGCACCCGGGCCAGCAGCGGCGGCACGCCGGGCCAGTCGGGCACGGTGTCCAGGGTACGGCGGCGGATCTCGGGAAAAGGACGTGCGCTCATCAATTCAGCCTGGCGGAAAGACGCGGCAAGGGTCCGCATAGACGCCTCCCGAGTCAAGATACTCCGGGCCCGGCTTGCTGTATCCTCCTCATGGCTGAAAGCGCCGGTGGTTGAAAGACCCCGCCCCGCACCCAATACAGGCGGGAAGCGGGCTTGCAACGACCGGCAAGTCACAAAAAGGGACTGAATGTATGCCCTTTGCTTTCATATACTTGGCGCCCCCGAGTGAGGAACCACAGGCTCACCAAGGCGGCTGGCCGGCCGCATACTTTGGGACTGGAGAGCAAACGATATGATTTACCAAGGCAACGCCGTAAGCGTACAACTGCTTGACGACGGGATCGCCGAACTGAAGTTCGACCTTCAGGGCGAGTCCGTGAACAAGTTCGACCGTGCCACCCTGGAAGACCTGAGCAAGGCCACCGAGGCCCTCAAAGGCAACGACCAGGTGAAAGGCATCGTCGTCACCTCCGCGAAAAACGTGTTCATCGTTGGCGCGGACATCACCGAATTCACCGAAATGTTCGCCCAGGAAGAAGCGGAGATCGCCAAATGGTCCCGCCAGGCGAACGAAGTGTTCAACGCCTTCGAAGACCTGGACGTGCCGAAAGTGGCCGCCATCAACGGCTTCGCCCTGGGCGGCGGCCTGGAGATGTGCCTGGCCTGCGAATTCCGCGTTATGAGCGAACAGGCCCAGGTGGGCTTCCCGGAAGTGAAGCTGGGCATCTACCCCGGTTTCGGCGGCACCGTGCGCGCGCCGCGCCTGATGGGCGTGGACAACGCCATTGAGTGGATCTCCGCCGGCGGCCAGCACAAGCCGGAAAAAGCCTTCAAGGACGGCATGGTGGACGCGGTGGTCAAGCACGACGACGTGCGTGACGCCGCCATCGACCTGGTGAAGCAGTGCCTGGCCGGCAAGATCGACTTCCGCGCCAAGCGCCAGGAAAAGCTGGAGCCCCTGCCGATGCCCCCGATGGAGCAGATGATGGCGTTCCAGACCGGTTCCGCCATGGTCCAGCAGCAGGCCGGCAAGAACTACCCGGCGCCCATGGAAGCGGTGAAGTCGATGCAGAAGGCCGCCGGCATGAAGCGCAACGAAGCGCTGGACGTGGAGTCCAAAGGCTTCGCCAAGGTCGCCAAGACCCCACAAGCCACCGCCATGGTGGGTCTGTTCCTGGCCGACCAGCAGGTTAAGAAAGTGAACGGCAAGACCGCCAAGGCCAGCCGCGAGATCAAGAACGCGGCGGTACTGGGCGCGGGCATCATGGGCGGCGGCATCGCCTTCCAGTCCGCCCTGAAAGGCACCCCCATCGTGATGAAGGACATCAAGGCGGACGCCCTGGACCTGGGCATGAACGAAGCCTCCAAGCTGCTCGCCAAGCGCGTCAGCAAAGGCAAGATGGACGCCGCCAAAATGGGCAAGACCCTGTCCATGATTCGCCCCACCCTGAGCTACGGCGACTTCACCAACATCGACGTGGTCGTCGAGGCGGTGGTCGAGAACCCGAAGATCAAGCAGTCCGTGCTGGCGGAAACCGAAGAAGTGCTGGGTGACGACGCGGTGCTCGCGTCCAACACCTCCACCATTTCCATCCCCCGCCTGGCGGAAGCCCTGAAGAAGCCGGAAAACTTCGGCGGCATGCACTTCTTCAACCCGGTGCACATGATGCCCCTGGTGGAAGTGATCCGCGGCGAGAAAACCTCCGACGAAACCGTGGCCACCCTGGTCAAGTACGCCCAGAAGATGGGCAAGAACCCGGTGGTGGTGAACGACTGCCCCGGCTTCCTGGTGAACCGCGTTCTGTTCCCCTACTTCGCCGGCTTCGGCATGCTGGTGCGCGACGGCGCCGACTTCCAGCAGGTCGATAAGGTGATGCAGAAGTTCGGCTGGCCCATGGGCCCGGCTTACCTGCTCGACGTGGTCGGCATCGACACCGGCGTGCACGCCGCCGAAGTGATGGCCGAAGGCTTCCCCGACCGCATGAAGCACGACTTCAAGGACCCGTCCGAGATCATGTTCGAAAACGAACGCTATGGTCAGAAGAACGGCATCGGCTTCTACAAGTACGAGGAAGACAAGAAGGGCA